>OLRV01000103.1_pt1 | contig 77700 bp, 69 predicted proteins | sample 1672421 | NCBI WGS metagenome assembly OLRV01 (sample SAMEA3136684, study PRJEB25190) | human gut metagenome | biome: human gut; feature: human-associated habitat; material: faeces | place: Austria | collected 2013
GATTGCCGGGATTGCCTTGTGTCGCAATGCTTTTGGGGTTGGTCAGTAGACATTATATATTCGCCACAGAACGCGGAAATCCCTTCTTTTTGACAGGAAAAGTTACGAGTTTTGCAGCGGCAGCACATACACCTGACACGGATTCCATTCATCCCACAGCATCGGCAGGCATTCCAGCGGCAGGAAGCCCATGCGCTGGTAAAAGGCGTTCGTGAGGTCATACTCCTCGTAATGCCCCGTCTGCACGGTTTTGACCTGCAACAGCCGATAGCCTCGTGCGATTGCTTCCGCCCGAATCGCCGCAAACAGCCGCTGCCCGATGCCGCTTCGGTGATATTCCGGCAATACGCCCATGACGTAGATTTCCCCCGCGCAGGGACTGGTTTCCTTCAGCGCCGCGAATCCGACTGCCTGCCCTTCCCGCACAGCGGCGAAAAACGGCATGTTTCGGCTGTCGTCGATGTACTTCTGCGTGCTGTCCGGCAAGCCGAACCAATCCGGCAGCGCATGGAGGATGTGCGCGGAAATCTCTGCCTTTTCTGCCGGATTTTCCACGCGGATGATGCTGATCGTCGCCATACGCACCTCACCAGTACAGCATCAACGCGCCGGGATGCATGGTAAATTCCGCATGTTCGCAGGCGATAATCTCGCCATCCACCTCGACATGCATTCCGGGCGACGACACCGTCACTTTGTCGCAAAGAACATGTTCCGTAAACGGAAAGTTCAAAATCTGTTTCATCATCATGCGCATGAGATAGTACGGCACCTTCCACCGCGGCTGGTGGCCGACGACCATGAAGTCGATTTTGCCGTCATTCGGCACAGCATCGGGGCAAATCGGGATGCCGCCGCCAATCCACTTTCCGTTCGCCGCAATGCACAGCAGCGCGTCCTTCATCTGCGTCTTTCCGTCCACCGTATACGTCAGCTGCAGCGGCTGATGCTTCCAAATTGCGCGAATCAGCCCAACGAGGTATGGCAGCAGCCCGCGGATTTTCCCGCCAAAATCCGCAACATTTTCCAGCACCGTCACATCAAAGCCCGCTCCGGCGACGTTCAAGAACAGCTGCCCGTTCAGGTCAATCGCGTCGCACGGGCGCGGCTCGTGGCTGAGGATGAAATCGAGCGCCGCCATCGGCTCTTTCGGCGTGCCGAGCGTCTTGACAAAGTCGTTGCCTGTGCCTGCCGGAATCAGCCCAATCGGAATGCCGCTGCCCGCCAATCCGCGCGCCGCCTCGCTGAACGTGCCGTCACCGCCGATAACATAGACGGCTTCGCAGCCCATTTCGACTGCTTCCCGCGCCAGTTTCGCCGCGTAGCCGGGGTATTCCGTCCGCATCACACGAAACGGGAGGTTTCGCGCGGTCAGCACGCTCTGCACCTGTTCCATCACTTTCAGCGCATAGCCGCACCCAGCGATTGGATTGACAATCAGCATACGCATTGTTGTTGTTCTCCTGAATTCAGGCTCACGCAAAGCGGACAGCGCCCACACCGGAGTGCTGTCCGCAGTATCTCTTGCAGAAATTATGCCTTCGCAATCCGATCGGCAATCTGCTTGCCGGTCAGGCCGTATTCTTCCAGCAGCGCAGCGGGCTTGCCGGACTGACCGAACACATCGTTGATGCCAATCTTCTCGAAGTGCTTCAGCCCCATGCCGCAGATGGCGGAAGCCACCGCGTCGCCCAGACCGCCGATGATGGAGTGCTCCTCCACCGTGAACACCTTGCCGCACTTCGCCGCGTAGGTGCGGGCGAGTTCGTCGTCAAAGGGCTTCAGGGTGTGGAAGGACACCAGCGCCGCGTCAATGCCTTGCTCCGCCAGCAGCTGAACCGCTTCGAGGCAGTGCTCCAGCATGATGCCGCAGGTGAAAATCACGCAGTCCTTGCCGTCCTTGATGACGTTGCCCTTGCCCACCGTGAAGGGGCGCGCGTCGTACACCGGGGAAGGCAGACGAGCGGTGCGGATGTACACCGGGCCGTTGATTTCCGCCGCCGCACGGACGCACTGCTCGCACTCGGTCGCGTCGCTGGGGACGAACACCGTCATGTTCGGCAGCACGCGCATCAGGGCGATATCCTCAATCGCCTGATGGGAGCCGCCGTCCTCGCCCAGCGTGATGCCCGCGTGGGAGAAGCCAAACTTCACGTTAAATTTCGGATAGCACACGCCATTGCGAATCTGGTCGTAGCTGCGGCCCGCAAACACCGCGAACGTGGAGCAGAACGGAATCAGCCCCATCGTGGACATACCCGCCGCCATATCCACCATGTTTGCCTCGGCAATGCCGCAGTCGATGAAGCGGTCAGGATACGCCTTCTTGAAACCATTGGTCATGGTCGCCGCCGCAAGGTCAGCGTCCAGCACGACCACCTTGTCATTTTCCGCACCGAGCTTGACGATGGCCTCGCCATACGCCACACGAATTGCTTTCTTTTCCATTTGTTCAGCCCTCCAGTTCGCTCAGCGCCTGCGCCGTCTGTTCTGCATTGGGAGCCTTGCCGTGCCAGCCGACCTGCCCCTCCATGAAGGAAACGCCCTTGCCCTTGAGGGTGTGCAGGTGAATCAGGCGAGGCTTGCCGGGGCACGCGGGCGCGTGCAGCGCATCCAGCACCTGCTGCATATCATTGCCATCGGCGACGTCAATCACGTCATAGCCGAACGCCTTGAATTTCGCCTGAATATCGCCCAGCGACATCACCTCGTCATTCGAGCCGTCAATCTGCAGGCCGTTGTGGTCGAAAATAACCGTCAGGTTATCAAGGTGATAGTGTGCCGCCGCCATCGACGCTTCCCACACAAGCCCTTCCTGCGATTCGCCATCGCCGATGATGGTGTAGACGTGGCAGGGATTGCCCGTCTTCTTCGCGCCCAGCGCCATGCCGACCGCGATGGAGATGCCCTGACCGAGCGAACCCGTCGACGCATCCACGCCGGGGCACTTCTTCACGTCCGGATGCCCCTGCAGGATGCCGTGCAGTTGACGGAAATGGTCAAACTCCTCGCGCCCGAAATAGCCGCGTTCGCACAGCGTGCCATAGAGCGCGGGAGCCGCATGACCCTTCGACAGCACAAAGCGGTCGCGGTTCGGATTCTTGTCGTCCTTGGGGTCAATGCCCTTCATGACGTCAAAATACAGCGCAACGAGCGCTTCCGTTGCGGACAGCGATCCGCCGGGATGGCCCGCACCCGCCTTGTTGGTCATAATGATGATGTCCCGCCGCACTTGACGGCAGACCTCTTGGAGTTCCTGAATATCCATCAAAGTACCTCCTCTATCTCTGATCCTGCGCCGCCGCTCCTCACGATGCCGCAGTATTTCATTATCTTCATTATAGCCGCATTCTGCCGCGTTGTCAATCTGTCCTGCGCGAAATTTGTCAAACGAGTGGCAAACGGTACGCAATCCACGCGCATATCCATGCCAGCAGGCACTGCCCCGTGACCATCAGCACTGCCAGCTTCCGGCTTTTCAGCCCCTTGATGATGCTTGCGGATGCCGCGGCGCACGGCGGATACAGCAGCACGAACGTCATCAGCGCCAACGCCGCAGCCGGGGTCGGCAGGGACGCCGACAGCGCAGCGCGGATGCTCCCCTGACACGCCAAGACCGCCAGTGTGCTGATGATGCTCTCCTTCGCCAGCAGCCCGGTCAGCAGCGCCGCCGTTACCGCCACGCTTCCGAAGCCCAGCGGCGCGAAAATCGGCGCAATCGCCCCGGCAATGCTGCCGAGGATGCTCTCCTGCGTGCTCGCCGCCCACGCGCCCGTCCAAGTGAATCGCCCAATGAGCCAGACGACCACCGACGACAGCAGAATCACGCTGCACGCGCGGCTGAGGAACTCGCCCGTGCGGCGGAGCACCTTGCGCAGGACGCTCGACATCAAGGGCAGGCGGTACGGCGGCAGTTCCATCACGAACGCGGCGGATTCGCCCGGAAACAACGTTTTCCGCAGGATTTGCGCAATCAGCGCCGCCAGCGAAATCCCCAGCGCGCAGAGAGCAAAAATCATCCACGCGCCGCCGGGAAGAAGCGTCGAAAGCGCCGCAAAAACGGGCATTTTCGCGCTGCACGAGACGAAGGGAATCATCAGCAGCGTAAAGCGCCGATCGCGTTCGCCCCGCATCGACCGCGCCGACAGCGCCGCCGGGACGGAGCACCCGAACCCCAGCAGCAGCGGGATGAACGACCGCCCGCTCAAACCCAGCGCCCGCATCGGCCGATCCATCAGGAACGCCGCCCGCGCCATATAGCCGCTGTCCTCCAGCATTGACAGGCACGCAAACAGTATCAGCAGCATCGGCAGGAAGCTGACGACGCTCCCCACGCCCGTCATTAGCCCCTCGACAATCAAACGCCGCAGTGCTTCCGCGACCTGCCATTGCCGAAGTACGCCATCCAGCACCGATTGTATCATCAGGATGATATTCGTGAGCCCGTCGGACAGCCCGCTGCCGAAGCGGCCGAACGCCAGCGACAACATGAGCGCCAGCAGCCCCGCCAAAATCGGCAGCGCCAGCACAGGGTGCAGCACAAGCGCGTCGATAACGTCCGTCCGCGTCGGATTGTCAGGAGTCCCCTGCCGCACCGCCGCGCATAGATCATCTGCCCACGCATAGCGAAGCGCCGAAAGCGCTGCCGCCGCCGACATGCCGGACTGCGCCCGCAATTGCGCCTGCCCCGCCCGTGCCGCCTCCGCCGCGCCCATCTCATCGCCTTCCAGCGCTTTCCACGCACGGAACTCCGACGGGAGATTCCCCTCCGGCAGGGCACTTTTCATCCGCTGGATAATGGCGGTGTACGGCGCGCTCGGCGGACTTTTCGGCGTTTTCGCCCCGTCTTTCAGTGCGCGCAGGAGTTCCGGGACGCCCGTGCCATCCCGCGCGCTCATCGGCAGCACGCGAATGCCCAGCCGCGCCGACAATTTTTCCGTGTCAATGGTGATGCCGCGCTTCCGGCACTCGTCCATCATGTTCAGCGCAATCGTCATCGGGCGCGACAGCTGCGTCAGCTGATGTGTCAGGTACAGGCCGCGCGCGAGGGCAGTAGCATCCACAATTTGCAGAATTTCATCATAATCACCGCCGGATAAGTAGTCGATGGTCACTTTTTCCTCCGCCGAATACGGACTGAGCGCGTACACGCCGGGTAAGTCCACCCACCTGACGCCATTTTGCGTCCCCTCTTTGCGCTCCACCGTCACGCCCGCCCAGTTGCCCACATGCTGATGCAGCCCCGTGACGGCGTTGAACAGCGTCGTTTTGCCGCAGTTCGGGCTGCCCACCAGCGCAATCGTTTTCATTCCGCCTCACCACCTGACAGGATGATTTGCCGCGCCAGACGCCGGCGGATGGACACGCGGCTGCCGCGCACGAGCAGAATCAGCGGGTCGCCAAGGAGCGCCGTGCCAATCAGCCGCACCCGCACGCCCGGCGTCAGCCCCATATCCAGCAGATGCCGCTCTTCCGCGTCCGCCCCGCGATACGCCGCAATCACACCCGACTGCCCCGGCGCAAGTTCCGCAATCGTCATGCGTCCACCTCCTCCGCCAATGTCCGCTGCGGCGCGCTCAGGTAGGCGGCAATCAGCTGCTGCTCCGTCAGTATGCCAAGAAGCCGCATTGTCCCCGGCTCGATGATGTACAATTGCGTCATGCGCGTTGGGTGCAGGGCACGCACGGCGTGGTGCAGCGTCCGCGTGGAGAGCATCGCCATAGGCTGAATCGGCAGTTTTCCGCGCGTTTCCATGCGGATTTTTCGGTCCATCAGCGCGCGAAGCTCCGTCAGCGCTGTGCTCGTCGTCGCGCTGACCGCACTATACAATAGGAAGCAACCCGCTGCCGCCAGCGACCAGCTTCCCTGCCACCTGCGCACTGCGCCGACCACGCCGCCGACGACAAGCAGCGCCCCTGCCGCCGTGCCGATGATGCGCATCACCCGCCAGCACGTTTCCCGCCGCAGGAGGCGCAGCAAGACCGCTGACAGCAGCCGTCCGCCGTCCAGCGGCAGCGCGGGCAGCAGGTTCACCAGCAAAATCCCCGCGTTACTGAGGAAGATCAGCCGCCCCGTTTCCCGCGGAATCACGCCGTTTTGCGTCAGCCACAGCGACAGGGCGCACAAAATCAGCGTCATCAGCGGCCCGGCGAGTATCACGCTGATTCGCGCCGTCAGCGGCAGACGTTCCTCGTCCTCCAAGCGCATCATTGCGCCCAGCGGCGTAATTTCTACCTCCTGCGGCGGATGATGCCACAGCGCGCTGAGCGCCGCGTGCGCCGTTTCGTGCAGGATGATGCTCGCGTAAGTGCAAATCAGCAGCGCCCGCCAGCGCGTCAGGAGTCCAAGGAGCAGGAGAATACCCGCCGCCGGATGCACCGTGATGTCCGTTTCTCCCAGCGTCGCGATTTTTCGCTTCATTGCCGCATCATCACCGCCGGGTCAACGCTCAAGCCGTCCTGCCGTACCTCCATCACGCATGGCTGACCGGCCATAAGCGTCCCCAGCGGGTCGCCCGTCTGCACCATGTCGCCCGTGCTGACCGTCACACTCGCCAAATTGCCGTACAAGCAGCTCAGCCCGTCCGCGCCTAACACCTGCACCAGCCGTTCGTCCTCATTGCCGTGGTACACGCCGATGACCTCGCCCGCCATTGCGGACGTGACAATTTTCGTCTGCGCGTCCCATGAAATGAACGGCTCACTCTGCGACCACGCGTGCACGACACTTGCCGCTTCCACCGGCATGGTCAGCTTGCCGCCCGATTCACCGAAAACGAGCGATGCTTCCGGGAAAATGCTGCTGACAAAGGACAGCTTGCCCAAATCGCCGTTCAAGAGCGAATCATCCGTCGCGGCGCTCATGACTGACTGCACAGCATCCGTCAGCGGCGGAATCGCCCCGGTTTTCAGCGCAACCGCGCAGAGCATCAGCGCCGACGCAATGGCGAGATTTGGCAGCAGCCGCTCCTGCCAAGGCTTTTTCGGTGTTTTCACCCACTCGATGTCCGGCTTGCTGGCTGCGAGTTCTGTACGCCTTGGGCGCACGCGGAGTTCCGTCTGTTTCGTTTCGTTCATAGCAAAAAGCCCTGCCTTTCCAGCACATCGTATGCCGGGAAAAGCAGGGGTATGATCTAAGGCACCACCGCACAATTTGGCGGCGCGTCTGGCGATGTCTTTTCCGCCATCTGCATCATGCAAATTTCTCGATTTACCGCCAGTAAACCTTCGAAATTTGCATTTGCATCTGACGAAAAATCCATTCGCCAGCCGACCACCTCATTTGTGCGGCGTCACCCTAAATCTATCGTGCTAAATTCATAATTACTTCAGCGTCAGCGCGCCCTGTTCCACCATGCGGTTCAGCGCCATTTGCAGCGCGATTCGCCCGTGCGTGTAGGTCAAGCCGCCCTGCATGTAGGCGGTGTACGGCTCGCGCATGGGGGCATCCGCCGACAGCTCAATCGACGCGCCCGCGACAAACGTGCCCGCCGCCATGACGACTTGGTCATTGTAGCCGGGCATATCCCACGGTTCGGGCAGCGCCATCGAGTCAATCGGAGAAGCCATCTGAATCCCCTGACAGAACGCGACGAGGCGCTCCGGCGTGCGCATTTGAATCGCCTGAATGATGTCGGCGCGGGGTTCATCCGCCGCGGGCGTCGTCGTCATGCCAAGGATTTCAAACACGCGTGCTGCCAAACACGCGGTCTTAATCGCCTGCGCGACGGTGTGCGGCGCCATGAACAAGCCCTGATAGAATGGCTGGTAGCTTGCGGCATACGAACCAACTTCCAGCCCGATGCCCGGCGCGGTCAGGCGGTAGGCGATGCGCTCAATGGCGTCCTGCGTGCCGACGATGTAGCCGCCCGTAGGGGCAAGTCCGCCGCCCGGATTCTTGATGAGGCTGCCAACGCACACGTCCGCCCCGTAGTGGCTCGGCTCCTTCTCGCACACAAACTCGCCGTAGCAGTTGTCCACCATCAGGCGAACGCCGGGATGCTTCTCGTGCAGCATCTTCGCCAAGGGCGCGAACTCCTCCGGCATCAGCGACGGCCGCCAGTCATAGCCGCGGCTGCGCTGGGCGATGACGAGCTTCGTCTTCGGGGTGATGGCGTTCTCCACCGCGTCAAGGTCGATTTTGCCGTCACGCAGCGCCACGGGATGGAAGCTCACGCCCATCTCCCGCAGTGAGCCGACCGGCGCGTCGCCCTCGCCCCAGCCGATGATGTCCTGCAAGGTGTCGTAGGGCATCCCCGTCGCAGACACGATGTCGTCGCCCGGCAGCACCAACCCGAACAGACACAGGCTGATGGCGTGCGTGCCGCTGGCAATCTGCGGGCGGACAATCGCCGCCTGCGTGCCGAACAGCTCTGCAAAAATCTTTTCGAGCGTATCACGCCCCACGTCGTCATAGCCGTAGCCCGTCGTCGGCGCGAAATGCCGGTACGCCACCTGATGCTCCCGGAAGGCGTCCAGCACGCGGCGCGTCCCAATTTCCTCCATGCGGTCAATGCGGGCGAACTGCGCCGTCAAGCCGCTTTCCGCCTGTGCAATCAATTCTTCAATGGTCATTTTGCTTCTCCTTGCGTGTAATACGCTTCCAATTTGTCATACGCATCCGGTTCGAGCGCGTCCACCCACAGGACGTCCTCCTCCCGGCGCATCCATGTCAGCTGGCGCTTGGCGTAGTGCCGCGTGTTGAGCTTCAGCGCGTAAACCGCCTCATCCAGCGTCGTTTCGCCCAAGGCATACGGTATCATTTCCTTGTAGCCGATGGCTTTCATCGCCTTCGCGTCGCGCGGAACGCCGCTTTTCAGCAGTCTGCTGACTTCCTCCGCCAGCCCGTCCGCCAGCATCTGGTCGATTCGCTGCTCAATCCGTGCATAGAGGATGTCTCGCGGCATCGTCAGCGACGCGACGCGGTAAGAAAACCGACTGTCGGTTTTTATTTGCGGCTGCTGCGAGAACGGACGGCCTGTCAGGCGGTAGACCTCCAAGGCGCGAATCACGCGGCGGACGTCGTTCAAGTGCAGGCGCTGCGCCGTATCCGGGTCAACCGCCGCCAATTGCTGATGAAGCTGCTCTTTGCCGCCGGGCGCGTCCGCGATCTGCTGCAATTCCTGCCGGATGCTTTCATCCGCCGCGGCCTCGCCCATCGCCATCGGCTGCCGCAGCGCCCGGAGATACAGCCCCGTGCCGCCGACGAGCAGCGCCCGGTGCCCGCGCGCTTGAATGTCCGCGATGCAGCTTTCCGCCATCTCCTGATAGCGCGCGACGGAAAAATCCTCCGTCGGGTCGGCGACATCTACCATGTGATGCACCGCCTGCGCGCGTTCATCCGCCGTCGGTTTCGCCGTGCCGATGTCCATGCCGCGATAAATCTGCATCGAATCCATGCAGACAATCTCGCAGTCGTGCGTCCGCGCCAGACGGAGCGACAGCGCGGTTTTGCCGCTCGCGGTCGGGCCTGTCAGCACCCAGCACGTTTCCTTCATGATATTGTCACCTCACTGCATCCGCCGGAATCGCCGGTCGATGTCCGTTTTGTTCAGCGCAACGACCAGCGGCGTACCGCGCGGGCTCGCCGGGATGACGCGCTTGTCCGCCACACGGCTGACCAGTTCGCGGATGTCGGCGTCGTTCAGGCGTTCGCCGGAGCGGACGCTGCGCTTGCACGCCAGCGCCAAAATCGCCGCGCGCCGCTTTTCCAGCGACACCACGCCGCGCTCATTCTCCAGCTGGTCGATGATGTCGCGCAGCAGTCCCGCCGCCTGCGGCTGACCAAGGATCATCGGAATTGAGCGAATCGACACCTCATTCTCCCCGAACGGCTCGACCACCAGCCCGATATCCGCCAATTCCCGCGCGTGCTCGTCGAGCAGCTGCTGCTCCCGGCGCGTCAGGCTGACAATCATCGGCACGAGCATTTCCTGCCCGCAGCGGTGCTGGTCGAGCGCCTTCATCATGCGGTCAAACATCACGCGTTCATGCACCGCCTGCTGGTCAATCAGCATCAAATTGTCCGCATATTCCACCAGAATGTAGCTGTCAAACAACGTGCCGATGATTCGGATGTTCGCCTGTGACTGCGGCAGAATCGTCTGCTGCACCGGCATCGGCGAAACCAGACTTGCGGTCGGTTTCAGCAGATTCGCAGGCGGCGGTACGGCGGGTTCGGCGTTGTAATGCTGCGCCAGTGCTGACGGGCTGCGCATCACCAGCGGCTGCTTCCACGCGGGAATGGCATCGTCCGGCGCGGTTTTCGGCGGCGCGGACGGATTGTCCGGTGGGGCGCTTGGTGTCGGAATCGGCGGGTTTTTCGCGGGGATTGCCGCCTTTTGCGGAATTTCCGTACCGACGGTCGGTTTTTTCTCAGTCTTTGGCGGAACAGCCGAGCGAACAGCAGCTTCCGGCTGCGCAGTCTCACTCGCCGTCACGGGCTGGCGAACGACCGTCACGGGCACCGTCGGCGGCGGTTCAGGCGTCAGGCGCAGCACTTCTGGCTGCTCGACGGGCGCCTTGTCCGCCAGCGCATCCGCCACAATCGCCTCGACCGCTTCCGCGACCGCCGCTTCGTTCTGGAAGCGGACTTCGAGCTTGTTCGGATGCACGTTGACATCCACCGTGTCATACGGCATGGTCAGATGCAGCACGCACGTCGGGTATTTGCCGGACAATACGCGCTCCCGGCACGCCGCTTCCACCGCCGCGGACAAAATCGACGACTTCATATATCGCCCATTGATGAAGAACGACTGGTGGTTTCGGCTGCCGCGCCCGCTTTCGCCCACGCCGACGAAACCTTTCAATATCAGCCCTGCCTGATGCCCGTCCACCTCGTGCATGGAGCGGAGCATTTCGCGCCCGTAGATGCTGAACACGGCGGAGGACAGTTTGCCATCGCCCGCAGAGTGGTAGAGCGTCTTGCCCTGGCTGACGTAGCGGAAGGACACGTCCGGGCGGGACAAAATCAGCCGCATCATCAGGTCGGACACATAGCCTGCCTCCGTGACCGGCTTTTTGAGGAATTTCAGGCGCACTGGGGTGTTAAAAAAGAGGTCGCGGACGACAAACGTCGTGCCTTCGGGGCAGGCGGCTTCTTCGATGGACTCAATCGTTCCGCCGTTGTTCTGCACCTTGATGCCGCTTTGGTCTGCCTTCGTGCGTGTTGTGCAGGTGACATGTGCCACCGCCGCGATGGACGCCAGCGCTTCGCCGCGGAAGCCCAGCGTCTGGATGCTGAACAAATCATCCGTGCGGCGGATTTTGCTCGTCGCGTGGCGCTCAAACGCCATGCGAATGTCCTCGCCGCGGATGCCGCTGCCGTTGTCCGTCACGCGGAAATAGCTGATGCCGCCGTCGCGGATTTCCACCGTGACAGCGCTTGCGCCCGCGTCCAGCGAGTTCTCCACCAATTCCTTGATGGCGGCGGCAGGACGCTCCACCACTTCGCCTGCCGCGATTTTGCCAATGACCTCATCGGACAGGAGCTGAATCTTTCCTGCCATTTGCTTTCCTTTCTGTCTGTTTTCCCGACTTTCGGTCGGTTTTTGCCGACTCTCGGTCTGTTTTTATACTATTTCCAAATGAGAATGCGCCAAGATGCGAAGTGAATTTTTCATTCTGGCTAACGGGAGTGAAACGCAGCGTAGCAACGCTACGCTAAGTGGAACGACCGGACGCCAGAAGGGAAAAGGCACGAGCAGCTGGTGCAGGCGAATTTGGAAATAGTATTACAGTTTTCTTGCCTTCTCACGCAGCAGGAACAGCTTGTTAATCGCGTCCATCGGCGTCAGCGCCATCACATCCAGCGTTTGCAGTTCGTTGATAATCTCCGTCTTTCGGTAGTCGAACAGGTTGACCTGTTCGTCCTTGCGCTTCTCGGCATCGCCCAGAATGTTCTGCCCGATGCCGTGCTGGTTGATGTCGCTGACTTCCAAACGCGCCTGAATTTCGTGCGCGCGCACCAGCACCGGGTGCGGCACGCCTGCCAGCCGCGCAACGTGGATGCCGAAGGACTTGTCCGCCCCGCCGCGAATGATTTTGCGCAGGAAAATGACGTCCTCGCCGTGTTCCTTGACCGAAATGCAGTAGTTCTGCACGCCGTCGATATGCCCTTCCAGCTCGGACAGCTCATGATAGTGCGTCGCGAAAAGCGTCTTTGCGCCGGATTTTTGCTTGTCGCACAGGTACTCCACCACCGCCCACGCAATCGCCAAGCCGTCGAACGTGCTGGTGCCGCGTCCGATTTCGTCCAGAATGACGAGGGACTTTGCGGTCGCGTTGCGCAGGATGTACGCCGTTTCGCTCATCTCCACCATGAACGTGGACTGCCCGCTGGCGAGGTCATCCGACGCGCCGACGCGGGTGAAAATGCGGTCGGTGACGGGGATTTTCGCTTCCTTCGCCGGGACGAACGACCCGATATGCGCCATCAGCGCAATCAGCGCCACCTGCCGCATGTAGGTGCTTTTGCCCGCCATGTTCGGCCCAGTGATGATGCACATGCGGCAGTCGTCAGCATTCATGTGCGTGTCGTTGGGCACAAATCCGCCCTCGCTCATCGTTTGCTCGACGACCGGGTGGCGCCCCTCGACAATGTCCAGCGTGCCGTCCTGCGTCATTTCGGGGCGGACGTAGTGGTACTCTATCGCGGATTTCGCCAGCGACAGCAGCGCGTCCAGCGATTTGAGCGCCATCGCCGTCTTCTGGATGCGCGCAATCTGCTCCGCGATTTTCTCGCGCACCTCGGTGAACAGCTGCAATTCCAAGCGCGTGGACTGCTCCTGCGCGCCGACGATTTTCTGCTCGATTTCCTTCAGCTCCGGCGTCATGTAGCGCTCGCAGTTCGCCAGCGTCTGCTTGCGGATATAGCGCGCCGGCACCATTTCGTAATACGACTTGCTGACCTCGATGTAGTAGCCGAACACGCGGTTGTACTGGATGCGCAGGTTGCGGATGCCCGTCTCCTCGCGTTCCTTTTGCTCCAGTTCCAGAATCCACTGCTTGCCGCTCGTGGACGCTGCGCGGTATTCATCCAGCATCTGGGAATAGCCATCGCGGATGATGCCGCCCTCGGTGATGAGAATCGGCGCATCGGGGTGAATTGCGCGGGTCAGCAGGTCGGTCAGCTCCGGCAGGGTGTCCAGCGAATCGCGGATTTCCTCCACTGCCTGACTTTTCGCCTCGCGCAGCAGCTCACGGATTTTCGGCACTTTTTGCAGCGACGCGCACAGCGACAAGCAATCCCGCGCGTTCATCGACTTATAGGCGACCTTTGACAGCAGGCGCTCAATGTCGTACACGCCCTGCAATTCCTCCGCGAGCGTCATCGTCAGCACATGCTCCTGCGCAAACTCGCCCACCGCGTCCAGCCGGCGGTTGATTTTCGCTTCGTCCACCAGCGGCTGCTCAATCCACGAGCGCAGCAGGCGGCCGCCCATCGCCGTGCTGGTTTTGTCCAGCAGCCAGAGTAGGCTTCCCTTGCGGCTTCTCCCGCGGATGGATTCCGTCAATTCCAGATTTCGCCGCGTGTTGCGGTCAAGCAGCATCGTTTCGCTGCCCTGATAAATGCGCAGGCTGGTCATGTGCTCCAGCGCGTTCTTCTGCGTCTCGGACAGATACCGCATCAGCGCGCCCGCGGCACTCGCGCCCGCCTTGTACTCGTCGCTGAGTCCCAGCGGAGACAGGTCATTGAGCGCGAAATGGCGGCAGAGCGCTTCCGTTGCGTTCGCCAGCTGAAACCACGCGCTCGGCTGCTCCGAAGCATTCTGCATCTCCCGCTGCAGGCACGCGCGCAGCTTCACTTGGTCATTGCAGATGATTTCCATCGGGGAAATGCGCGCCACCTCGTCCGAGAGCGTCGTTTCCGGCTGGGTGATTTCGTGGACGTAGAATTCGCCCGTGGAGACATCAGCGAACGCCAGCCCCGCGCGGTCGGCGACAAAGCAGATGCTTAACAGGAAGTTATTCGCCTTCTCGTCCAGCATCGCCGGTTCAATGACCGTGCCGGGGGTGATGATGCGCGTGACGGCGCGCTTGACCAGCCCCTTCGCCAGCGCCGGATCTTCCATCTGCTCGCAGATAGCAACCTTATAGCCGCGCTCGATGAGCTTCTCAACATAGGTATCCACCGCGTGGTACGGCACGCCGCACATCGGGGCGCGTTCACTGAGTCCGCAGTCCTTGCCCGTCAGCGTCAGTTCCAGCTCGCGCGAAGCAGTCCTCGCGTCATCGAAGAACATCTCATAAAAGTCACCGAGGCGGAAGAAAAGAATGCAGTCCTTATATTCCGCCTTGGTATCAAGGTACTGCTGCATCATCGGTGTGACGCTCGCCATGTCTGTTCCCCGCTTTCGTTCTTGTTTCTGTTTAACTTGCTGTTTTTATGAAACATGCTTTACTTTGGCTTGATTGGGTTGAAAACCAAGCTGTTTTCTTCTGCTGCTCCCGTCGCGTCTGCGGACGCGAAGTTGTTCCTTTCTGGCGCGCCAGAAAGGAACCAAAGAGCGCCCAGAGGGGGCTGAAGAGGGTGCAAGTCTGGACTTCAGCCCCCTCTGGACTCCCCCCGCCATCAAAGTTTCTTGCGGGCGGGAGGAGCTTTTCGGCTGGCTTGCTTGATTTCCAACCCATAAAGGCATGATTTCGTGAATAATTTTACTTTCCCAGATTAGTGGCAGCCGCCGCAGGAGGCGCAGTTGCCGGTGCAGCCGGAGGTGGGCTGACCGCCTTTGTCGTCTTCCGTTTCGCCGGTGACAACAAGGCGCAGGATGCGGTTCACGTTGTCCATCATGTCCTGATACTTCTTCTGAGCGTCCCGCATGTCGCGGATGATGGGGCAGTCGTTCATCGCCTGCTGCACGTCTTCCAGTTCCTGCGCTGCTTCGGCAAGCTGCGACGGGTCGATGTCCGGCTTGCGCATCGCCTGTTCGACCGCCGTGCGCTTTTCCATGTAGGCGGCAATCGCCTTCGTCGCGTCTTCGTCCTGCGTCACCTGCTCTTCCAGCGTGTGCATATGCTGGTAAACGTCGCTGTTCAGAATGGCTTCCGCCAGCTTCTGCGCGCACATCATAACTTCTTTCATATTGATTGTCCTTTCTGATTTGCTGCCCGTTCAGATTCTTTCACCCGTGAGCGTGTTGTTCTTCGCGCCCACAATCTTCACGCGGACGATTTCGCCCACGTCGCTTTCCGTGCCGGGGAACGTGACGGACAGCCCGTGCAGTCCGTGGCCGGACACATCCGTGTCGCTGCGGCGGCTGAGTCCCTCCACCAGCACCTCTTCTTCTGTGCCGATGAACCGCTTGAGCGCCTTCTTCTGGCATTCCTCCTGCACCTTCAGCAGCTCCTGAATGCGGCGGGAGGACACGTCTTCCGGCACTTGGTTCGGCATTTTCGCCGCGCCCGTGCCCGTCCGGGGCGAATAGATGAAGGTGAACGCGCTGTCATAGCCGACCTCGCGCACAAGGGACAGCGTGTCCTGAAACTGCTCCTCCGTCTCGCCGGGGAAGCCGACGATAATATCCGTCGTCAGGCCGATAGCCGGAATCGCCTCGCGCAGCTTGCGCACGCGGTCAAGGTACTGCGCGCGGTTGTAGTGGCGGTTCATCCGGCGGAGGATTTCATCGTTACCGTGCTGCACCGGCAGGTGAAACTGCGGCAGGATGTGCTTGGAATGCGCCATCACATCAATCAGCTCGTCGGACAAGTCCTTCGGATGGCTGGTCATGAAGCGGATGCGCGGGATGCCAACATCATCCAGCGCCTTGAGCAGCTGGGCGAACGTGACGGGCGTTTGGAGTCCCTTGCCGTAGCTGTTCACATTCTGCCCCAGCAGCATGATTTCCTTCACGCCACTGTCGCGCAGGGCTTCGGCTTCCGCCACAATCGCGCTCATTTCGCGCGAACGCTCCCGCCCGCGCACATACGGCACGATGCAGTAGGTGCAGTAGTTGTCGCAGCCGTACATAATCGTGATATACGCCGCGTCATGGCGCAGGCGCTGCACGGGCAGACCCTCGGCAATCGTGTTCTGCTCCTCCACCTCCACCACGGCGTGGTCGCTTTCCAGCGCTTTGAGCATCAGTTCCGGCAGGCGGTACAGGTTCGCCGTGCCAAACGCCAAATCCACAAAGCGGTACTGCTTCAAAATTTTCTCCGCCATGCCGGGCTGCTGAATCATGCAGCCGCACACGCCAATCATCAGCCGCGGATTCTTCTTGCGTACTTCCTTGAGCCACGTCACGTTGCCCAAGGCGCGGCGCTCGGCGTTGTCGCGCACGCAGCAGGTGTTAAACAGCACAAAATCCGCCGATTCGCGGTCGGCGGCTTCCTCCATGCCCATGTCGCGCAGCATTCCGGCAAGGATTTCGCTGTCGTGCGCGTTCATCTGGCAGCCATAGGTCACAACGTGGTAGCTCTTCGGGGCATCCGGCATCAGGCGAATCTGCTGAATATACTGCCGCTGCTCTTCCAGCTGTTCTTCTGAAATGATGACAGGCTTTCTGTCACTCATGGGCTTCCTCCTGTTTTGCAAGCATTTCCCGCAGCGGCGGACGTGACCGTTTGCGCGTCATTTCCACCAAGCCGAGGGAGGTCAAGCTGTGAATCACCGTCTTCACGCGGTCGGACGTGAACGCTTCTTCCAGCGCGTCCAGCACCATCTGCCGGTGTTCCGGGGTCTTCATGTCAATCATATCAATGATGATGATACCGCTCAAATTCCGCAGGCGCACCTGCCGTGCAATCTCGCCGCACGCTTCCAGATTCAGCCGCAGCACGGTGTCCTCCAATTCGCGCTTGCCGGTGAATTTGGCGGTGTTGACGTCAATCACCGTCATCGCCTCGCACGGGTCGATGACCAGCGTACCGCCGCTGCTGAGCCACACGCGGCGCTCCTGCGCTTTTTTTAGCTGCGACTCAATTTTGTAGATGGTCAGCAGATTGTCAGGAATCACCTGAACCGGCGCAATGCCCGCGGCTTTTTCCGCCACCGCCGGGTCGTCCGTCACAATTTGGTCAATCCCGCGCGGGCGGTAATCATCCAGCACGGCTTCGAGCGTGCTTCGCGGCTGCATCAAGACGGACGGCACATGCGCGGTCGGCGCGGCGCGGCGAATCTGCTCCCACTGCTGGAACAGGCGCTCCGCTTCCGCCGCGAGTTCTTCCTCCGGCGCATTCTCCGCCGCCGTGCGCATCACCAAGCCGAAGCGCTCCTGCGCAATCGCCCTGCCCGTCTCCTTCAGCGCCTTCCGCTTGCCATCCTCCGTGATTTTGGACGACACGCCAATCATGCGGCTCATGGGCGTGAGCAGCATCGTCTCCCCGCACAGGCTGATGTCGCGCGTGAGGAACGCACCCTTGACGCCCTGTGCTTCCTTGCGAATCTGCACAATGACCGCGTCGCCCGTTTTCGGGTAGGACAGCCCCGTGTTCTTCTCTTCCAGCGGCAGAAAGCCGTTTTTCTCCTGCCCAATATCGACGAACGCCGCCTTCATCCCCGGCACAATGCGCTCCACGCGCCCCAGCAGCACCGCTTCCGCCGTGTCGCCCTCCTGCGGGAAAAAGACTTCCGCCAATTGCCCATCTTCCAATATGCCAATCAGCGGCTTTTCGCCCTGATGCACAAGCAATGTTCTCATAGGTTCTCCAAGGGCGTCAGTTCGCCGTTTTCATCCCGACCCAGCAAGCCGTTGCGGATAATCAGCGCATCCGGGGCGCTTTCCAGCCCGCAGAAGGTGCTAAGCGCACTTAACAGCATATCCGGCTTGCACGCCAGCGTCTCCGTCAGCACCATGACGGCATGAATCGCCGTGCCTTCGCCGGAAAGCGACACCAGCAGCGGGCGGATGTCCGTTTCCTTCATGCCGGATTTCGTGCGGCGCATAGCGAGAATGCTCGTCTGCTGGAGAAAATCAGGAATCGCCGCAATCATCTTGTTCGCCGCGTCCGCATCCTCGATTTGCAGCGTGTAATCCGCCGCCTGCACGAGCGCCATCATCGCCGGGTGCTTGTCATCCAGCGCACGGGCGAAAGAAAGCTGCAAATCCGGCGGCAGGGCGCGGTTCATCTGCTGGAGGAAATCATCCGGCGACACCTCGCGCGCCATCGTCACATCCAGAATTTCCTTTTTTCCCGCCGCCCCGGTGGACAGCGCCGACGCGAACGTCAGCAGAATATGCGGATTATACCCATTGGAATACGCCACGGGCAGTCCCGAACGGCGCAGCGCGCGCATCATCGCCCGCTGAATATCCAGATGCCCGATGTGGCGCAGGCGGATGCCCTTTTCAAACACAGCCATTATCCGCAATATTTGCACACCCCTTTGAAGCGCTGCAGGCCGCATCCGTTGCAGCCCTTGCGGCAGTCTTTGGTCGTCTGCGCCTTTTCCGCCTTTTCCTTCTCGCGCCACAGGAACTCCTTTGTCACGCCGCAGTCAATCACATCCCACGGCATGATTTCGTCCTTCTCGCGGCGGCGGTAGGCATAGAACGCCGGGTCAATGCCCAGCTCGGCAAAGGCCTCGCGCCACATGTCGTACTTGAACAGCTCCGTCCAGCCGTCGAGCATACAGCCCTTCTGGTACGCGCGGAGAAGCACCTGCCCCATTCGGCGGTCGCCGCGGGCAAAGCAGGCTTCCAGATAGCTCAAATCCGACTCATGATAATTGAACGTAACGCCCTTGATATGCAGCTTCTCGCGCAGGTGGCTCTGCTTCTCGCGCACCATCTCCTGCGTGTCCTGCGGCTCCCACTGGAAGGGCGTGAAGGGCTTGGGCACAAACACGGACGCGCTGCACACCACGCGCAGTCCCTTCGCGCGCTCGCCCCTCGGCACGGCAAAGTACGCATCGACGACCTTTTTCGCCAAATCCGCAATGCCGTCCAAGTCCTCGGTCGTTTCCGTCGGCAGACCCATCATGAAGTACAGCTTGACGCTGCTCCATCCGCCGTGGAAGGCGTCGGAGACTTTGCTCATCAGGTCTTCTTCGGTCACGCCCTTGTTGATGACGTCGCGCAGGCGCTGCGTTCCGGCTTCGGGCGCGAACGTCAGGCTGGTTTTCTTCTCCTTCTGCGTCGCCTCCAGCGAATCCTTCAGCACGCTGTCCAGGCGCAGCGACGGCAGCGAAATCGACACATGCTTCTCGTCCAGACGGCGAATCAGCTCGCGAATCAGCTCCGCCAGACAGGTATAGTCGCCGGACGACAGGCTGGACAGGCTGATTTCCTCATACCCGGTCGTGTTCTCCAGCTGCTGCGCCAGCTCCACCAGATGCTCCAGACTCCGCTCGCGCACCGGGCGATACAGGATGCCCGCCTGACAGAAGCGGCAGCCGCGCGTGCAGCCGCGCATGATTTCCAGCATGATGCGGTCGTGAATAATCTCCATGTACGGCACGGGGATTTCCGTGGGATAGAACGCCTTGTCCAAATCGGGGATAATCGCCTTTAAGACCTTTTCGGGCGCTTCGGGGCAGTTCGGCTTCATGGACGCAATCGTGCCGTCCGCGTTATACTGGACGTCATAGAGCGCCGGGACGTACACGCCGCGGATGGCGCACAGGCGCTTGAGGATCGTCATGCGGCTCGCGCCCTCTTCGCGCCCCTGCATGATGACGCGGTTGAGGTCGAGAATCTGCTCTTCGCCGTCGCCGACCATGAACGCGTCAATAAAATCCGCCAGCGGTTCGGGATTGAACGCGCACGGCCCGCCCGCAACCACAATCGGGTCTTCCTCCCGGCGATTTTCCCGCAAAAGCGGAATGCCGCCAAGCTCCAGCATCGCCAGAATGTTGGAGTAGCTCATTTCATATTGCAGCGTAAAGCCCACGACATCAAAGGCGCTGAGCGGGCTGCGGCTTTCGAGCGTGAACAGCGGGACTTTCTCCTGCTTCATCAGGTCCATCATGTCCACCCACGGCATAAACGCGCGTTCGCAGAGCATATCAGGCTGCTGATTCATCGCGGCATAGAGAATCTTCATGCCCAGATGGGACATGCCGACCTCATAGGTATCCGGAAAGCAGAACGCAAAATGCAGCTTCGCGCTGTCCCACGGCTTGAGCTGCGTATTCATTTCCCCGCCGGTATAGCGCGTCGGCTTCTGCACCTGATCGAGCATCCGAGCGATGGCTTCTTGGTTGATTTCGGGTTGCAAAGTGGAAGTACCTCCTTAACCGTACAGCGCAGAATTCGCGCTCATTATAATGTATCATTTTTCGCGGTCAAGGTCAACTGTTTGTCGGATGAAAATTTTGCCGCCGCCTGATTTTTGGCAAAAAACAGCCGTTTTTTGGACTTGACAAGGCGCAGCACATGGCATATAATGGTTTTACAAAATCTGTACGGGAGGTCGTTTTCCATGCGCAACAAACGGATTCTGTCGTTTTTGGTGGCACTCATTTCTCTGCTGACGCTGCTGCCCGCTGCTTCGGCGTCAAGTGACGTGTACGTCGGGCAGACGTTCTACTTCGGCAACTACGAGCAGGATGGCAACCTGCGCAACGGCGACGAGCCGATTCTCTGGCGCGTGTACAGCGTTGATTACGGCAGCCGGACAGTGCGCGCGGTGAGTGAGTACGGGCTGGATTCGATGGTCTACAACCGCTCGACCAGCACCACCTCGTGGCACAACAGCACCATCCGCTCGTGGCTGAACAGCACGTTCCTGTCCTCCGCGTTCACGTCGGCGGAACAGGGGCAGCTGAACAGCGTGTACGTCAGCAATTCGTCGGACTATGTGTACATCCTCAGCCAGTGGGAAATCCAGCAGTATTTGGACACGGAGCTGCTCTACGCCACGGAATACGCCCGGCAGTGCGGCGCGTACACCGCCAGCGACACAGGCACCTCCTCCTACTGGGCGCGCGTGGACAGCACGTCGACCTTCGGCGTGTTCGTCGGCGCGCACGGCAGCTTCTACGACCACGGCAACAAGGTGACGGAGTTTGACAACGCCGTCCGCCCCGCCATCTGCGTCTCGTTTGACGTAGCGCTGGGCCGCTGGACGCCCTCTTCCTCCGACAGCAGCAGCGGACTGCTTGCCATGTCCAACCGCCCGATTTCGACGCGCTCCGGCCCGTCGACGAAGTACGATGAGCTTGGCACCTACTGGAACGACGGCGGCCACACGGTGACGGTGCTGTCCCGCGCGTCCGGCAACGATATCTGGTGGCTGCAGGTCGAGTTTGAGTACGGCGGCAAGACCGTGCGCGTTTACACGGGCGAGCAGCGCATCGACATTGACGTCAGCCGCGTGCCGATTGAAGGCGGCGCGATCGGTTCGGGGCGCGTGACCTCCACCACAACGGCGTACTACGGGCCGGGCACGAACTACAAGCAGCATCAGCAGAAGATTTCCTCCGGCACGACCGGCGCGGTCATGGCGTGGGAGAACGGCTATGTGTGCCTGGAGTTCCAGCCGTCTGGCTCGTACCAGATTCGCCGCGTATGGCTGCCGGAGAACGTGGTGTCCATCACCTATTATTGAGCCACGGCGATTATCATCACCATACGCACCTGAAAAAGGCGGTTCAGCTTCATCGGCTGAATCGCCTTTTGGGTTATATTTTTTTCCCGTGCCTGCGTCCCCCGGTCAGCAGCAGCCCGTAACCGACCACGCCCGCCAGCAGCAGACCGCCGGCGAAAATCAAGCCCGTCACGGCGCTGTGTTCCGGCACGTCCTCGCCGCCGGAAATGCCGCCAGCCGTGTCGCGGGGCGCCAAGGCGTTTGAAATCACCTGCGCCAGCGGCAAAATCGTGTTTTGCAGGCGTATTGGCTCGGTCTCCCGCGCGCCCCAGAGCATCCGGAGCGGCTCTTGCGCGTTCGCGGCAAAGTACACGTCCCGAATGAGCGTCGGGGCGGTGTGGTCAAGCCCCGCCTTGACGGAGAGCGCGAAATTCTTCATCAGCGCTTCCTTATCGCCGCCGCGGCGGACAATCAGGCGGATTTTCGCCGCTTTCTCGCCGCTTAAAAGCGTATCATATTCCGCGGCATTGCTGATTTCGTCCTGCGCGACGGTCAGCGGAAAATCCGCCTGTTCAGGATTCACCGTCACCAGCGCCGCGCCCTGATTTGCAAGCCCTTCCCGCAAATCCCGCACGAGCGCCGCGTCGCCCATCAGCCCGATGGTGCGCACGGCACTGGTCACGGGCTGCGCCGTCTCGCGGGCAGACCACGGCACATCGGGCAGCGTCTCCGTGCCATCCTCGCGCAAGACTGCCTGCTGCCCCTCTACCGCAATCACCCGATGGCGCGTGCCATCCGCCGTCAGCAGCACATCCCCGACGGCGGGGGGAACATCCAGCCACGCCAGCAGCGTCCCCTGCTCATCCGCCAAGCGATACGCCGATTTCTCCGCCGCCATGGCGGAACTGGTGAGCATCATCATCAGCAGCAAAAGCAGCGTCAGAAGCTTCCTCATCCGCGGTGTCCCCCTTTCACGCCCGGCGGGGTCAGCAGGAAAATGGCGGTTCGGCGCACAATTTCCGCCAGCGCGGTGGATACGCTTGCGCACAGCAGCGCCGCATCCGTCCACGGCTGCACGTCCGCGCGAAGAACCCCCGACACGCCCGCTGCGCCCTGCGCGACGAGCATCCCCATCAAGCTGCACAGGAGCATCCCGCGCCGGCTGACCCCCAGAAAGCACGCCGCCGCCCCGATGAGCATCGCGCACGCCCAGAGTGCATCCGCCTGCCCGTCCGACAAAATCAGCACAAGCAGCCCCATCGCCCCGGCAATCACGCCGCCCAGCAGCACGCGCACCAGCTCCCGGCGCGGGCGGATGGTCATCATCAGGCGCACGGAAGCCGCCGCCGTCACCGCCAGCCCCGCCGGATTCACCCGCGCCGCGCCAAGCCGGACATCCGGCATCAGCAGCGCCGCGAGCATTGCCAGCAGCCACGCGCCCGCCGTCCGCTGGCGAATCCCCAGCCGCTCCCACGCGCCGGAAAGCACGCCGGAGAACGTGAGCACAAGCAGAATGGTTGCCAGCAGCATCCCCACCGTCATGTTTTTCGCCTCCCTTTTCGGGTTCATTATGCGCGCTTTCGGCGGTTTCATGCGCGGCGGAAAAAGATAGCGTCTTTTTGCGGAAAAACCCTGTCGAAACCCTTGACGATTCGCACTTTATTTGATAAAATTTTCATAGGGAGTGTTCTTTTATTTTATTACCTATTATTTATGGAGGCAATTATGAGCATCGACAATCAGCTTCTCTTCTGTTATCTGGAGGAGGACAATATCCAACAGGCGTATTTCCGCGTCCGCCCTCTGCTGACCCCGGACGCTGACATCCGTCAAGAGGCGATGAACCAGTTTCCGGTGGAAGGCTGCCTGCGCATCGTCCCTGACCGCAACGAGCAGCACACCTTCAAGAGTCGGATGCGCGACCTTGGGCATTATTGTCTGGTTGACTTGGCGAACCTGCCCGCCGAAGCTACAAAAATCCGCACAAACAAGAATTTCCGCCCTGACAGGGGGGAGCCGAACCAGTTTATCCTCTATTCTGACACCGTGCATGAATTGCCCGCGCACAGCTTTTATGAGGTAATCTCCGCCCCGGCGGATGATGCCGCGGTGGTGGCGGAAACGGCGATTACGCCCCTGTTCTATCTGCGCGCAGACAACGTGCTGTACGGGCCTGTGTGCAAAAATGACCCGGAAAAGCCGCAAAAGAGCAGCGGGATGGCGGGAATGCTGTTCACGCTGCCCTGCCCGGATGGCGTGGAGCGCACGATTCTCTGCCTGAAGGATGCGCCCACGGCGGTGCGTCCCGCGCCAATTCAGCGGCAGATGCGCCCCAGGCCCGTCCGCTTTGACCGTCCGTTGGACGCGGCAGCCGTTCCGGCGGCTGCACCGAGTGCCGCGGCTGTCCCGGCAGACCCGGCAGCTCCTGTCGTCCCGGCAGACCCGGTCGTCCCGGCAGACCAGACTGTCCCGGCAGACCAGACTGTCCCCGAAGCACCCGCGGCGGAGAAGCCCGCGGAAAAGGCGGACGCGGCGGATGAATCCCTGCCCATCGGCGAAACGCTGAACATTCTGGACGAAACGAAGGATTTTGAAGAGACACTGCAAAGCCTGAATACAGGCGTATCCGACAGTGCGAACCTTCTGCATCAGCAGCAGACGCGCCCGGTGAAAATGCCGCCGAGCATGATGAAAACCGGCCCGCTGACCGGCACGCCGCTCGTCCGCACGCCGCTGCGCACCTCCCCCCAGCCGAGCAAAAACCGCGTGCAGGAGACGGTGAGCAGCCAGTGGTACGTTGGAAAATACGAGCCGCCAGCGCAAAACCTGCCCAACGGCACATCCATGCGCCCCATTGACAACCCCGTGGCGGACGCGGTGAACGCCTTCCGCGCCGCGTGGCGGATGCCCGAAGCGCGCGAGCAGCTGATGGACTTCATGCTCTCACTGGACGGGCTGCGCTCCAAGCTGGAGCCCCGCATTTGCAAGGACCGCAACATCACCGCGCTCCAGCGCGTGCTGCGCGACCGCCTGCAGGATTTGGAGGCGGAGCGCCTGACTGCCCTGTGCCAGCTGGACAAGGCACGCCGCGACATGGACGGCTTCAAGCAGGAAATTATCGCCGGCATGGCGAACCGCCTGCAGAAGGAAACGGGCAAGCTGGAGAGCGACCGCGACGCGTGCGAAGCGCAGGTGGCGTCGCTCAAGACCGAACTGAACAGCCTGACCGTGCAGCGCGATTCCCTGCTCAAGCACATTGACACGCTGCAGAACGATGCGCTCCCCGCGACCATCTCGAAGCTGCTGGGCGACTTGCAGCTGAACATCCCGCTGACGGGTCAGCCGCTGCGCATGAGCCCTGTGAGCGGGCAGCAGGCGACGCTGGACGACCTGCTGGCACGCCTGACGGCTGTGTGCGGCAAGTGCGGGCTGACGCTGACAAAGAATCAGGGGATTGCGCTGCTGCTCCTGCTGGCGATGAGCGACCGCATCGGTATTGTGTCGTCCACCCCCGCGCCCGCCGCGACGCTGATCCGCAACATCGCCGCCGCAATGGGCTGGGAACGCAGCTTTGCGCACCAGATTTCCGCTGAACAGCGCCCGATGGTTGCCCTGCGCCCCGTGGACGCAACGCCTGTGCTGCTTTTGACGAGCTTGCCGAACTATGCGCCGATTTCCGGAATGCACAAGCTGCTTTTGTCGCGCAGCAGCATCGGTTTGACCCGCAACGCCGCCTACGACGCCGGGCAATGGCCGATTCTGCCGCTCCCCGCGCTGCCGTTCATCCCGGAACTGCCGGCGGATGACGCCGCGCCAATCAGCCAAGCCGCGCTGACCGCCCTGCTGGACGCCACGAGCGTCGCCAAGACGTCGGACGAGGAAATCACCGCCGTGCTCTCCCCGATTTTCGCGATGGTACCGCCGCTTTCGGGCGCCGCGCGGGCGGAAATGTACCGCTTCATCCGCGTTGCCGCCGCCTTGATGGAGGGCGGGCTGCCCGTCGCGCTGGACTTCGCGATTCTGCTGTGGGTTGTGCCGATGGTTGACCGCATGAGCCGGAATTTTGCGGATTTCAAGGCGCTGCTGGATGAATATCCGCTGTCGCAGGCGAAGCTGTAAAATAAATGCAAAACGCAGTCTGACGAAACGTGTCAGCCTGCGTTTTTTGATTGCTTTATTTCCGATGCTGTTTCTTCATAGCGTTGCGCTGTCATGCAGAGATTTCGCCTCTGCGGAGGCGAGGAGGGGGCTTTCCGCTCGCCCCCTCCACCCCTTCGGCGCCGCAGCTTCTGGGATAATCCATAGAATGAACATCCGTAACAATTTTCTATAGCAAATCGTGTTTGGCGTTCTCCCCTGAAAAATCTTTTGTGGAGGACGATTCGCGCCCGCCACGCTTGATTCCGCATTCCGAATTGCCCATCGCTCATTCCTCATTGCTCATTGTCTCCGCTTCCAGCGCATCAAGCGTCTCCGCAATCGCCTGCGCAAGGTACGGAATGCCGCAGAGGACTTCCTCCAGCGTGTTCTCGTTCGTGCCGCACTCAATCAGGATGCAGCGCGGCGCGATATGCTGGTTGAAGCGCCCCGTGCGCACCTTCACGTCGCGCGAAAGGCCCTCGCACTGGGCTTCGAGCTTGTCCGTCAGCAGCTCCGCAATGTGCAGGTTTGCGGCAAAATCCGGCTTCTCATGATAGCCGCCGGTCGTCCCCTTGCCAACAAGCACCATGAAGCGTGCCGCGTCCTCGCCGCCGATGTTGACGGTGCGGCGGATGGTGGAGGTGGACGAAATTGCGTCGCGGTGCAGGTCGATGTAGAGGTCATAGGTTTCGCCAGATGCCGTTCGCTGCTCCAGCATTGTCAGGGAACGCGCGTAAGCATCCGCCAATTTGGGCGGCTCAAACGCCGTTGTGTCATGCACGACCGTATAGCCCAGCGCCGTCAGCGCACGGGTCAGCGCCTCGCCCACCGCAACGACGTTGTAGCGCTCGTCCTTCGTGCGCCACTTTTCCGTCTCCTGGTATCGTTCGTCGGTCTGCCGGTACGCCTCCCAAGTGTGCGTGTGGTAGATGAGAATCGCGCCGTGGTGCTGCTGCGCTGCCGGGCGGATGACCGTCATCTCAAACGCGGGCGACAGTGTGATAGTCGGCGCGGGATTTTCCGTAGGCGCGGCGGTTTCGGGGACATCCGGCATCCCGTCGGTAAAGTCAAACGACGCTTCGCCCGCAGCACGCCCGAACAGCAGCGCCGCGCACACAAGTCCCGCCATCATCCGCCGAAGCGCCTTCATGTCCTCCACCGCCTTTCATCCATCGGTGGATTGTATGCGGCACAAATGCCAATTATGCCCGTCAGTGCAGGCAGTGCGACAGCTCTTCCATCTCCAGATTCGTTTGCAGCGCGCTGTTGATTGCCAGCGCGAGCAAGTCCGCCAGCCCCGCCACCAGCTCGTCGATGTTGCGCGGCGTAACCACGAAGTCACGCGGATAGCCGCTGGTCAGCTGCTCCGCAAGTGCCTGTGCGTCGTCTGATTCGCGCTGCATCATATCCGCCAGCGCATCGCGGACGATGGTCGAAGCGTACACAACGAGCGGGATACCCACCGCAATCACCGGAACGTGCATCGTCTCGGCAGTGATGCCCTTGCGGTGGTTGCCCACGCCGCTGCCGGGGCGGATGCCGGTGTCGGTCAGCTGAATCGTCGTGCCGATGTGCGCCGTTTCCATCGCTGCGAGCGCATCCACCACAATCACGGCGGATGGCTTCACGCGCTCCGCCAGCCCCAGCGCCAGCTCCGCCGTCTCCACGCCTGTGATGCCCAGCACCCCCGGCGCAACGGCGCACACGCTCCGCAGGCGTTCCTCCTGCATGTGCCGCGTGACGAGGATGCCGCTGACCACCCGGTCGCCCAGCGCGTCCGCCGTCATCCGCCGATTGCCCAGCCCCAGCACCAGCACGTCACCCTGCGGCGGCAGCATCATCCGCAGCATCTGCGCCACCTCGCGGGCGATGTCCATCCGCTCCTCCGGCAGCATGTGCGGCAATTCCGGGTGTGTCAGCGTCCAGTACAGCCCCTGCGCCTTGCCGAGCCGCTCCGCCGCCTTCTCCGACGACACGCGCACCCACGTCACCTCCGCGCCCGCCTGCTGCTGCGTGTGCACCGAAACGCCCTCGCCCATACCGCCGGGGCGGACAGTGCGCTCCATCGCCAAGTCTGTTCTGTAATCCATACACATTCCTCCTTTTTGAGGAAGGATGCGCCGGATTTTCATTTTGTATACACGAAAAAAAAAGCGGCGCCCGCTGCATCACGAACGCCGCCGAACAAGGAACAATTCTCTTCTGAAACCACTGCTTGACAGATGCGATTTACCCGATGATTTCGCCCTTCGCGTTGAACACCGGCAGCTTTTCGAGGTAGATGAGATCCGTGCGCTCCTGCGCGTCGCCCTCCGCCAGAATCGCCATGCGACCCACGATTTCGCCGCCCGCCTGATTGACCAGCGCTTCCAGCGCGTGGAGGGATTCGCCCGTGGAAATCACGTCGTCCACAATCAGCACACGCTTGCCCTTCATCAGCGCCGCATCCGCGCCGTCGAGGTAGAGCTTCTGCACCGCCGCGGTCGTAATGGACTTCACTTCCACGCCGACGACATTCTGCATGTACAGCTTTGCGCCCTTGCGCGCCAGCAGCCACTTCTTGTCGCCATGCTGACGAGCCATTTCATATGCCAGCGGAATGCCCTTCGACTCCGCCGTGATAAGGTAGTCATATTCCGGCGCTTTCTTGAGCAGCTCCGTCGCGCACGCCATCGTCAGCTCACAGTCGCCGAAGATGACAAACGCGCCAATATACAGGTTGTCATTCACGCGGCAAATCGGCAGCGCGCGCTTCAGCCCCGCGATGGTCATTTCATGCGTCAACATAATTCCGTATCCCCTTCGTTATTTCCAAATTATAGCGGCGCATTCTCGTGCGCTTTTTACAATCTATTGTACCGCGAAATTCCGCTTCTGTCAATTGATTTCCCAACATTTTTGGACAAACTGGCGCGTTTGTACGGATTCGTCAGAGCAGGATGCAAATCATGCCGCCGTCGCCATCGTTGATGATGCGTGTCAGCGTCTCCTGCACCTTCTCCTGCGCATCGGCAGGCATCCGCATCAGCTTGCCGTTCAGCCCCTCGCGCACCATGTCGCTCAGCGGCTTGCCGAAGAAGGACATCGCCCACATCTTCTGTGGGGCGCTCTCCAGCTCGCTGCTCATCTGCCGCGCCAGCTCCTCGGACTGCTCCTCCGTGCCGACGGTCGGGGTGACTTCCGTCTCGATATCCACGCGAATCAGATGCAGCGACGGGGCGTGTGCTTTCAGGCGGATGCCGAACTGCCCGCCCTGCCGCACGATTTCCGGCGCTTCCATCGTCATCTCCGCCATCGTCGGCGATACCAGCCCGTAGCCCGTCTCGCGCACGGATTTCAGCGCCCCGGCGATCTGGTCGTACTCCGTTTTCGCCGCGACCAGCTCCTTCATCAGGCGCAGCAGGTGCTTATCGCCGTGGATTTCTGTGCCGCATTCCTCGCCCAGAATGCGGTTGAACATTCCGTCCTTCATCGTCAGCGACAGGTCGATTCGCCCCTCGCCGGGCCGAAGCTGTTCCAGCTGCACGCCATCCAACTCGCTGCACGACGCGAACGCAGGCGTCAGCAGGTTCGTCTCGCGCATCCGGTGCGTCTCCTGCCCCGCCTTCTTCAGCCCCGTCAGCACTTCCTGCACGAGATAATGCCCCTCGTCCAGCGCTTCCAGCCACTTCGGGACGCTCAAGCGCACCTGCCGCACGGGGAATTCCAGCAGCACGGATTCCAGCACCTTCTGCACATCCGCGCTCTGCATGTCCTTCACGCTCATCAGCATGACCGGCACGCCATACGCCTCCTGCAAATCAGTACGCAGCGTCTGCGCATCGGGGCTGTTCGGCACAGCGGAATTGAGGATGATGACGAACGGCTTGCCCAGCGCTTTCAGCTCGCTGACAACGCGGTTCTCCGCCTCGATGTAGGCGCTGCGCGGCAGCTCGGCGATTGTGCCGTCCGTCGTCACGACGACGCCGATGGTCGCGTGGTCGGTCATCACCTTGCGCGTACCGACTTCCGCCGCCTGTTCAAAGGGAATATCATGGTCATACCACGGCGTATGCACCATGCGGCTGCCGGTTTTGTCCACCGAACCGAGTGCGCCGCGCACCATGTAGCCCACGCTATCCACCAGTCGGACGCGCACAGGGGCGTTGTCGCTCAGGCTGACCGTGACCGCCTCGCTGGGCACAAACTGCGGCTGCGTCGTCATGATGGTTCTGCCCGACCCGCTCTGCGGCAGCTCATCCGCAATGCGCTCTTTGCGCGCGCCTTCGGGGATTTTGGGCATCACCAGCAATTCCATCAGGCGGGTGATAAAGGTGCTTTTGCCCGTCCGCACCGGCCCTACAACGCCCAGATACACGTCGCCGTCGGTGCGCTCGGCAATATCGCGATACAAATCAAACGTCGCGCTTTCCATTTCTGTCCCTCCTCTGCTTCGCTTGCTCCACCATATGAGGGAGGGGCGAAGTTTAGACTTGCCAGCGTGGAAAAATGCAAAATCCGCACGCACGCAAAAAGGGAAAGCAGATTGCTCCGCTTTCCCTTCTGTGTTCTGTTTCCGAGTTCAGGGCTGTGGGTTGTGACGTCCCGCATCCCCGCACCGTACTCAGACGCGCTTGACTTCCTTGATCTTCGCAGCACGACCCTGCAGAGAACGCAGGTAGTACAGCTTGGCGCGACGCACCTTGCCGTGACGGATGATGGTGATGCTGCCCAGACGGGGAGAATGCACGGGGAACGTGCGCTCCACACCGATGCCGTAGGACACGCGGCGCACCGTGAAGGTTTCACGAATGCCGCCATTGCGCTTCGCAATCACAACGCCCTCAAAAGCCTGAAGACGCTCCGTCTTGCCTTCCACAACCTTCACCATCACCTTGACGGTATCGCCAACGGCAATCGCGGGGATGTCGGTACGCAGCTGCTTCGCTTCGATAGAACGGATAATTTCGCTCATGTTGGTTCCTCCTTCCTTCATAGACGTTCGTATCCGGCTCCGCATGAGGTCAGAGTTTTCCGGAAAGAGGACCGCCCGTATGTCACGCCGATTATTATACCACACTGCATAGGCATTTGACAAGAGGGTTTTTGCATTTTCTCCGGCATTTTTCGGGGAAAATTTGCGGATTTGCCCCGCTTATACTATTTTCAGATAGGAATGCGCAAGCAGCTGGCGCAGTTGAATCTGGAAATCGTATTACACCCGCCCGTTGACCTCTTCCGGCGTTTTGAAGGACGGAAGCAGCTTGTGCATACACGCCTTGATATCACCGTGATTGTCGAGGCATTCGTGCAGCGTGCGCAGCATGTTTTCCACGTCCGCCCACTCCACCTGCTCCGGCTTGGCGATGAAAATCTTTTCCTTGCTCGTCGCGGTGTCGGTTTCCTCGTCACGCAGAAGCTCCTCGTAGAGCTTTTCGCCCGGACGCAAGCCGGTATAGACGATTTCCACCGGGGGCTTCAAGGGATCGGAATACAGCTGAATCATCCGCTCCGCCAGTTCGCGGATTTTGACGGGCTTGCCCATGTCCAGCACGAACAACTCGCCGCCGCGGGCAATCGACGCGGCTTGCAGCACAAGGCTCGCCGCCTCCGGGATGGTCATGAAGTAGCGGATGATGTCCGGGTGCGTCAGCGTGACCGGGCCGCCCGCGCGAATCTGCCGCTCGAACAGCGGGACGACGCTGCCGTTCGACCCCAGCACATTGCCGAAGCGGACAGCGGTGAACTGCGTCGTGCTGCTCTGCTTCTGCATGGCTTCGATGATGATTTCCGCCATGCGCTTCGAGGCGCCCATGACGTTGGTGGGATTGACCGCCTTGTCGGTGGAGATCATCACGAACCGCTTTGCGCCGTGTTCCTTGGCGCACTTGGCGACGTTATATGTGCCGAAAACGTTGTTGCGCACCGCCTGTTCGGGGCTGTCCTCCATCAGCGGGACGTGCTTATGCGCCGCCGCGTGGATGACGATTTCCGGTTTGAACTCATCAAACACCTGATTCAGCGTCGCTTCATCGCGAATCGAGCCGACGCGCAGGACGACCGTGTTCTTGACAATCTCGCCGTACTTGTTTTTCAGCTCGGCGAACAGGTCATACATGTAGTTTTCGCTGATGTCGTACAGCACCAGCTTTTCGGGGATGAACGCCATCATCTGCCGGCACATCTCCGACCCGATTGACCCGCCGCCGCCCGTGACCAGCACGCGCCGCCCGGCAATCACCTGCTCCACTTCGGACATATCGAGGTGCTTCTCGTCGCGCCCCAGCAAGTCCGCGATGTTGATGTCGCGCATCTGCCCCTGCCCGCCGTTCATCTCCTGCATCACGGTATAGCGGCGGACGTGGCAGCCGGTGTCCACGCAGGTATGCATCAGCTCCGTCAGGTCGGATTTCGGCGTGGCAATGGCGATGATGATGTCGTCAATCGCGTACTGCTTGACGTAGTCAGCAATTTTCCCCGTATCCATCACCACGCGGACACGCCCGATGCGGGTGTTTCGCCGGCTCTCGTCGTCATCCACCACAATCACCGGCACGCAGTCGCCATAGCGCCCTGCCTGCATATCGCGGATGACCTGCGCGCCGCCCCAGCCGCCGCCGACGACCATCACGCGCCGTGCCTTGGCGCTGCCGCCGGTGAAGAAGTGCGTCCATCCGCCGCCCTGCGCGACTTTGATGACGAACCGGCTTGCCGCAAGCATCACCATCAGCAGCAGCCACTGCACAAGGTAGACCGGGCGCGGCATGAGGAAGATGTTCGGTTCGCGGCGAATCGAATAGCACAGGAACGACACGAGATACGTTATCCCCGTGCCGCCAAGCGTACCGCAGGCGATTTGCAGCAGCAGATCCACGCCCGCGTATTTGAGGATGCCGCGGTAGAAGCCCATCATATGCAAAAGCGCGACGGTGGAGACAATCAGCAGCGGCAGGCTGCGCCAGACGTGGAGGATATGCGCTGCCGGGGCGTGCATGTCATAATACACCTGCAAGCCCATCAGCAGCGAAGCCGAAATCAGCAGCGCGTCCAGGAGCATGAGCAGCCCAATGCGCATGGTCTGATTGGCGAAAACGGATTTTTTCTTCAAAGTGGAAGCAGCTCCTTTGCCTTTTTCCCGAACGCAGCGAAAATAGACATGTTTCGCGCGTCCTCTTCATTATAGGACACTTGCGCGGCAAATGCAAGCGGCTGAGGGGCTTTTTGCGGCGTTTCTACTACTATTATGGCGTTTGCAGGCTGCTGGTCAGCCCCAAGCGAATCATGCGGTCGCTGAGGACTGCCATGTCGTCGGCTTTCTCCACGCAGTCGCGCTCCAGCCACGTCCGCAGCAGACCCACAAAGCCCAGCGCGCCGAACGCATAGCTGTAATCGAACGTCACTTCGTCCTTCTTCATCATCAGCCATTCGCGGCGAAAGGCCTCCTGCACCACGTCGGACAGCTTTTTCAGGAACTTCATATCGCCGTTCTGCCCCAGCAGCACTTGGCACAGTTCCTTGTTGTCCTCCACCAAACGGAACAACTCCTTCAGCACGGGCAGTGTATGCGTAAGCACGGTTTCGCCCTTATGCGCGGCAATCAGCTGGTTCACCTGATTGAACAGCTCCTGCTCGATGCTGTCCAGCATGTCGAATATATCGCGGTAGTACAGGTAGAACGTGCCGCGGTTGACGTCCACCAAATCCGCCAGCTCGCGCACGGTAATGTCCTGCACCTGCTTTTCCTTCATCAGCTGAATCAGCCCGTGGGTAAGCAGCTTTTTCGTCCGGCGCACCCGGCGGTCTTCCTTTTTCTCCGGCTTAACCTGCATCGTATCCTTTTCTGTCATCATGGCGACCCCCTTGTTTTTCAACTCTTTTGCCAATTTTGTTGATTGTTTCCGCAATCATCGTTCATTTTGTCGCTTAATCAGCGTCCGAAACTGAATCTGATGATTGATTTTCGGTACACATGCTATTATACTATCCTTCGTTGAGAAAGTCAACACATTGTTCACTAAAAGTTATGGATTTCAGAAAAGGAGGAACTGTTGTGAACCGATTTGCAAGGTGGATTGTCAAGCACCGTGTTGCCGTCGTCATCATCTGTCTGCTGATGCTGATTCCGTCGGTGCTGGGCATGAACGCCACAAAGGTCAAGTATGACCTGCTGTATTATCTGCCGGAAGACCTTGACACAGTCAAGGGGCAGAACATCCTGATGGAAGAGTTCGGCAAGGGCGCGTTCTCCCTGTGCATCACGGAAGGGATGAGCGAAACCGACCAGCAGGCGCTGGAGGACGCCATCCGCGACGTGCCGCATGTGGATACGGTCATCGGCTATGCGTCCATCACCAAGGGCACGATTCCTTCCGAGATTCTGCCGGACGAATACCGGAACATCTTCGAGAAGGGCGACGCGCGGCTGATGGCGGTGTTCTTCGATGATACGTCGTCGGCAGAAGGGACGATGGAAGCCATTGCGCAGATCCGCAAAATTGCGGGGCAGCAGTGCTTCGTGTCCGGTCTGTCCGCGGTTGTAACCGATACCAAGCAGCTGGTAGAGGATCAGGAAGCCATCTACGTCGCCATCGCCGTTGCGCTGTGCTGCGTCGTGCTGATGCTGACAATGGACTCCATCCTCCTGCCGTTTATCTTCCTGCTGTGCATCGGCGTGAGCATTCTGTGGAACATGGGCACGAACTACTTCCTCGGTGAGATTTCCTACATCACCAAAGCAGTCGCCGCCGTGCTGCAATTGGGCGTGACGCTGGACTACTCCATCTTCCTGTGGCACAGCTACAAGGAAGAGCAGCAGACCTATTCGGACAAGGACGAAGCGATGGCGAGCGCCATCTGCAAGACCATTTCCTCCATCGTCGGCAGCAGCCTGACGACGGTCGCGGGCTTCGTCGCCATCTGCTTCATGAGCTTCACGCTCGGCCGTGACCTCGGCATCGTGATGAGCAAGGGCGTTATCCTCGGCGTGCTGGGCACGGTCATCCTGCTGCCCTGCGTCATCCGCCTCCTTGACCGCGCGCTGGAAAAGACCTCGCACAAGCCGCTGCTGCCCAGCGTTGCGGGCATCAGCAAGTTCGTCACGAAGCACTACAAGGTGCTGTTCGTCGTCCTGATTGTGCTGTGCATCCCGGCATTCTACGGCTACAACAATGTCGGCAAGTATTACGACATGTCCGCCTGCCTGCCGCAGGAGCTGGAAAGCGTGAAGGCGAACACGAAGCTGTCCGAAACCTTTGACGTGTCCACGAACCACCTTGTGCTGGTCGATGCGGACGTGCCGCAGAAGGACGTCGTCGCCATGACGGACGAAATGGCGGAAGTCGATGGCGTGAAGCAGGTGCTGTCGATTGACTCGCTGCTGGGCGCGGGCATCCCCGAAAGCATCGTGCCGGACGAAATCCTCAGCGAACTCAAGAGCGACGAATACCAGCTGATGCTGATTTCCTCGGAATACATTATTTCCTCCGACGCGGTGAATCGGCAGATTGATGAGCTGAACGAAATCCTCAAAAAGTACGACGAGGGCGGGATGCTCATCGGCGAAGCGCCCTGCACGAAAGACCTGATTTCCTGCACCGACCACGACTTCGAGGTCGTCAGCCTGATTTCCATTATCGCCATTTTCCTGATTATCGCGCTGGTGCTGCGCTCGATTTCCCTGCCGGTGATTCTGGTCGCCGTCATTGAAACCGCAATTGCCGCGAACCTGTGCATCCCCTACTACACGAACGTGACGCTGCCGTTCGTCGCGCCGATTCTGATTTCGACCATTCAGCTGGGTTCGACGGTGGACTACGCCATCCTGATGACGACGCGCTACTTGCAGAACCGCCGTGCGGGATCTGACAAGCGCGAGGCCGTCAGCAAGGCAGTCGCGTCCTCCGCGCAGTCGATTCTCGTCAGCGGCATCGGCTTCTTCGCCGCGACGTTCGGCGTGGGGCTGTACTCCAATGTCGATATTATTTCCTCCATGTGCTCCCTGATGGCGCGCGGCGCGCTGTGCTCGGTGGTGGTTGTGCTGTTCCTGCTGCCGGCGGTGCTGCTGGTGCTGGACAAGGTGATTATCCACACGACGCTGAAAATGAACGTGAAGAACTGACCTTATTGGTAGAAAGGATGGAAAAATCCGATGAAAAAGCGTGCTTTTGCTCTTATCACTGCGCTTTGCATGACGCTGACCTGCTTTGCCAGCGCGGAAACCGTGAAACACGAGCGTGTTTATGCCGTGACGAATGCCGCTGGCGACGCGCTGACCGTCATTGACAACGTTCGCCTTGAAAACGTCGACGCTTTGACGGAAATCGACGACCGGACGCTGCTGACCGCGCTGGAAAACGTCGGCGGCACGGAAAAATTCACCCAGAGCGGCGAAACCGTGACGTGGAACGCCGGCGGAAACAGCATCATCTATCAGGGCACGTCGGACAAGGCGCTGAACGTGACCCCCGTCGTCCGCATGACGCTGGACGGCATCGAAATCACCGCCGCGGACGTGAAGAACGCATCCGGTGAGCTGGTGATGACCGTCTCCTACCGCGCCGAATCCCCCTTCCTCGCCGTGACGGTGATGCCGCTATCTGACGACGTGACCAGCGTGACCGTGGACAACGGCGCGGTGCTGACCGACGGCGCGCACAGCTTCCTGATGGGCTTCGGCGTTCCCGGCGCGGATGCGGATTTGGAACTGCCCGATTCCTTCACCATGACGGCGCATGTGGATCATGCCGACCTGAACTGGATGATGACGATTGCGACAGCGCAGCCCGTGAAGGTGCTGACCGACGCACTCTCCGACCACGCGGCGGACGCGCACACCCTCGTCAGCGACCTGACGGCGGGTCTGAACGCGCTGGCGGACGGCTCGGAAATTCCTGAAAGCAACGAGGACATTCACGAACTGCTGACCGCGCTGAACACGCTCTTTGACGGCGCGGCGCAGCTCAAAGACGGCTCCATCACCCTGCTGGACGGCGTGAAGACGCTCAAAGACGGCTTGGATACGCTAAGCAGCAACAGCACTGCGCTCAACGACGGCGCGGCGCAGCTGTTTGCCGCTGTGCTGGATACCGCGAACACGCAGCTGGCCGCCGCGGGGCTGGATGCGCTGAGCATCGAAGTGCCGACGCTGACCGTCAGCAACTACGCAGCCGTGCTGGACGACCTGATTGCCCAGCTTGACCCCGCTGTCATTGACAAGACCATCGAGGCTTTGGCGAAGGCACAGGTTCGCGAGGCAGTCATGGCGCAGGAGGACAAGGTTCGCGAGGCCGTGACCGAAGTGGTGCGCGGTCAGGTGCGGGACGCGGTTCAAGCGCAGGAAGAAACCATCCGCGCCGCTGTGACCGACGTAGTGAAGGAACAGGTGCGTCAGGCAGTTGCGGCGCAGGAAGACACCATTCGCGCGGCAGTGACGCAGGCGGTTCAGGCGCAGGTGCAGGACGCGGTTCAAGCGCAGGAGGACACCATCCGCGCCGGCGTGACGCAGGCGGTTCAGGAGCAAGTGCTGGAAGGCGTGCTGGCGCAGGTGGGTCTCAATATGACGGCGCAGCAGTATCAGGACGCCGTCGCGGCGGGTCAGGTGCCGGACGCGCAGCAGAAGCAGATCAGCGCGGCGGTTGACCAGATGATGGCGTCCGATGACATCAAGGCGAAAATCGAAGCGTCTGTGACCGAGCAGGAAAATCAGCTGGTCGCGCAGAACATGGCGTCAGGCGACATCAAGGCGAAGATTGAATCCGCCGTCACCGAGCAAGAAAATCAGCTGATTGCCCAGAACATGGCATCGGGCGACATCAAGGCGAAGATTGAATCCGCCGTCACCGAACAGGAAGACAAGCTGGTGGAAGAAAACTTCGCATCCGCCGATGTGCAGGCGAAGCTGGAAGCCGCTGTGACCGAGCAGATTGACAAGCTGGTGGAAGAGAACTACGCCAGCGAGGACGTGCAGAACACCGTGGCGGAAAAGAAGGCGACCATTGCCGCAGCGGTGGATTCGCTCAAGCGCCTGAAGGAGCAGCTGGCATCCGTGGAGACGTTCGTGAACGGCCTGAAGGCGTACACCGACGGCGTGGCGCAGGCGGGCAACGGCGCGTCCCAGCTCTACGATGGCGCAAATACGCTGTCGGGCGGCATGACGGAACTCTCCGACGGTTTGGCGGAACTCAAGGCGAAGCTGACCGAAGAAGGGCTCGACCTGCTGAGCGGCGACGTGCAGAAGGCGCTTGACCTCTTCGACAACCTCGAAAGCCAGATGGCGAATGTGCCGAGCTTCGACCTCGTGGCGGACGGCATGGCGCATGACATGCTGCTGATTATCCGCACGGACTTGCAGAAATAAGCGCAAAGAAAAGGAACCCGTTTCCCCTGCTGAAAAGCGAGGATTCGGGTTCCCTTTTTTATGCGTCTTTCTTGCTTTCCGTGTTTGCGCGAATCGCGTGGGTGTCCTCCACCAGCTGACCAAAGCCGTAGAGCAGGAACGAGCCAATCCACGAGACCAGCACACCGACGATGATGGTCATGATGCCCGCGACAACGCCTGCGCCGCTATTAGCCCGCACAAACTCGCCGTTCAGCCGATACGTCATGGATGAGCCGCCAGCCATGAGGGCAAGCCCCGTGATGACCCAGCAGATGATGCCAATCCAGCAGAGCACCTTCGCCAGCACCTGAATCTTGTGACCGATGTTATTGAACATGAAAAAAGCCTCCTTTTTCGCGCCCTTTCGTCGCAATTTTAGTATATGCATCTGTCTGTTTTTTGTCAAGCACAAAGCACAAAAAACGCGTCCACAGGTGCAAGCTGTGGACGCAGGAAGGGAGAGTAAGTTGTGTGTCAGGCTTTTGTACAGTAATCCTTGTACCACAGGAACGCGGGCTGGTAGGTGATGGCGGATTCCTCGCAGTCCATGCAGAAGCGGTGAATCGCCTTCTTCTGCGCCGCCGTGAGGGGCAGCGTCTGCGCCGTCCGCGCGCCTTGAATCACCCACCGTGCCTCCGCCGCATCCGACGCTTCCAGCAGCATCTTCATGCCGACTTTCCCCAGCGGAATCGCCATCGTTTCCAGAAAGGCGCCGTCCGTGTCGCCGCGCATGGTGTACTGCTGCACGTTGTCGGGCAGAATCGCGTACGTCGTATCCCCCATGCGCAGCTCCATCCGGCGCACCTGAAACAGCATTCCCTCGCTGTACACGGACAGCATCACCCGCGGAAGCGCCTCAATTTCGCCGCCGCGCGGACGAATGCGCACGTCCAGCGACAGCACCACGCTGCCGTCGTCGCTCGTCACCTCGCACTGTTCCGCTTCATAGCAGCGCTCATTGCAGCGGAAGTTTTCGGCATAGGTGTAGCCCGTGTGGTCGAAAGCGGACAGGTTCAGCGGCGGCGCTTCGTTCGGGAAGCGCTGGTAGAAGGATACGATGGTGGGCATGGTGAAAGCCTCCTTGGGGGGGTAGATTTTTGTGGTTTTACTGTGTTGACCTGATTAGTTGCTACCTTCGTTTTTAATCTCTTTAAGAACTTCGTACATTGCGCTTGCATCTTCTTCCGTCGCAATAAGAATAGGGTCATCGTCGCCAAGATCAATCGCGATAATTAATAGATAGTCGCTTTCTACATATTTATTTAAGGTACTCCAACTGCCGCAAAACATAGATAACACGTTCAAAAACTCTAATTGATTAGGATGCCAGACTGTTCCTTCATATTGTCCAGCCGAATTATCCCCAAGCAAGTAAATGGCAGTTTCAGAAAAATCAAAGCTTATATACAGAAGCTTGTCTGTGTCACCTGACCTCGTAAGTTCCGTCGAGAAGTAATCGCTTAAATTCTCGCCGTCTTCGCTGGTCAGGAATTCCTTGACAAATTCATACCCAGTTTCCGCCTGTGCCACCACGCCAACCATCAGCATTGCGACGCACAGCAGCAGCGCCGTAAACTTCTTCATTTTCCCTTTCTCCTCTGTCCAATCTTTTAATTATTAATAATTTCAAGTATTGCTTCTGCTTTCTCTTCCGTGTCGACGAATATCGGATCTTCATCTATATCTATCGTAAGTACAACCACCAATGAATAACCACTATCAAGCGCATCTTCCAGTGTTCCCCATGCCGTAAGAATATTGCCCAACGCAAGTACGAACGTGGTAGCGTCTAAATCATACCAAAATGTACTTTCTTGCTTTCCTGCGCTATTAGTTCCTGTCATAAGGATTGAGGAATCGTCAAAGTTAAACATAATCCATAGATAATTGTCCACTTCGTTTTCTGTTACATATGAAAAGCCAGTTCCCGCATTATCGTTCAAATACGATTTTGTAATTGTATAGCCAAATTCCGCCTGTGCTGTGCAGCAGCAAAGCGCCATCACCAGCAGCATGACCAGCGCCGTCAGTTTCTTCATCATGATTGTTTTCCCCTTTCCTTATCCGTCGATTTCTTCCTCCACGCCCAGACAGACGTCGTATCTGTTGAAGCGCAGGGCGATTTGGTAACGTTCGCTCACCCAGCGGCGGATGGTGTCCTCCCCGCACGGGGTGAAGCTCGTCGGTGCGGCCTTCGCAATCTGTTGAACCTCCCAGTACGTCAGGCCGCGGTAAACAGGTACGCTTCTCATCCGCTGGCAGAGGCTTGTCTGCGTTCCGCTCAGCGCGGTCAGCAGCAGCGCGATGCCCACCAGCAGCCATCCCCAGTACGTCATGTTCCTCCCTTCCTTGTCGTTTGGTTCTGTCTGCATTGTAGCGCCTCACCCCCCAAATGTCACGCTCACGATGTTTACATTCGCCTGATATCGCGCTCAAAACGTGTACATTTGTGTTTTATCGCGCTTTTTTCCGCCAAAACGCAAAAAAATCGCCCCCGAAGGGACGATTCTTGCGAACAAGTGTTCAGTTTTCTGATGCTGGCGGAAACTCGTGAATCAGGTCAATGCTGATAGAAAATTTCAGCTCGTGACCATTCGCATCCGTGCCGGAGATGATAAACACGCCGCGATCAACGTTCAGCTTGTCCGTACCGCAGTACAAATCCAGCGGCATTTCGCCCTTGACGAGCGCGTCGCTCTCCATCCAGTTGCGCATGTATTCGTAATCAACAGCAGGCGACGAACCGTTTAGTTTGTCACCCTCATACCATTTCGCCTGCGCATAGGTCGGCGTGAACGGCACGTCGCTGACATTCGTGCTGTAAAAGTGAATCATCCAGCCGACAAACCCGTCGTCTTCTTTCATCATGTACGCATTTTCCGGCGGATAGGACAGTTCGATTTGCGCCTGGGCCTTGGGCAGCATCGGCAGCACAATGCCGACAACCGCCGCCACGATGATGACGACCGCCGCGCAGATGACCGCGATTCGCTTGCGCTGATTGGGTTGCTTCGGCTGCTCCGGCGGATTAACAAACCGACCGTCGGTTTGTTCCTGCGTTTCCTGTACCGGTTTCTGCACCGCCGGCATGGCTTCAGGCGGCTGGACTGCCGCGTCTTCCGCCGCTTCATCCGCCAGAAAGTTCACACCCAGCACCTTCGACAGCTGCGCCGCCGTCGCCACGTCCGGCATGGCGCGCCCGTTCTCCCAGTGCGACACCGTCTGCCGCGACACGTTGACCAGCTGCGCCAGTGTGTCCTGCGTCATGCCCTTTGTCTTGCGTGCCTGCATGATTTTTTCGCCTATGTTTTCCATATTTTGCCCCCCCCCACAAAAACAAACAACATATCTATTATTATAACGACAATTGACGCCTTTGTCAATAAAAAAAGACCCGATTTCCACAGAAATCAAGCCTTGCAAACGATTTTTTTATCGCGGCAGACGGGCAGAAATACAGTTTTTATTCGCCCATCATCCTGTGCAGCAAATCCTGATATGCCTGTTCAACGCCGCCCAAATCACGGCGGAAGCGGTCGAGGTCCATCGGCTCATGCGTCCGGGCATCCCAGAAGCGCGCGGAATCAGGGCTGATTTCATCCGCAACGAGCAGTTGACCGTGGTAGCGCCCGAACTCCAGCTTAAAATCCACCAGCTCTACGCCGATTTCCGACGTGAAATCCGACAAAATTTGATTGATTTTCCGTGCCGTCTCGATGACGTAGTTCATTTCCTCGCGCGTCGCAAGATGCAGCGCCTCAACATGCGTGATGTTGATGAGCGGGTAGTCCATCTCGCTGCCCTTCAGTTCCAGCTCGATGACGGTCGTGTCCAGCTTCGTGCCAGTCGGCAGACCGATGCGCTTCGCCAGCGACCCCGCCACGCGGTTGCGCACCTTCACGGATACCGGCAAAATCTGACATCGCTTGACAAGGCTCTGCCGCGCGTCCAGCCGTCGCAGGTAGTGCGTCGGGATGCCGTTTTCTTCCAACATTTTGAAGAACTGTTCGCTAATCGCGTTGTTGACTTCGCCCTTGCCCAGAATCCGCCCGCGCTTCAGCCCATGAAACGCCATTGCCTCATCCTTGAAGTACACGATTGCCTGATCCGGATCGTCGGTTGCGTAAACGCGTTTGCCTTTTCCTTCCGTCAGCAGCTTGCCCAGTTCCATCGCGCCAGCGCCCCTTTCATTGCGTACAGATTCCTCTACGGGTAGGGTTTATTGTACCATTTTTCGCCCCGCAGGACAAGGGAATTTCCGCAGCTTGCAAAAGTTTGTCGGTTTTTCACGAAAGTCAAGGATTTTTATCCGCACTGAAACACACCATCAGCAGCCCTTCGCGGAAGGTGACCTCCGCCATGTCCGCCGTGAACTCGTTGCTGCACCCCAGCGGATAGCGGTATGTCAGCGTCGCGCGGGTGAGCGTCCATTTCGCGCCCGTCAGCGTCACATCCCGCACCTCCGGCGAATACGCCAGCAGCGACAGCTTTCGCCCCGGCATTTTCGGCAGATGATGCGTGCCCGGCGCAAGAATCGTCGCGCGATTCTGCCCGTCCACCAGCCACGCGCGTTCGCCGCGCAGGGCGCAGTCCGCCGCGCATTGCAGGCAAGATAGCGTGTGGTCGAAGCGCCCGCCAATCGCCCCCGCGAGGATAAACTCAGTGTACCCGCGTTTGCGCCCTTCATGCAGGCAGACGACCAAATCCGTATCATCTTTTTCCGTCGGCAAGGTCAGCGTTGGCACATCCGGGCGCATTGCAGGCGGCATGGAGTCAAAATCCCCGACAACCAGCTGCGGCGTCAGCCCGAACTGCCGCGCGCGCGCCCAGCCGCCATCCGCGCAAATCAGGAAATCCCCCGGCTGCGGCGCAATCCACGGCAGCTCTTCGCCCGCATACAGCGGCGTCAGGATGATGCAGCGCGGCATAGCAGTTCTCCTCGCTTTGATGATGGTTTTCATTGTCCCCTCGTCGCTTCGAGAAGCCAAAAATCCCCTTCAATATAATAAGAAAGCAGGAGACAAGCAGTATCCCACTTGCCTCCTGCTGCGGGGCGAAATCAGAAATTCCGCAATTACTCCTGCACGGGCGCTTCTTCCGCGTCCGCGGGAGCTTCCTCGCCCATCGCCTCGTCGTCGAAGGAGAATTCGTCTTCGGCGGCCTGACGGATGGACAGGGAGATGCGCTTCTTCTCGGTGTCAACGCTCAGCACCTTCACGCGGACAATCTGACCTTCCTGCACGGCGTCAGTGACCTTCGCGACGCGGTTCTGCGCGCACTGGGAGATGTGCACCAGGCCATCCAGACCGGGCTGGAGCTCGACGAACGCGCCGAAGTCCGCAATACGGACAACCTTGCCTTCGACGATGCAGCCTTCCGGATAGCGCTCAGCGGCGTTATCCCACGGACGGGGCTGGAGCTGCTTGTAGCCAAGCTGGATGCGCTCACGTTCGCGGTCGAGGGACAGAATCTTCACGTCAACTTCCTGACCGGGCTTGACGACCTCGGACGGATGGTTGATGCGGCCCCAGGACAGATCCGTGATGTGAATCAGGCCGTCCACACCGCCGACATCGACGAACGCGCCGAACTGGGTCAGGCGGCGAACGACGCCGTGGATGATAGCGCCCTCTTCAAGGTTCTCCCAAGCAGCCTTCTTGCGGGCAGCGGTCTGCTCAGCAATGACAGCCTTGCGGGAAGCCACGATGCGCTTCTTCTGCTTGTCCACTTCGATGATCTTGAGTTCCATTTCCTTGCCAACGAACTCTTCAATCTTGTCAACATAGTGCTGCGCGAGCTGGGAGGCGGGCACGAAAGCACGCACGCCCTCAACATCAGCAATCAGGCCGCCCTTGACGGCTTCCTTGCCAACGCCCTTGACATACTCGCCCGCGTCGTACTTGGCGACGAGCGCTTCCCACGCCTTGCGGTTGACGATGTTGCGCTGGGACAGAACGACATTGCCTTCGCCGTCGTTCACTTTGACGATCTCAGCTTCCAGTTCGTCACCTTCTTTGACGTCCTGCTGGGTCAGGTCGGAGCGCTTGATGATGCCATCGGCCTTGTAGCCAATGTTCACATACACTTCGTCCGGGGTCACCTGCACAACTTTGCCGGTCACCGTCTGTCCAGCCTTGATGCGCGTCATCGTGGCCACGATGGCGTCCATGGTGAAGTCAGAGGACTGAGCCATGTTTTCGTTGTCGGTCATATGGGTTGCAACCTCCTCTAATGAGCCATCCGGTGTGGAAGCACCGGCGGTTATTCCAATTTTATCGGAATGAATATTTGCAAAGGCAGGCGGAATTTCCGCCGCGCACTCTACCAAAATTGTTCGGGGGCAAAGCGCCTTGCACGCCTCAAAGAGCTTGTGCGTGTTCGCACTGGTGCGGCCGCCGACGACAATCATGGCGTCGGATGCCGCGGCAAGCTTCTTGGCTTCCCGCTGGCGCACCGCGGTGGCGTTGCAGATGGTGTTATGCTCCTTCAAATGCTGGACACGCCCGCGCAGGACGGCGACAATCGCCTCCCAGCGCTCCGGGGGGAAGGTCGTCTGCACGGCGGCTGCCGCCTGATCCATTTCGGGCAGCTGCGCCGCTTCCTCCGCCGTCGCCACAACGTAGACCTTGCCGCGCGCCCAGCCGCATGTTCCCTTGACCTCCGGGTGTTCCCGTTCACCCACCATAATCAGCGGGCAATCCTCGCTCGTGTCCTCCGCGACGACGCGGTGGAGCTTGTTGACGAAGGGGCAGGTCAGGTCAACCACCTTGCAGCCGGCATTTTCCAGCTGCTTGATGACCTCCGGCGCAACGCCGTGACTGCGGATGAGCACCTGCCGACCCGCTGCTTCCTCGGCGGAAGCGACCGGCGGAATCCCGCGCTGACGAAGCATGTCCACGACCGTCGGGTTGTGGATCAGTTCCCCCAGCGTACAAGAGGGCACGCCGCTGTCCGCCACCTGCACGGCGCTTTCGACCGCGCGGCGGACGCCCATGCAGAACCCCGCATGAGCCGCGATTTCAATCGGCATTTCCCGTTTGCATCCTTTCCAGCATGGTCAGACCATTTTCTGACCTCTATATTGATTCTACATATCTTCTGATTTTCCTGCTTCCTTCGCAATTTTTTTTGAAAAATTTTTTTGTTCGCGAAAAAAGCGCGAAAAAACAGGATTTCACGCAGATTTTGGTGTTCACGCCTCCGGGTGTGCCGTCAGCGCGCGGTAGGTTTCGGTGATGCGGGCGAGCAGCTCCTCGCAGGTGTCGCGGTTCACGCCGCGCTCGCGCAGGTCGTCCATCGCAATCGGGTCGCCGACGCGCACGTCCAGACGGCGGAACAGGTGCGGTTTGCCGCCGATGTACAGGGGAATCATCGGCACGCCGCTGCGCAGGGCAATCAGCGCCACGCCGGACTCAACGTGCTCCATAATCCCCTCGTTGTGGCGCGTGCCTTCGGGGAAAATGCCCAGCACGCCGCCCGCCTTCGTCACCCGCAGACAGGCGCGCATCGCCTCCATGTCGCTGTGGTGGCGGTCAACGGGAATCATATGCAGGTGCATCAGCAATTTTCCGACCACGGGCGCTTTCGCCAGCTCGATTTTCCCCAGGAAGTTCACTTCGTAGCGGCGAATCAGCATCGCGGCAATAATCGGGTCTGCGAAGGACGTGTGATTCGCGATGACAATGTATGGCGCGTCGAGATTCAGCTTCTCCCTGCCCGTGCAGTGCATAAAGCAGAACAGGTGGAAGTAAATCCAGAAAATTCCGCGCGCAATCGTATAGATGATGCCCTTTTTGCCCGGAACAGCCATGTGATGCTGGAAATTCTTCTTTTCCGGCTTTTTCTCCTGCTTTTCCGGCTGATTCTGCTCGCTCATGCCCATGCGCCCCCCGTCTTGTCCGCGACGATGCGCAGAATCGCCTCGACCACCTCGTCAAACGTCAGGTGCGTCGAATCGACCGTCACGGCGTCCTCTGCCGCACGGAGCGGGTCAACAGCGCGGTGCGTGTCCTGTTCGTCACGGGCGCGCAGATCGCGCAGCACATCGTCGAAATTCGCGTCCATGCCCTTATTGCGCATCTCCTGATAGCGGCGGCGGGCGCGTTCCTCGGCGCTGGCAGTCAGGAAGATTTTGACGGGCGCGTTCATCAGCACACGCGTGCCAATATCGCGGCCATCCACCAGCATGGGCGTTTCCTGCGCAAGGCGGCGCTGGAGCGCAACCATTGCCGCGCGCACGCCCGCGTACTTGGCGACGGTGGACGCCGCCATGCTGACCTCCGGCGTGCGGATGAAGCCCGTCACGTCGCGGCCATCCACGAGGGTATGCTGACCATCCGCCGCGTGACCGACCGTCATTGACAGGGCCTGGCACAGCGCCGTGACCGCCTGTTCGTCCTGCACGGGAACGCCCTTCTCCAGCGCGGTCAGACCGATGGCGCGGTACATCGCGCCGGTGTCGAGGTGGAGGATGCCCAGCCGCTTGGCGACGGCGTCCGCAATGCTTGATTTTCCTGCGCCGACAGGGCCGTCCATGGCAATATTCAGCACCATGAGGAATGTCTCCTTTTGTTTGCTTTCTATATAATACTTTTTATGTGAATCTGCTGCTTGCAGGGGATTTCGCTTCTGCGGGAGCACAAGGGGACTTTCCGGTCGCTCCCTTAAACCCATTCGGTCAAATTGCCCGGTGTCCCATGCCGACGACGACCTCGTTGAGATGCACTAAGCCCACGGTAAAGAACACCGCGACCGCCACATGCTCGCCGGAGCGGGCGACGCCGATTTTGCCGCCGACGGAAAAGCCCATCGCTTTCTCGCTGACTTGGCACACCGCGTCGTGCGCTGCCCCAGCAACTGCGCCTTCCTCTCGGTGCGTATCACTGATGACGCCCTCGCGCTTGGCGGCGACCACGGCGCGCTCAATCATCTTCATCATCGAATCCACGAATGTGCCGCCGAAGTCCGATGCCGCGCCGACAATATCCTTTTCGGTCAGCGACGCCTTCAGCTCGGTTTCTTCCTCGCGTGTCGCCGTCATCGCCAGCTGAATCGCCGCACGAGCCACCGCGCGGCTGTCCCCGATGATTTCCAGCATTTCCTTCGCTCCTTTCATCCGGCATACCTGTTTATTATACATGATTTTCCCCTTTCCTGCAAGCGATTTTCCTGATTTTTCAGCAGATTAGCCCGCAAACCCACGCGCACGTCAGGTAGGACAGCAGCGACACGCCCAGCGCGCCCGGCAGCTTTTTCACGCCCGCCGCGCCGAGATAGACGCTCATCGTGTAGAAAATCGTCTCGCTTGACCCCATCAGCACCGACGCGATTCGCCCAACGCGGCTGTCCGCGCCGTACTGCGCGAAAATCTCCTGCAGCGCCGCCAAACTGCCCGACCCGGTCATCGGGCGGAGGATGAGCATCGGAGCGACCTCCTGCGGCAGGTTCAATATTGCCGTCAAGGGCGATAGCAGGCGTACAAGAAGCGCCGTCAGCCCAGAGGCGTTCATCAAGGAAAGCATGAGCAGCATCCCCGTCAGCGCGGGCAGAAGCTGCCACGCGGCTTCCATTCCTTTCTTCGCGCCGGAGAGGAACGCGCCGTAGACCTCAACGCCCGCGCATTTGCCGCGCAGAAGAATCAGCAGAACGGTCAGGATGAGGGTGACGGCGGCGGCTTTCTCCATGCGGATTCGCTCCTTTTTGGCGGATTTTGTCGTACACGCCCAGCAGAATGACCCCGGCTGCCGTCGCGGCGGCGGACGAAATCAGCATAGCGCCCCAAATGTCCGCCGGATGCTGTGCGCCTGCCGCCTGACGAAGCGTCAGCACCGTCGTCGGCAGCACCTGCAGGCCGGAATTGTTGAGCACCAGCAGCAACGCCAGCACGCGCAGTCCCGGCTCGCCGTGCACCGCCAATTGCTTCGCTGCGGACACACCCGGCGGCGTGGCGGCATTCCCCAGACCGAGGACGTTCGCCGCCAGATTCATGCCGACTGCCTCCCAGCAATCAGCGTCCGGAAGCGCACGGCTGTGTCTGCCGAATAGTTTTCGGATAAGCAGCCCAAGTTTCGCCACGTCGCCCGTGCGCAGAAGCACCTCCATCAAGCCACTCCAGAGCGTCATCGTTCCCAGCAGCGTCAACATCAGCGAAACGCCGCTTTCCGCCGAGGTCAGCAACGCCGACGCCGCTGAAGGCGCACGGTTTGTGAGCAGTGCCAGTATCAGCGACAGCGTTGTCAAGATGAAAAATACCCTGCCCATAAATACTTCTCCTTTCAGAAGCAATTTAGCACGGATGTTATACCCATTTTGCGCATATTTGTATATTGTCTGCGCGCCAAACTACGGAACTTTTCAAGCGTATCTCGAAATTTTTTTCTTGAAAATAGCAAGAAAAAACTTATAATTCATGAAAACCCCTTGACAAACGTTAGAAAAAAATGTAGAATGACAATGCAATATGTGGAATCGTCCTGCGCTGTGCAGGAGTGCCGGACAATCCCTCATGGCAACATTACCGTTATCGAACGGAAGGGAGAAATTACTATGAAGTCTACCGGTGTTGTGCGTCAGTTGGATACCCTTGGTCGGATCGTCCTGCCCATCGAGCTTCGTCGCACGATGGACATTGGCGTGAAGGACATGCTGGAAATTTTCGTCGAAGGTGACGAAATCATCCTCAAGAAGTATCATCCGAGCTGCATTTTCTGCTCTGATGCCCGTGACGTCGTTCCCTACAAGGGCAAGCTCGTCTGCAAGAGCTGCCTGGCAGAACTGCGGAACGCGCAGGACTAATCAGCAGAAGCAGGATGGGCGGAAGCGTGGCAACGTGCCCATCCCCCAGCGGACTGCACTGAGTGGTGCAGCCCGTTTTTTCTATGCGGATTTTTCTCCGCTCATGCGAAAAGCACTTGCCATTTTCCTGCTAATGGCGTATAATGTTCTTGCAGCCTTTTCTATATTGGTTGCTTTTATCAACAAAATGACCAAAGGAAGGATACCCATTATGCTCAAAATCTACAAGGAGGATTTCACTGTTCGCTCCTACCAGACCGATTTGAACGCCCGCATGAAGCCCAGCGCGATTCTGGAAGTGATGCAGGAAGCCGCCGGACAGCACTCCGAGCGCCTTGGTCTGGGGCGCAGTGCCCTGCTGGCAAAGAACACCGCGTGGGTGCTCACGCGCGTGGAGGTCGATATGGATCGCTATCCGGCGTTCGAGGAGACGTTCTCCGTCGAGACGTTCCCGATGCCCGTGCGCCGCTGCTTCTTCCCGCGTTACTTTATTTTCCGCGACAGCAATGGCATCGAAATCGGACGCGCCGCGACGCTGTGGGTGCTGCTTGACCTCGGCACACGCAGCATGACGAAGCTCGACGTGGTGAAGGCGCTGATGCCCGACAACTCCGACCTGCTCGCGCCGCTGGGTCTGCCCGCCGCCGTGACCGAGGTGTCCGGCACGCTGCAAACCGAAATGCGCCAGCCGCGCTACACCGATTTGGATTTCAACGGCCACGTCAACAACACGCGCTATCTGGACTGGTGCTGCGACGCGCTGGGGATTGACACCATGCGCGGCGCGTACCTGAAGCACTTCGCGGTCAATTTCGACGCGGAAGTGATGCCGATGCAGCAGATTCGGACGGATCTGCGCCGGCTGGGCGACGATTTCTCCTACTGCGGCTTCGAGGGCGACAAGCGGCACTTTGATGTCGGCGGGCTGCTCGCGCGGCAGAATTAAGCTGCGTTTCCTCGGTGTCGCGAATCTTTCCTAATTCCCCATCTTGAAAAGAAGGCGTCGGTTTTCATGACCGGCGCCTTCTTTTTTGATATGGATTTTTGCGTGTGCTCCCCTATTGCTTATTCCGCATTAAAAAAGCCGCCGCCCCCCCCGCAAAAAGGGGCAGCGACGGCGAAAAAAATCATACTATTTCCAAATGAAAATGCGCCAAGATGCGCCGCGAATTTTTCGTTCTGGCTAACGGGAACGAAATGCAGCGTAGCAGCGCTACGCTAAATGGAGTGAGCGGACGCCAGAGCGAAAAAGGCGCAAGCAGATGGCGCAGTTGAATCTGGAAATAGTATCAGGTTGTGGGTGTGGTAAAAGGATTCACCTGAACCGGGGTCGAAGGCTGCACGAGCGTCTCCACCGTGTGGGTTTCCTCCGGGTGAATGACGAACGGCGCGGGCTGCGGCGCTGCATCCGCCATCGTCAGGCGACCGACGGACACTTCGTACGCCGTCTTGCCGATGACCGTGCCGTCAGGCAGCTGCTTCTGGTACGCGCGGGACTGGAAGCGTCCCAGCAGCGTCACCTTGTCGCCCACCTTCAGGTGGCTGGCGAAGCGCGCGGTGCGGCCCCAGGTGATGCAGGGGATATAATCGCTCTTGCCATAAGCGCGGTTGACCGCCAGCATCAGGTCGGCGATTTCGCGGCCGAAGGGGGTCGTGCGGTAGGAGGGCAGCTTGCACAGCGCGCCTGTCAGCTGCACCTGATTCGGGTTCTCGTCGCTGTCCGGGTCAACCAGATGCTGCGCGAAGCCCGTGATGAGCAGGCGTCCCGCGCCCTCGATGACCTTGTTGTAGCTGCGGAGCTGACCGTCCAGCGCCAGCTTCGAGCCGATGGTGAGCGGCGTATCATCCATCAGGCGCTCAGACACCGTGATGGGCAGCAGATCCTCCGCCCCGGACAGACGCGGCACAGACAGGGTGGCATAGTAAAACTTCTCGCCAAACACTTCATGCCCGTAGACGGGGTTGTCCGTCAAGACGCCGCTCAAATGCAGGAAATTTCCGTTCTCTTCCATAGCGATTCACCTTTCTTTTTGACGGCGGGGCTACTCCGCTTTTGCGGGATGCTGTCTGCCCTGCACGTCGATCGTTGTGTTTCCCTCCAGCAGAAGCTCGCCCACAGGAATAAGCGTGAACCCCTGCTGGTGGTAAGTCTTCAGAATGGTAGGCAAAGCGTCGAGAATGTATTTAGAATCGTTGTGGAAGAGCACGATGTCGCCCGGCGCAACGTTTGTTGTCGCGCGCCGAATCAAATCAGCAGCGCCCTTGTTCTTCCAATCCAGCGAATCTATGCTCCACTGTACCACCTCGTACCCCTCGCTGCGGGCGACGCTGACGACCGTGTTGTTGTAGTCCCCATACGGTGGACGGAACAGCGTCGGCTTTTCCCCGGTAATCGCTTCCAGCTTCTCCGCCATTTCAGACAGCTCCTGCCGCATTCGGCTTTCGCTGATTTTCGTCATGTGCGGATGTTTGCTGGAGTGATTGCCGATTTCGTGCCCGCGGTCGTGAATCTCCTTCACCAGCTCCGGGTATTTGTCAACCCAGATGCCCACGAGGAAGAACGTCGCCTTGGCATTGTACTCGTCCAGCAAATCGAGGATGCGCATGGTCTGATCGCCGCCCCACGAGGCGTCGAAGGAAATCGAGATCACGCGGTCGTCGCGCTCGACGGAGTAAACCGGCAGAATCCGCTTGGCAGCGAGTACGGTCGTCGCGTCCTGATGCAGCGGCCCGGCGTAGCAGAAAGTCAGTACGCTGAGCAGCAGACACAGCGCCGCGCGGGTGTACGCCGCCTTTTTCGGATGCGCAGGTGCAGTGGAATGGGTCATGGCTTGCCCTCCATCCTTTCATAGTCTACGCGTCGGCGCGGGGAAATAGAAGCCCCGCTCGCCCGCTTCGGCAAAAGCGCTTTTGACCCGACAAAACAAGTCAGGAAGCACTTTGTCCGCATGGATGGCAAACCTTATGCAGCAGCGCTGACAAATATACAGCGTTTTGCGGCGGCGCAAGCGCGATACTACTTGTCCGCCACTTTTATCATATCATACTATTATGACAGCTGCATGAACAAACTTGAAATTATTCGCGATATTCCGAATCCGAGGGGGCTTGGACTTGAACAACAGTTATGAGCTCGTCATAATTTGCTGTTTTTCGGTAAAAAGCGCCCTGCCTGTTTTCGCCGAATCCCCTGCAGCAGCAAAGCAAGAATCAATCAGGATAAAATAACAAAGAAAGGGCTGCACCCCTTCCTCGTCGGAAAAGGCACAGCCCATCAAGCCAAAGGCTAAGGAAATTAGTACATGCCGCCCATGCCAGCACCGCCAGCCGGAGCCGCGGGTTCGGGCGCGGGGATATCCGCCACCAGCGATTCGGTGGTCAGCACCATCGCCGCAACAGACGCCGCGTTCTGCAGTGCCGAACGCGTGACCTTCGTCGGGTCAATGATGCCGCGCTCAATCATGTCGCAGTATTCGTCGTTCAGCGCGTCGTAGCCGTAGCCGGCAGCCTTCTTCGCGTTGCGCTTCTTCGTGGTCTTGATGTTCTCGACAATCACCGAGCCATCCACACCCGCGTTCGCCGCAATCTGGCGAATCGGCTCTTCCAGCGCGCGCAGGATAATCTGCACGCCGGTCTTGGCGTCACCGCTGTACTTCGGCAGCAGGGCAGCCACGTTCTGCTGCACGCTCAGCAGGGCAATGCCGCCACCGGGCACAATGCCTTCCTCCGCCGCCGCGCGGGTCGCCGCCAGAGCGTCCTCAATGCGCAGTTTGCGTTCCTTCATTTCCACTTCAGTCGCCGCGCCAACCTGAATGACGGCCACGCCGCCAGCCAGCTTCGCCAGACGTTCCTGCAGCTTCTCGCGGTCATAGTCGCTGGTCGTTTCGGCAATCTGCGCCTTAATCTGACCCACGCGCGCCGCGATTTGATCCTTGTCGCCCGCGCCGTCAACGATGGTGGTGTTCTCCTTGTTCACCTTCACCTGACGCGCATGACCGAGCATATCCATCGTCGCTTCCTTCAGCTCCATGCCGGTTTCGGAGGAGATGACGGTGCCGCCGGTCAGGATGGCGATATCCTGCAGCATTTCCTTGCGGCGGTCGCCGAAGCCCGGCGCCTTGACCGCAACGCAGGTGAACGTGCCGCGCAGCTTGTTGACAACCAGCGTGGACAGCGCCTCGCCCTCGACATCCTCGGCGATGATGAGCAGCTTCTTGCCCATCTGCACCACCTGCTCCAGCAGGGGCAGGATTTCCTGAATAACGGAAATCTTCTTGTCGGTGATAAGGATCAGCGGATCATCGAGAACCGCTTCCATCTTTTCGGTGTCGGTCACCATGTAGGCGGACGCATAGCCGCGGTCGAACTGCATCCCTTCGACGATGGTCATGCCCGTGGTCATGGTCTTGCTTTCTTCCACGGTGATAACGCCATCCGCGCCGACAGTTTCCATTGCGTCGGAAATCAGCTTGCCGATGGTTTCATCCGCAGCGGAGTTCGCGGCGACGTTGGCAATCGCCTGCTTGCCGTTGATGGGCTGGGACAGCTCCTTCAAGCCTTCCACGGCGGCATCCGTCGCGGCGGCAATGCCCTTCTTCAGCACCATGGGGTTTGCGCCGGCGGCGAGGTTGCGCAGACCTTCGCGGATAATCGCCTGCGCGAGCAGGGTCGCGGTGGTCGTGCCGTCGCCAGCGACGTCGTTGGTCTTGGTGGAGACTTCCTTCACCAGCTGCGCGCCCATGTTTTCAAAGGGGTCTTCCAGCTCAATTTCCTTGGCGATGGTCACACCGTCGTTGGTGATAAGCGGCGCGCCGTACTTCTTGTCCAGCACCACGTTGCGACCCTTCGGGCCGAGGGTGATTTTGACGGTATCCGCCAGCGCGTTCACGCCCTTTTCAAGGCTCCGGCGAGCCTGTTCGCCATACTGAATCTGCTTAGCCATAAAACTTACTTCCTTTCAATAAATTGCGGAGTCAGCTTATTACTCCACCACAGCCAGAATGTCGCTCTGGCGCACAATAATCAGCTCTTCGCCGTCGATTTTGACTTCCGTGCCGGCGTACTTGCTGTAAATAACCTTCTGACCTTCCGTCACCTGCATCTTGATTTCCTTGCCATCCACATTGCCGCCGGGGCCGACAGCGAGAACAACCGCCATCTGCGGCTTCTCCTTCGCGGCGCTGGTCAAAATCAGACCAGACTTGGTGGTTTCCTCGGCTTCAACATTCTTGATGACAACGCGGTCACCCAAAGGCTTCACGGTCATAGTGTCATTTCCTCCTTGCTTCTCTTCAGGCTGTTAGCACTCACTTTGCATGAGTGCTAATCAACATGGAGTATTATGTACCAAAACGCGAACGAATGCAAGCGAACAAACGTTCTAAACGCAAAAAAATTTCTGCAAATCGGGAAAAATCAGCCGTGGGGTGGGCAAAAGTCTCCTTCTGTGGTACAATAGGACGATAAAGAGGGGGATTTTATCGAATGCGTGAGACGATTTCGGCGCTGCTGCTGGCTTGGTACGACCAGAACGCACGGACGCTGCCTTGGCGCGGCATCCACGACCCGTACCGCACATGGGTGAGCGAGACGATGCTGCAGCAGACGCGCGTGGAGACGGTGCGCGGGTACTACGAGCGCTTTTTGGCGCGCTTCCCGGATGTGGCGGCGCTGGCGGCGGCGGACGAGGCGGACGTGCTCAAGCTCTGGGAAGGGCTGGGGTACTATTCGCGCGCGCGGAATCTGCATCAGGCGGCGCGGCAGGTGGTGTGCGACTTCGGGGGCGAAATGCCGCGCGAGGTGGCGCAATTGCGGCAATTGAAGGGCATCGGGGCATACACTGCCGGGGCGATTGCGAGCATCGCGTTTGACCAGCGTGTTCCGGCGGTGGACGGCAACGTCATCCGCGTCGCCAGCCGGGTGATGGGCATCCGCGAGAACGTGGGCATTCCGTCCGTTCGGCGCGAACTGGAGGAAAAGGTGGATTCGCTTGTGCCGGCGGCGCGTCCGGGCGATTTCAATCAGGCGCTGATGGACTTGGGGGCGGCAATCTGCGTCCCCGGCACGCCAAACTGCGACGTTTGTCCGCTCCGGGCGCACTGCGACGCGTACGACGCGGGCGACGCGGAGGATTTGCCCGTGCTGCCGCAGAAGAATCCGCCGAAGCCGTTCGATTGGGACGTGCTGCTGATTTTTTCCGGCGAGAAAGTCCTGATGCGCCAGCGCACGGAGACAATGCTGCACGGCTTGTGGGTGTTCCCGATGCTGCCGGGGCATACGGACAATCCCGCAGATTTCGGCGCGCAGATGCACATGAATCTGCGGAACGTCCGCCCCGCGGGGGACGCGAAGCACGTTTTCACGCACCAAATCTGGCGGATGAAGCTGTATCAGATGGACGCGCCCGACGCGGATGCGCCGAAGGGGTATCGGTACGTCACGCGGGATGAGATGGACGCGCTGACGATTCCCACGGCGATGAAAGCGGCGGGGAAAGTGGCAAGGGCGCGGCTGGAAATGCGGAATAAGGAGACGTGAATCCGCAAAAATGGCACGCAAAAAGCCGGGAGACGCACCATGCGGTGTACCTCCCGGTTTATTTTGTGATTCGTTTACAGCTTCTGTCCGCAGTTGGCGCAGAACTTCGCGCCGGGCTGCACCTTCTGACCGCACGCGGGGCAGACGTTCGCCGCTTCCTGCTTCTGGCCGCAGTTCGGGCAGAATTTCGCGCCGGGGGTCAATTGCTCACCGCAGTTGGCGCAGAAGCTCCCCTTCTGTGCCGTCGGCTGCTGCTGAACCGGCGCGGCGGGCTGCTGCGTCGCCTGCATCGCCTGCGCGAACGCCTGACCCATCGCCACGCCTGCGCCCATGCCGACGCCTGCGCCCGCCATGCCGCCGGGGTTGTTCGCCGCCTCGCGCATCGCTTCCGCCGCCTGATACTGCGTGTAGCGGTTCATGTCGCCCAGCACGCCCATGGACGTGCGCTTATCCATCGTCTTTTCGACTTCTTCAGGCAGGGAGATATTCTCGATGACGAACGACGCCAGCGTCAAGCCGAGCTTCTCAATGCGCGGGTTGATGGTCTTGAGCGCATAATCGCCGATTTCGTCGTAGTTCGCCGCCAAATCGAGCGCGGGCAGCTTGCTTTCCGCAATCGCGTCGGACAGACCGGACACCAGCGTGCGCTTGAGCTGCCCTTCGACGTCCTGCACCGTGTATTCGCTGCTTGTGCCGAACACCTCGCGCAGGAAAACCTCCGGGTCAGCAACGCGGAAGGAATATGCGCCGAACGCGCGCAGGCGAATCATGCCGAACTCGGCGTCGCGCATCATGACGGGGTTCGTCGTCCCCCACTTGCAGTCAAGGAACTGCTTGGTGTTCACAAAGTACACGTCGGACTTGAACGGGCTGTTGAACCCGAACTTCCACGCCTTCAGCGCCGTCATCACCGGCATATTGGCGGTGGACAGCTCATAGCGGCCGGGCTGGAACACGTCCGCCAGCTTGCCTTCGTTGACGAAAATCGCCACTTGGCTCTCGCGGACGGTCAGCTGCGCGCCCATCATGATTTCCTTACCGTTCATGTCGTACTTGTGGACGATGGTGTTGTTCGTGCTGTCCGTCCACTCAATGACATCAATCAACTGTCCGCGGACGATGTTGCCGATGCTGTCAAAAATGCCCATGATTTGCCTCCTTGCTGTCTATCATAACTGTATGTTACGCCATCAGTCTTTATGCGCGAGCGCCGTCAGGCACGGCAGCACGCGAATCGATGCAATCCGCAGGTCAATGCCCATATACTCGTCCACATGCTCAATGCTGTCGCGGATGTGGTCGGACAGGATGCCGGTAATCGACGCGTCCTCGTCCGGGCCTTCGTGGAAGAGCATCGGGCAGCCGAGCAGCACAATGCGGTCGCCGGGCAGGACGCAGGCGAGAATGCGCAGCCCGTGCGCCTCAACGCCGAAAATGTTGCGCAGCGCCACTTCCAGCCGGTCGCTGCCGTACTGCCAGCGGCCGCGCAGGAAGTCGTTATCCGCCGGGATTTCCAGCTCCGCGACCACGCACGGCTTTGTCGGATCCATCTTGCTGCGGATGAGCCGCAAATGGCGCAGCACATCCTCCTCCGACGTCGCCCTGCCGTCCATCAGCGCGCGGAAAAACTCATGCCGGCACTCTTTGAGCAAGTCCGCCGTGGAGAACGCGTCGTTGCTCACATCGGCGTTGATGCGCCCCAGCAGTCGGCGCAGTTCCACGGCATAGCTTTCAATCACGCCGGGCTTCGTGCTGACCGCCATAATCGGCAGCATCGGATTTTTCTCCAGCAGCTGCTCAACCAGCAGGTCATCCTGCTCCTTCGGCAGCCCAATTGCCACCGCGTCCGCATGGTTGACGCGCAAGCTGCTCAGCGCTTCCTCCGCCGTGGAGACCACCCGCGGCTGCTTAAAGCCGAGTTCTTCCCACTTGACTGCGCTGAACGCTTCGACAACCGCCGGGTCATTCGTCGCCAGTAAGAGCTTGTACATCCTTCAAGCCTCCAAATTCATGTGTCGATCCGGCTCTATTATACCGCATTTTTTCGGAAAACACAATAATGCAATGATAATTTGGCGAATTATTTGCCACCAAGGGTATATTGGCGCAGGATGCGGTTCATGGCGCGTCCGGGCAGAACTTTGTGCAGCGCGGGGGCAAGCATCTGTGCCGGACTGCCGATTTTCTTGCGGAACGGCAGCTTGTCGCGCTTGAGCAGTTCCGCGACGCGCCGCCCCAGTTTCGCCGGGTCAGACCCGTTTTCCTCGTCGCGGCGGATGGCTTCCGTTCCCTTGCGGAAATCCGCCCAGTAGGGGGATGCGTCTGTCATCGCGGCGGAGGTCAATCGGCAGCGCGACGAGCCGCCGCGGTGGTCGCCCGGTTCAATCAGCATCACCTGAATGCCGAAGGGCGTCACCTCCTGCGCGAGGCACTCCGCGTAGCCCTCAATGGCGTGCTTGCTGGCGGTGTAGGCACTCTGGAACGGCAGCCCCATCAACCCGTTGATGGACGAAAACAGCACCACTTTGCCGCCGCCTTTTTCCCGCATCAGCGGCAGTACCTGCTGATTCACGCGCACCATGCCGAGGAAATTCGTCTCCATCACGCGGGCATAATCCGCCAGCGCCGTCTCTTCGCACGAGCCGAAGCACAGCACCGCCGCGCAGTGAATCACCGCATCCGGCGCGCCGATTTGCTTCGCGCGTTCCATAAAATCGCGCACGCTGTCGTCCCGCGTCACGTCCAGCGGCAGACGTGTCACGCGCCCGTCGGTTTCCCCCGTGAACGAGCGCGCGCCCGCGACGACCGTCCAGCCGTTATCCGCCAGTGCTTGCGCCGTGTACGCGCCAAGCCCGCTTGACGCGCCCGTGATGTAGGCGATCATGCTCGGAGCAGGTTTTCCACCACCTGCTGGGAGTGCGCCGCCGCCAGCGCCGTGAAGGTCGGGTAGTCCATGTCGCTGTGGCCATCCGCCTGATCGCTGATGGAGCGCAGTACGCCGCACTTGACCCCATTGAGCAGGCAGGCATGCGCCACCGCGCCGCCCTCCATCTCCACCGCCAGGGCGTTAAAGAGATGATGAATGCGCGCGCGGGTTGCGCCGTCGTGTATAAACTGGTCGCCCGTGGCAATAATGCCTTCATGAACGGTCAGATTCGCCTTTTTCGCCGCCGCCACAAGGCGCGCGCGGAGTTCTTCGTCGCAGGGCAGCTCGACGAGGTTCACCTTGCTGACCATGCCCACCGGGTCGCCCAGGGGGGACGTATCCGCGTCGTGCTGCACGGCGGCAGTCGCCACCACGAGGTCGCCGATGCGCACGCCGTCCGCGCCCGCGCCCGCGACGCCCAGATTCAGCACCCAATCCGGCGAAAACGCCGTAATCATCTTCTGTGTGCAAACCGCCGCGTTCACCTTGCCCGGCCCGCACACCGCCAATACCGCGTCCTGCCCGAACAGCTTGCCGCTGACGAACGTATCCATGCCAATCGTCGTTTCCCTGCGCCCTTCGAGCTTCTTTTCGAGCGCCTCCACCTCAACCGCCATGGCGCCAATCAGACCAATCATCCTTGCAATCCCCCTGATTCATCAGAATAGTACCATTATACCCTGTTTTCGGTGCTTCGTCAATCATTTTCGCGGGAGGCGACTGCCCATGTGGATTTCCCTGTTGACGCTGCTTCTGCTGCTCGTGACCCCCATCTCCTGCCGCGCGGAAATTCGGCAGGAACATGGCACGCGCTTCCGGATTCTCCTGCGCATCTGGGGCATTCCCCTGCGCTTTGACCATTCGCAAGCGCCGATGCGCCCCAAACCCCCGTCCGCCCAGCAGCTTCAAAAAGGCAAGGCGCTGCTGCGCGCCCTGCCCAAGCTCAAGCGCCCCGTGCGCCTGCTGATGCGCCAAACCGCGCTGGAGCAGCTGCTTGTCCACGTCTCCCTCGCCCTGCGCGATCCGGCGGCGACGGCGCTGACGACGGCGTTCCTGCGGCAGATTCGGCTGCTGATTCCGGCGAACTGCCGTGAGAAAGTCCGCATCGCCATTGCGCCTGATTTCCTGCATGAACAGACAGTTTTGGCGGCGCGGTGCATAATCTTCCTGCATTTGGGGACAATCATCGTTGCGGCGGCGATGGCGCTGACCGCGTGGAAGGAGGCATCCTCATGGAACATCCCATCAGCGAACTGATGCAGACCGCCATGTCGTCGATGAAGGACATGGTGGACGTGAACACCGTCGTCGGGCATCCGGTGCAGGCATCTTCCGGCAGCACGATTATCCCCATCAGCCGCGTCACGTTCGGCTACATGACCGCGGGCGGCGATTTGCCGGCCGACAAGCCCGCGAAAGACGCGCCGGATTTCCCCTTCGCGGGCGGCAGCGGCGCGGGCGTATCCGTGCAGCCGGTTGGGTTTCTCGTCCTCTCCGGCGACACCGTGCGGATGCTCCCCGCAACCTGTTCAAGCGTCGCCGACCGCGTCGTCGACCTGATTCCGACGGTCGTCGAGGATGTGAAGTCTTTCCTGACGCATCAGTAAAAGAGGCAAAGCATGAAGCTGAAACGACTCCTTTTCCCCCTCTTGACGCTGCTGCTCGTCCTCCTGCTGATTCCGCGCGCGCAGGCGGAGGAAGTCGCCACAAGCGCGAAGGCGTGCATCATCATCGACGAAGCGTCCGGGCGGGTGCTGCTTAGCCACAACGCGGAAACGCCCCTGCCGATGGCATCCACCACGAAGGTGATGACGGCGCTGCTGGCGATTGAGCGCGGGAATTTAGGCGACCCGGTGACGTGCAGCCGCAATGCCTTTGGTGTGCCGGGGACGAGCATCTACCTTTCGCAGGGAGAAACGCTGTCCCTGCGCGACATGCTCTATGGGCTGATGCTGGCGTCCGGCAACGACGCCGCCGTCGCGATTGCGGAACACATCGGCGGCACGGCGGAGGAATTCTGCCGGATGATGACGGCGCGCGCGGCGGAGCTTGGCTGCCAAAACACCGTCTTTCTGACCCCGCACGGCTTGCCCTGCGACGGGCATTACACCACCGCGCACGATTTGGCGCTGATTGCCCGTCAGGCCATGACGCAGCCGCTCTTCCGGGAAATTGTCTCCACGCGCCGCGCGACGATTCCGTGGGAGGGACGGCCGTACAGCCGCGTGCTGAGCAGCAAGAACAAGCTGCTGGCCACCTACGAGGGCGCGACGGGCATCAAGACGGGCTATACGCGCAAGGCGGGGCGGTGCCTGGTGTTCGGCGCGGAGCGGAACGGAATGCGCATCATCGGGGTGGTGCTGAACTGCCCGGACTGGTTCGACGAGGCGGCGCGGCTGATGGACAGGGCATTCCAGCGATACGAATCTGTGACGATGCTGAACGCGGGCGAATCGCTGCGGACGCTGCCTGTGGCGCATTCGGGCGGCGCGAGCGTCCACGCGGTGCTGGCGGCGGATTTGCGCGGCGTCGTCCTGCAGGGGGCGATTCCAAGCATCGAGATTGACTTGGGCCGCGAGGAGCTCGACGCGCCGGTGATTCGCGGGACACCACTTGGCGTGGCGCGGCTCATCAGCGGCGGCGAGGTAATTGCGGAAGTGCCGCTTGTGGCGGACGCGGACGTGCCCCGCGATGATTTTCCCGCGCACTGGCGGCGGATTTGGGAAAACTGGCTGATGGTAGAGAACGCGCCTGTCACGAATGGGGTGTGACAGGCGCGTTTTTAATTCGGAATGATTTGGCTGCCAGTGTGCGGCATCTCATCCGCGATTATGCTTCATTTTGCCCTTCGAGATATGCCTTCTGCCCCAGCGTGAACGCGTCCTGCCCGCAGCAGTCCGCGGCGACGACGAGGGGCAAATCCTTCAAGGTCAGGCGCTTGACCGATTCAGGGCCAAGGTCGTCCCAGCAGATGACCTCCAGCGACGTGACGCACTCCGCCATCAGCGCTGCCGCACCGCCGACCGCGGCGAAGTAAACCGCCGGGTATTCCTGCATCGCCGCCATGACTGCCGGGGAGCGGCTGCCCTTGCCAATCATGCCGCGCAGACCGTGCTGCAAAAGCGTCGGGGTGGAGGAATCCATGCGCGTCGAGGTGGTAGGTCCAATGGAACCAACGGGACGTCCGGGCGGCGTGGGCGTCGGACCGGCGTAGTAGATGACTTGACCCGCCAAGTCCACCGGAAGCGGCTTGTCGGCGCGAATCAAATCCATCATGCGCAGATGCGCCGCGTCGCGCGCGGTGTAAACCACACCGGAGAGCAGGACGTGATCCCCCGCGTGGAGGGACTTCACGTCTTCTTCGGTCAAGGGGGTGGTCAGTTTTCGCATATGTGTTCCTCCCCTCACAGCACCGCCGTCGCGTGGCGCGTGACGTGGCAGCTGACGTTGACGGCGACGGGCAGACCCGCGATGTGCGTCGGCGCGGCGATAATGTGCAGCCCCAGGCAGGTCGTGCGTCCGCCCAGCCCCTGCACGCCGATGCCGGTCTGGTTGATGGCTTCAAGCAGCTCTTCTTCCAGCTGTGCGTAGAACGGGTCGGGGTTGGGCGTGCCCAGCGGCAGCATCAGCGCGCGCTTGGCGTTCTCCGCCACCTGCTCGAAGTCGCCGCCGATGCCGATGCCCAGCACCATCGGCGGGCAGGGGTTCGCGCCCGCCGCGCGCACGGTGTCCAGCACGAAGCGCTTCACGCCGTCAATCCCGCTGGCGGGCGTGAGCATCCGCAATTGGCTCATATTCTCGCTCCCGAAGCCCTTGGGCGCGACGGTCAGCGTCAGCGTATCGCCCGGCACAAGGCGCGTATGGAGGACGGCGGGGGTGTTATCGCCCGTGTTGACGCGCCGGAGCGGGTCGCCGACGACGCTCTTGCGCAGCAGCCCCTCCACATAGCCGCGGCGAACGCCCTCGTTGACCGCCTCGGCGAAATCCCCCGCAATATGCACGTCCTGCCCGACATCGGCAAAGACGACCGCCATGCCGGTATCCTGGCAGATGGGCATCTGCGTCGTGCGGGCAATCTGCTCGTTTTTCGTCAGCAGAGACAGCAAGTCCTTCGCGGGCGCGAAAGGCTCAGTCTCCTCCGCCTGATGCAGCGCCGCCGCCACGTCCTTGGGCAGATTGCGGTTCGCGTCGATGCACAAATGCGCAATCGTCTCCGTGATGGTCTGCGCGTTTACCGTCTTCATGCGTCGTCCTCCTCAAAGAGCTTTTTCAGCCGCAGCGCCGCCGCCTTGACTGCGTTCTTCTTTTCGCCGTCCAGCACGAGTTCGCTCTGCGCGTCCCGCAGCGTCAGACCGTTCCGCACCATTTCGTCAATCAGGCGCGCTTCAAGGCTTACATCCGCCGCGGGGGATTTTTCCTCTGGCAGGCGCACGTCATGAAAATCCAGAATCAGGCAATATTCACCCTTTTCCGCCTTCGGATTCTCCCGCAATTGGCGCAGCACGTCCGCCGCGTCGCCGCGAATCGTCTTTTCATGCAGCTTCGTCAGGTCACAGGACGCGCTGATGCGGCAGCCCGGCAGCGTATCGCAAACCACTTCGACCAGCTCGACGACGCGGAACGGCGACTCATGCACCGCCGCAATCGGCACTTGGCGCGCCATTTGAAGGAGCTTCTCGCGCAAATCCTTCTTTTCGCGCGGCAGAAAGCCGTAGAACGCGAACTCGCGCGTATCGAATCCGCTGACGGACAAGGCGGAAATGGACGCGCAGCAGCCCGGAATCGCCAGCACCTCAATGCCGCGGTCAACGCACGCCTTCACCAGCGCGTAGCCGGGGTCGGAAATGCAGGGCGTGCCCGCGTCAGTCGTCAGGGCGATGTCGATATTGTCCGCCAGCATCTTGTCCGCCAGATACGCGCCCTTCGTGTCCTCGTTGTGCTGATGGCAAGCGGTCAGCGGCGTGTCAATGTCAAAAACGGTCAGGAGCTTCTTCGTCACGCGGGTATCCTCGGCGGCAATCAGCGCGACATGGCGCAGGGTATCAATGGCGCGCGGGGTCATGTCCTGCAAATTGCCGATGGGCGTGCCCACCACATAAAGCGTCGGCATCACAGCACCTCCAGCTTCTGCGCCACGCGGAGCTTGGCGGAACGCGCGCGCGGGTTGCGGGCGACTTCCTCCTCCGTCGGGGCGACCGCGCCGTGCGCCAAAATCTTCACGACCGGCTTTTTGCCGCAGGTGCAAATCGGCGCTTTCGGCGGGCAGGTGCACGGGTTTTGCAGCCGCTGGAAGCAGCGCTTGACGAGTCGATCCTCCAGCGAATGGAAGGTAATGACGAGCATCCGCCCGCCGGGCTTCAGGCAGTCCACGAAGTCGCAAATTGCCTTGTCCAGCGGGTCAAGCTCATCGTTGACAGCAATGCGGATGGCTTGGAACGTGCGGCGCGCGGGGTGGCCGTCGTCCTTGCGGCGAACCGCCTTGGGAATCGCCGCATCCACCGCGTGCACAAGGTCGAACGTCGTCTCCATCGGCTTCTTCGCGCGGTGTTCGCAAATCATCTGCGCAATGCGCGCCGCCCACTTCTCCTCGCCGTAATCGCGGATGATGCGGCACAGCTCCTGTTCGCTGGCGGAATTGAGCAAATCCGCCGCAGTTTGCCCTTGGCTGACGTCCATGCGCATATCCAGCGGCGCGTCCTCATGATAAGAGAACCCACGTTCGCCGCGGTCAAGCTGGGGGGACGACACGCCGAGGTCAAGCAGCACGCCGTCGAGCTTCGGCGCGCCCGCCGCCATGAGAAGCGCCTTGCCATCGTGGAAATTGCCGTGCAGGGCGTGGAAGCCGGGGAACTCCCGCAGGCGCGCGGTCGCCGCCTCAATCGCGGTCATATCGCGGTCGATGCCGTAGAGCGTCGCCGTGCCGCCGGAGAGACGCAGCATCGCGCCGCTGTGTCCGCCGCCGCCGAGCGTCCCGTCGCAGTACACGCCGTCGGGCTTCACGTCCATCCATTCGAGGACTTCCTGCAATAACACCGGTTCGTGGATAAATTCCATGTCGTTCTCCTTATTTTACCGCCAAGCCAGCCCCAGCGCCGTCCGCAGGCTGCCCGCAAAATACAGCGACCCCGCCGCGACAATCACCGCGTCGTCCCCGGCAAGCCGCTTTGCTTCCGCCAGTCCTTCTTCCAGCGATTTTGCCGCCTGTGCGTGCGCGCCGCGCTGACAGAGGGCATCGGCATACGTCTGCGCATCCAGCGCGCGCGGATTATCCGGCGTAACCGTCACAATGTCGTCCGCAATTGCGCAGAAATCGCGCAGCATGTCCTCCTGCAGCTTATCCGCCAGCACGCCCGTCAGCAGCACGCGCCGCTGATTCGGCAGCTGCTCCTCGACGAAGTTCCGCAGTGCCCGAACGCCCTGCGGGTTATGCGCGCCGTCAATCAGGATGCGCCCGCACCACTCCAGCCGCGCGGGCCACACGGTTGACGCAAGCCCCTCGTACACCGCCTGATCGGGAATCGTCCACCCCTGACGGCGCAGTTCCTCCACCATCGCCAGCACGCTCATGGCGTTCTCGATTTGGTGCGCGCCGGGCAGATTCAGCCGCACGTCCTGCCACTCCTGCGACAGGCGATAGCTGACCGTCGCCCCATGCGCGTCGCACGCGGCATAGAGAATCGTATCGTCGCTGAGCTGGCGCAAGGGCGCGTGATGCTTCTCCGCCGCCTCGGCGAACACGCGGCGCACACCCTCCTTCGCCGGATGGCAGACGACGGGCGTATTGTCCTTGATAATCCCCGCCTTTTCGCCCGCAATCGCTTCGAGCGTGTTGCCCAGATACGCCATGTGGTCAAGCCCGATGGCGGTAATCGCGCAGAGAATCGGGTGGACGATGTTCGTCGGGTCTTTGCGCCCGCCCATGCCGACCTCGACAATCGCGATGTCGCAATTTTCGCCGTCAAACGCGGCGAGCGCGAGCGCCGTCCCCATCTCGAACGGGGTCACAAACGCGCCCTCCGCCCGCATCTCCTCCGCCGCCTGCACAAGCGGATTGCCGTATTTCACCATCCGCGCGTCATCCAGCGGCAGCCCGTCCAGCCGAATCCGCTCCTGATACGCCTGCAAAAACGGCGACGTATACAGCCCGGTGTGATACCCCGCACGGCGCAGGACGCTTTCGAGCATCGCGCAGGTACTACCCTTGCCGTTCGTCCCGGCGACGTGGACAATCGGCGTGCGCAGGGCGACGTGCATTTTATCCAGCAGCGTCAGCACATTCTGGAAGCCGTTTTTGCTGCCTGTGGCGTAGCTGCCGTGGATAGTGGCGATGATTTCCTCACTGTTCAGCATTGAAAACACCTTCTTTTGCACCTTTTGGTGCTTGATTATTATAGCATACTGGCGGCGCGGTTGCAATCGGATGCGTGCAAAAAGGGTTTCCCCCCCTGTTGATTTTCCCTGCTTTTGGGCATGGTTGGGCTGTTATTTCTTGCTTGATTTTTTCCGCTGCTCCCGTCGCCTCTGCGGAGGCGAAGTTGTTACTTTCTGGCGCGCCAGAAAGTAACCAAAGAGCGCCCAGAGGGGGCTGAAAAGTTAAAGAGCGGGGATTTCAGCCCCCTCTGGACTCCCCCCGCCGCTCATGTTTATTGAGGGAAAGAGCGGCGTTTGATTGCCGGGTTGGGCGCTTCTGCATGATTGGGCGGTAAAAGAGCAACCAAAATAAAAACTTCCGACAAAATCCAAGTAACAGGAGTGTGCACCCGAAGGGGTCGAGGGAGCGATCGCAGACATTCGTCTGTTTTTGTTGCCCCCTCGTCGCGTCCGCAGACGCGAAATCCCCCTGCGTGGCAGCGCAAATGATGCAGAAATCGCACATCACCAAAGAAAAGGGAGACTGCCATCAACGCAGTCCCCCAGAAAAATCCCCAATTACATAGATTCCTTGAGTTCCGCAATGCGCTTTTCGACCTGCTCCGCCTTCTGCTGATTCAGCGCCAGCTTGCCCTTCTCCTGCTCCACCAGCGCGGCGGGCGCCTTGCTCACAAAGCCCGGATTGTTCAGCTTGCCCTCAGCACGGGCGATCTCCTTGTGCAGGTTGTCGAGTTCCTTGCTCAGGCGCGCGATTTCCTTCTCGAAGTCCACCAAATCGCCCAGCGGGATGTACAGCGTGCACGCCTTCGTCACGGCGGAAACGGTCTTTTCCGTCACGGCGGCGCTGCTTTCAATGATCGCCGTTTCGCTTGCGCCTGCCAGACGCTGGAAATACTGCCCGGCGTGCGCCAGCGTCCCCGCCCAGCCATCCGCGGGAAGCAGCATCAGGTGCGTGCGCTTGCCCGCGGCGACGTTCATCTCCGCGCGCAGGTTGCGGATGGTGCGGATGACCTCCATCACGCCCTCCATCTTCGCTTCCTCGTCCGGGAAGTCCAGCTCCGGCTTCACTTCCGGCCACGATTTAAGCATCAGGAAGCCCTCGCTGCCCGGCAGGAACTTGTACACCTGCTCGGTCAGGAACGGCATGAACGGGTGCAGCAGCTTCAGCAGCCCTTCCAGCACATACAGCAACACGCCCTGCACGGCTTTCTTTGCCGCCGGATCGTCGCCATTTAAGCGGCTCTTCGCCAGCTCGATGTACCAGTCGCAGAACTCGCTCCACGCGAAATCATAGATGCGATCCGCCGCCAGACCGAACTCGCCTTCCTCCATATTGGAAGAAATCGCGCGCGTCGCGTCCTGGAAGCGGGACAGAATCCACTGATCCGCCGCAGTCAGATGCGCGGTGTCCAGCGGCGCTTTCTCCGTCACGTTCATCAGCACGAAGCGGCTGGCGTTCCAAATCTTGTTGGCGAAATTGCGGGCGGATTCCACGCGCGCCGGGATGTAGCGGGTGTCGTTGCCCGCGCTCACGCCCATCACCAAAGAGAAGCGCAGCGCGTCCGCGCCGTACTGGTCGATGACTTCCAGCGGATCAACGCCGTTGCCCAGCGACTTGGACATCTTGCGCCCCAGTTCGTCGCGCACCAGACCGTGAATCAGCACCGTCTGGAAGGGCGGAACCTGCATTTCCTCCAAGCCCATCGTAATCATGCGGCTAACCCAAAAGGTAATAATATCATAGCCCGTCACGAGCAGGTTCGTGGGATAGAAGTACTTCAAATCCTCGGTGTTGTCCGGCCAGCCGAGCGTGGAGAACGGCCACAGGGCAGACGAGAACCAAGTATCCAGCACGTCCTCATCCTGCTTAATGTGCGCAGAACCGCACTTGCAGCAGCAAGTCGGGTCTTCGCGGCTGACGGTCATCGCGCCGCAGTCGTCGCAGTACCACACCGGGATGCGGTGTCCCCACCACAGCTGACGGCTGATGCACCAGTCGCGGATATTTTCCATCCAGTTCATATACTGCTTCGTGAAGCGCTCCGGCACGAACTTCGTTTCGCCGCTCTTGACGCAGGCAATCGCCGGTTCCGCCAGCGGCTTCATCTTCACGAACCACTGCCGGGAGACCATCGGCTCAATCACCGTATGGCAGCGGTAGCAGGTGCCGACCTCGTGGGTCAGCGGCTCGATGCTCTTCAGCAGCCCCAATTCCTGCAAGTCCGCGACAATCGCCTTGCGCGCTTCCAGCGTCGTCATGCCGGCGTACTTGCCGCAGTCAATTGCCTGACCGTCGGCGTCCTTCGCGGCGTCCTCCGCGCCGGTCATGTGGCCGTCATAAGTGAACACGCGCACGACAGGCAGGTCATGGCGCTGACCGACTTCGTTATCGTTCGGGTCATGCGCGGGGGTGATTTTCACCACGCCCGTGCCCTTTTCCATGTCGGCGTGTTCGTCGCAGATAATCGGGATTTCGCGATTCGCCAGCGGCAGCATCACATGGCAGCCGTGCAGGTGGGCATAGCGCGGGTCAGCGGCGTTAATCGCCACGGCGGTGTCGCCGAGCATGGTTTCGGGGCGGGTGGTTGCCAGTTCCAGCATCTCGCCCGTCTCCTTCACAGGGTACAGCAGATGCCAGAAATTGCCTTCCTTCTCCTGATATTCCACTTCCGCGTCCGAAATCGCGCTCTCGCAGCACGGGCACCAGTTGACCAGTCGGTTGCCGCGGTAAATCAGCCCCTTTTCGTACAGGCGGACGAACACCTCACGCACTGCCTTGGAGCAGCCCTCGTCCATCGTGAAGCGCTCGCGGCTCCAGTCGCAGCTGATGCCCATGCGGCGCTGCTGGGTGACGATGCGCCCGCCGTACTCTTCCTTCCACTTCCACGCGCGGTCAAGGAAGCCCTTGCGGCCGAGGGACTCCTTCGTCAGCCCCTCTTTGCGCATCGCATCAACGATTTTCACTTCCGTCGCGATGGCGGCGTGATCCGTGCCGGGCAGCCAGAGCGTCGGATCGCCCTTCATGCGGTGATAGCGGACGGCGAGATCCTGCAGGGTGCAGTCCAGCGCGTGGCCCATGTGCAGCTGACCGGTGATGTTGGGCGGCGGCATGACAATGGTGAAGGGCTTCTTGCCTTCCACGCGGTGCGCCTCAAACGCGCCGGAGGATTCCCAGTCGCGGTAAATTTCGCTTTCCACGGCTTGGGGATTGAATGTTTTCTCCATTTCCATGTGAATGACCTCCTATATACGATTTACAGATGGCACAGGTGAATCTGGAAAGAGTATCATGCAAAAATGAGAATTGCGCCGACGAGCGCGACGACGCAGCCGACGATTTTGGTGATGATATCGGCCTTTTCGCTGCCCGAAAACAGCTTTCGGGCGACGATGCCGGACGTATAGACGAGGATTGCGCCCAGCACGAGCAGGAATGTGCCCGGCTGGAGCAAGCGCTCCGCGATCTGCTGGAAGTAGTTCATACAGGTGTCCTTTCCGCGTGAAATGATTGCCAAAACGCAAAAACAGCCCCATCCCGAAGGACGGAGCTGTTTCCGTGGTACCACCTTGCTTCGCAGCGCAAACACTGCCTCAAGCGCACGGTCACGGGTGCGAACCGCATTCGGCTACTTTCCATGCGGAAAAAAATTCTGCATCATCCTCACCGAACGCTCTGTGAAGCGACCTTCCCCTGACGGCTGTGCGAGCGGCCTCTCAGCCGGTGAACCACCCTCTCTGAGCCAGCAAAATCAGGGTACTCCTCATCACGTTGCGAGCATATGGAATTGAGGGGAATGTAGGAAATCAAGCAGAACAGGATGACCCCGCTGCTGCCTTTCTCCCCTCATTTGCCCCCGGATACCAATTAGGCGTTCTTTTCCTCGTTGACCGCAACGACCTGCACGCCCTTGTAGAAACCGCAGTGCTTGCACACGCGGTGAGCCAGCTTCATCTGATGGCACTGGGGGCACTCAACGATGCCGGGCACGGTGAGCTTCCAGTTCGCACGACGGCTGTGCTTGCGAGCCTTAGAGATTTTTCCCTTCGGAAGAGCCATGGTTACACCTCCTCGTTATTGGCAGCCAAATTGCTGACCGAATTATTCTTTGTTGTCGGACTTTTCAGCCAGCAACTGCTGCAATGCCGCAAAAGGACGCTGTACATTCGCATCGTCCCGGCAATGCTTGTGTTGGTTGACCTCCTCGTACTCCTCAAAGCCCTTGCAATCTTCCTTGCACAGGAAGCGCATCGGCAGGTTGAGCAGCACATGCGTCAGGGTGAGTTTCGCAAAATCAAGCTGTGCGCCTTCATACGCGAAAATCTCATCATCCTCCGGGTCGCCCCCATGCAGGAACGTTTCCCGGAAATTCCCCGTAACGGGGCAGGACGCAGGAGACAGGCATTTGGCACAATGGGCATGAGCGGTTGTCGTCAGACTTCCTTCTACCACAACACTGCCATCTTCATTGGCAGTCAGATGCCCGGAGAGCTGCACGGGATCAAACGTGACCTCTTCGCCGCTCACATCCTGCGGGGCAATGGTCTGCTCCACAGCGAATGCGTAAGCCGTTCCCGGATCACGCAGGGCATGAAGTACATCCAGCTTCAAATGCTCACCACCTCAAATTAGACCATTTCATATTATAGGTTTTTTCGCGGGTTTTGTCAACACCTTTTCGCGGAAAAAAGCGTCTTTTCCCCGAAAAAAGTTGCGCGCCCCTGCGAAAAAAGCCTGAATGACTGCCTAATACTATTTCCAAATGAGAATGCGCCAAGATGCGAAGCGAATTTTTTCTTCTGGCTAACGGGAGTGCAACGCAGCGTAGCAGCGCTACGCTAAGTGGAACGACCGAACGCCAGAAGGAAAAAGGCGCAAGTAGCTGGTGCAGGCGAATGCAGGAAATAGTATATTACTTCTTCGCGCCCTCGACCAGTTCCTTGGTGTCGCGCGCAATCATGATTTCCTCGTTCGTGGGGATGACGCAAATCGTCACCTTGGAGTCGTCAGTGGAAATGACGGCTTCCTTGCCGCGCACCTTGTTCTTCTCCACATCCAGCTTCGCGCCCATCCACTCCATGTCCTTCATGACGGATTCGCGCAGTTCCGGGCCATTTTCGCCGATGCCCGCCGTGAACACGATAATGTCCACGCCGCCCATCGCCGCCGCGTAGGAGCCGATGTACTTCTTGATGCCGTAGTGCAGCATGTCACGCGCCAGCGCCGCGCGCTCGTTGCCCTCATCCGCCGCCTTGTCGATGTCGCGCATGTCGGAGGACAGGCCGGAAATGCCCATCAGGCCGGACTGCTTGTTCATCATCGTCAGCACTTCGTTGACGGTCATGTGGTCATTGTTGGCAATAAACTGCACAACCGCCGGATCGCAGGAGCCAGAACGCGTGCCCATGACAACGCCTTCCAGAGGGGTCAGACCCATCGACGTGTCAACGCACTTGCCATCCACCACCGCGGACATGGACGAGCCGTTGCCCAGATGGCAGATGATAATCTTCTTACCGATGGGGCTCACGCCGAGGAACTCGCACACGCGCTTGCTCACATAGCGGTGGGACGTGCCGTGGAAACCGTAGCGGCGGACGCCCATTTCCTTATAATAGCGGTACGGAACGCCATACATGAACGCCTTCGGGGGCATGGTCTGATGGAACGCGGTGTCGAACACGGCCACCTGCGGCGTGTGCGGCATAACTTCCTCGCACGCCTCGATGCCCATCAGGTTCGCCGGATTGTGCAGCGGGCCCAGCGGGATGAATTTGCGGATGGCAGCCTTCACTTCGTCGGTGATGATGCAGCTGGCGGTGAACTCCTCGCCGCCGTGCAGCACGCGGTGACCCACCGCGCCGATTTCATCCACGGACTTGAGCACGCCCTTTTCCGGGTCAAGCAGCGCGCGCAGCATCAGCTTCGTCGCCACGACGTGGTCCGGAATCGGCTCATAGAGGTCGATGACCTTCGACATGTCAGGGGTCTTCTGGTTCAGGTGGGAGCCTTCAATCGCGATGCGCTCCACCTGCCCCTTGACGATCATTTGCTCGTTGTCCATGTCCACCAGCTGGTACTTCAGGGAGGAAGAACCCGCGTTGACAATCAGAACCTTCATGGATGGTTACACTCCTTCTATTTCTATCAACCAGATGTTTCGTTAATTTTCTTCGGGGGATTTTACCGTCGCGCCCGTTTCGACCGCCCAGTTCCATGCCGGGCAGCCCTCCGGCGTCACAATGACGTTGCTCTTGTAGGAAATGATGCCGGTGCGCCCTTCCAGCCCGTCCATCACGCCGATGTCCGTCACGCTTGCCGGAATGACGATTTCCGTCAGGTTTGGACACATCGCGAACGCCATCGCGCCGATCGTTTCGACGCCTTCGGGCAGAACGATGCGCTTGACGTCGTAATCATAATGGAACGCGAACGGGTCAACGATTTTGACGCCCTCCGGGAGGATGATTTCTTCCGCCGGCGAAATGTCGGAGAAGCAGTGCAGCAATCTCGTTCCGTCCGCCGTCATCAGCAGACCGTTCGTCTCGTCGAGCTTGAACGCTGCGTTGTCCTCCGCGAGGGTCAGCGACTGCAAGCCATACAGCCCGATGAAGTTCAGCTGCTCGATTTCGGTCAAACTGCTCGGCAGCGTCAAGTGCGTCAGGTAGTAGTTGAACTCAAAGACGCTGCTGTAAATCTTCTCCAAGCTCTGCGGCAGGTCGAAATCGTACAGCCGCATACAGCTTTCCAGCGAAGCGGGCGGCAGTCTCTTCAAGCCGTCGGGTAATTTCAAGCTGACCAGATAGTTGTCGCCGGAAAAGCACGCCGCGCCGATTTCCGTCACGCTGTCCGGCACGACAACCGTCGTCACCGTCTTCTCGTAGAACGCCCGATGCCCCAGCGCCGTCACGGGCAAGCCGTCGATGGTGTCCGGGATCAGCACATGTTCGCTTGTGCCGATGTAGTCGGTGATGGTGACCTCGCCGCCATCCGCCGTGTACGCAAAATCCGACGCTGGATTGACCTGCTCCCCCTTCCGGTGGAACACGCACAGCGACTGCGCGACGGCAATCATCTGCTGCACCAGCGCGTCGTCGTCGTTCGGGAAGAGGAAGAAGTACAGGTCGCCCGAATCCCCAATCCAGAGGATATCGAAGCCCTGCCCGTTCATCTCCACCAGCACGGCGGGCATGTCGTTGATGGTCATTTCCTGCAGGCGGGTGCTCTGCGGCGTGGTCAGCCCCAGCATCAGCGCCGTTCCCTCAACAATGAACGACTGGATGCCCAGCGCGTCGCTCGCGTCGGTCGCCTCCCAGTCGGCGGGCAGCTTCATCGCCATCGCGAACTGATTCTTGTCAGTCATGATGTTAGTCATCGGCGGCAGACCATCTTCGTCCCGCACCTGATACGCCCAGTCGTTCGACATCTCGAAAATGGCATTATCGCCCAGCGGGACGGCGTACAGGTCAATGTAGGGCAGCAGGTACTCTTCGCTCTGTGATTCCTCCGCAAAAGCGCAGGACAGCAGCACAATCGCCGCTAAAATCAGGGAAATCAGCCGTTTTTTCATGCAGGGTTCTCCTCCTTAGCGCGTCTTTTGTGACGCTTCTGTGAACATTATAACGTTCCAGCAGAGGAAAACCCTGCATGAAATTTGGCATTACTTAACGATTTCGCCCATCTGCGCACGGCCGCAGCCAGCCGCGTTGGACTCGTCGGTGTCAATATGCATCGCCAGCGCGTACTTGTCGCTCACGCGGACAACCACGTCGCCGAAAATCAGGGAGCGGCCGTCGGTATCCACCTTCACGGACACAACTTCCTTGTCCTTCACGCCGTATTCCTCAGCGTCCGCGGGGGTCATGTGGATGTGGCGCTTGGCGGCGATAACGCCCTCGGTCAGTTCCACTTCGCCCGCCGGGCCAACCAGCTTGCAGACGCCCGAACCCGCGATGTCGCCGGATTCACGCACAGGCGCGGTCACACCGATGGAACGCGCATCCGTCAGGGACAGCTCCACCTGCGTCGCGCTGCGAACCGGGCCGAGGATGCTCACGCCGGTCAGGGTCTTCTTCGGGCCGACAACGTCCACGCGCTCCGCGCTGGCATACTGACCGGGCTGGGACAGCATCTTCTTGACGGTCAGTTCATAGCCCTTGCCGAACAGGGTTTCCAGATCCTGCTGGGTGACATGAACGTGACGAGCGGAGGTTTCCACGATGAACTGCTTCATATGAATTACTTCCTTTTCATGGTCTTGTTTGGGGATGAACCCAATCTATTATACCATCTTTCGGCGGTTCTGTAAAGGCAAAAACGGCGGCAAAATTGCATCATTCCACGTCATTTCGCGCGTTCGCTTGACGTTTCTGTTCTTTTTGTTATAATAGGAACGCACCTTTTCATTGCTAAGGTAACACCGCACAAATGAGGTGGTCGGCTGGCGAATGGATTTTTCGTCAGATGCAAATGCAAATTCCGAAGGTTTACTGGCGGTAAATCGAGGAATTTGCATGCCGCAGATGGCGGAAAAGACATCGACAGACGCGCCGCCGAATTGTGCGGTGGTGCCTTAATTCCTCATTGCTCATTAAAAGGAGTTTTTCCATGCGCATTGTCGGCGTGATTGCCGAGTACAACCCCTTCCATTCGGGGCACGCGCACCAATTGCGTCAGGCGCGGGAAGCCGCCCACGCGGATGCGGTCGTCGCCGTCATGTCTGGCTGCTTCGTGCAGCGCTGCGACGCGGCGATTGTCTCCCCCGCCATCCGCGCAAAAATGGCGCTGCAAAACGGCGCGGATGCCGTGATTCTGCTGCCCGCGCTGTGGTCTGTCCGCGACGCGGAGCACTTCGCCTTAGGCGGCATACATCTGCTGACCGGCTTGGGCTGCGACGCGCTCTCCTTCGGCGCGGAAACGGCGGATCTTCCCCTGCTGCAGGCGGCGGTGGATGCGCTCGAATCCCCCGATTTACCCGCAGCGATTCAGCCGCAGCTGTCCGCCGGGCTGCCCTATCCCGCCGCGCTTTCCGCCGCGATGGCGGAGGTCGCCCCGGCTGCCGCGCGCGTCCTCCAATCCCCCAACAACACGCTCGGCGTGTGCTACCTGCGCGCGCTTCGGCGATTGGGCGCGTCCACCGACGTGTACCCGATTGCCCGCGCGTCGGATTATCACGCGTCCGCCATTGGGGATGGCTTTTCGTCCGCCACGGCGATTCGCTCCGCCATTCTGCGCGGCGACTGGTCATCCGCCTATTCCGCCATGCCGGGGAGTGCGGCGGACTTGCTGGAAAATCAGGCGCTGGAAAATCACCTGCACCGTCCGGAGGCGCTGGACACGCTGCTGCTGGCGCGGCTTCGGCTGATGGATGAGGCGGATTATGCCGCGCTGCCGGACATCAGCGAAGGCATCGAGCGCCGACTGCGCCGATTTGCCGACACTGCCCGCACGCGTGATTCACTCCTGCAATCCGCCAAGACGCGGCGATACCCGTATGCGCGCTTGTCGCGGCTGGCGACGCACGCGCTGCTGGGCGTGACGCAGGCGGTCGTTGACAGCAATCCGCTGCCGCCCGCCGCGTTCCTGCTTGGCTTCCGGCGCGGGTGCGAACCGCTGCTGTCGCATTTGGCGCAAGGGGTGATTCCGCTGGTCAGCAGCGCGGCACAGTGCGGGAAAGACGCGGCGTGGGCGCAGGTGGAGCGGCGCGCGTGGGGGCTGTGGGCGCTCGGCGCGGGGGTCGATGGCGATATGTGGCAGCGATATGGCGTGGTGCGGGCGTGAGCATCCCGAAGGGCGTTCCCCCGCGTTCCAATCATCAACTGCAATTATTTATATAGGAGCAAATCATCATGAATCATCACGAATACAACCTCTACGCCACCGCCGCATTCGGGCTGGAGGGCATCGTCGGCGCGGAACTCAAGCGCCTGAAAATGCAGAATGTCCGCGCGGAACTCGGCGGCGTGCGCTTCACGGGCACGCTGACAGACGCGTTCCTGTGCAATCTGCGCTTGCGTAGCGCCGACCGCGTGCTCATCGTGCTGGCAGAGGACGAATGCCGGACGTTCGAGGAGCTGTTCCAGCTGGTCAAGTCCATCGCGTGGGAGGACATCATGCCCGCCGACGCGAAAATCAACGTGTCCGGCAAGTGCGTCCGCAGTCAATTGATGAGCGTCCGCGACTGTCAGGCGATTACCAAAAAAGCCATCATTGAGCGGCTGAAAGCGGCGACGCACCGCGCGGTTTTCCCGGAGACGGGCGCGGTGTACCCCATCGACGTCGCCATCCACTCAGACCGCGTGCGCATCACCCTTGACACCTCCGGCGAAGCCCTCAACCGCCGCGGATACCGCACCTGGAACGGCGAAGCGCCCCTGCGCGAAACGCTCGCTGCGTCTTTGGTGGAGCTGTCCCCATGGCGGCCGGGGATGCGCCTCTACGACCCCTGCTGCGGCACCGGCACGCTGCTGATTGAAGCCGCGTTCCGGCAGGAACACCGCGCGCCGGGGCTGACCCGCGCGTTCGCCATGGAGCAGTTTTCCATTTTCCCGGCGGAGGAATGCCGTCAAATCCGCGAGACGTGCAAGGCGGACGTGCTGCCCGACCACGTTTTCGGCATTGCCGGATCGGACAAAGACCCCGAAGCGCTCGAACTGGCGCGGCGGCATGTGCGTCAAGCGGGGCTGGAGGGCAAAATCGAGCTGACGTGCCAGCCGCTGGAAAAGCTGAAGCTGGAGGGCGAACCGGGCGTATTCCTGTGCAATCCGCCCTACGGGGAGCGCCTTGAAGACCGCCGGACGTGCGAGGGCATCTACCGCGAACTGGGGCGGATGATGCGCCGCCACCCCGGCTGGAGCCTGTGCGCCATCACGTCCGACCCGACGTTCGAGCGGTCGTTCGGCCGCCGCGCGGACAAGAAGCGCCGCCTGTACAACGGGCGGCTGGAATGCGAATTTATGACGTTTCTTGACCCCAAATCAGCCAAACGGAAGTAAGGAGGATTGACCAGAATGAACATGCCCGCACCCGGTTTTTACGCCCCCGCCGCTGACCGCTATGCGCACATGCCCTATGTCCGCTGCGGCCGCTCCGGGCTGAAGCTCCCCCGCGTCTCCCTCGGTTTGTGGAACAATTTTGGCTCAGTCACGCCGCAGGAGACCGCGCGCGACATGCTGCTGACGGCGTTCGACGCGGGCATCACCTACTTCGATTTGGCAAACAACTACGGTCCTCGCCCCGGCGCGGCAGAAGAAACGCTGGGGAAAATCATGGACAGCGACCTGCGCCCGCACCGCGACGAGCTGATTCTCGCCACCAAAGCAGGCTACACCATGCAGGACGGCCCGTATGGCGACGGCGGCAGCCGCAAGTACCTCATGAGCAGCCTCGACGCAAGCCTGCGCCGCATGAAGGTCGATTATGTGGACATTTTCTATCATCACCGCTTCGACCCGGACACGCCGCTGGAGGAGACCATGCGGACGCTGGCGGACATTGTGCATCAGGGCAAGGCGCTCTACGTCGGCATCAGCAACTACTCCGCCGAGCAGACGGCGCAGGCGGCGGACTTGCTGGCGACCTTCGGCGTGCCGCTGACCATTCACCAGCCGCGCTACAATATGCTTGACCGCTGGATTGAGCGCGGCACGCCCAGCCTGTGCGACGTGCTGCTGAACCGCGGCATCGGCGCGGCAGTGTTCTCCCCCCTCAATCAGGGCTTGCTGACTGACCGCTACTTGCACGGCATCCCGGCGGATTCGCGCGCGGCATCCTCCTGCGTGTTTCTGAACGAAGGCAACGTGACGGCGGATGTTCTGACGCGCGTGCGGGCGCTGAACGCGATGGCATCGGCGCGCGGCGAAACGATGGCGCAGTTAGCACTTGCGTGGGTTTTGGAGAATCCGGCGATTACGACGGTGATTACCGGCGCGAGCCGCCCCGCGCAGATTCTCCAAAACGTGGAGACGTTGCGGAAGCATGTGCCGCTGACAGACGAGGAAAAAGCGGCAATTGAGAAGATTTTGGGGTAAAGGGAGAACCGAGGGGCTTTGCCCCTAACCCCCACCAGAGGCTCTGCCTCTGGACTCCGGCAGGGCGCTGCCCTGCACCC
>OLRV01000106.1_pt1 | contig 76836 bp, 78 predicted proteins | sample 1672421 | NCBI WGS metagenome assembly OLRV01 (sample SAMEA3136684, study PRJEB25190) | human gut metagenome | biome: human gut; feature: human-associated habitat; material: faeces | place: Austria | collected 2013
TTCCATTGTTGTCATCTCCTTTCAATCCGTTCATTGTGGTAGCGATAAGGTCAATAGTATCAAGAATCTCCGGCTCAATGCTCCCACCGACATCAATTCGTTGCAATTCATTAAGGATGAATTCCATTTGAGTTTTAAGAGCCTTGTAAACTCTCGGACTCGGTTGAACTACCACCTCACGCTCCATACATTTGCGATAACAATATTCCTGCTTGGGCAATCCCGAAAGAGCAATTGCTCTGTTCAGCTCTTTTTGTTCTTCGGGAGATACTCTGAAAGCTACGGTAATACTGCGAAAACGATTATACTTATCAACATTTTTGGCTGACATAATATCACACTCCTTTATTCATAAAATTAAGTTTTATTGCCATTTCTTTTTGCTTTGACGGGAACAGATGCGCATAGCGATAAGTAATTTCTATACTCTCGTGTCCCACTCGGTCTGCAATGGCGACTGCCGAAAATCCCATATCAATTAAAAGGCTGATATGACTGTGCCTTAAATCGTGAATACGAATACGCTTTACACCTGTGGCTTTTGAACCTCTGTCCATTTCGTGATGAAGATAGCTTTTCGTTATGTTAAAAATGCGGTCTTTCCTTTTCAGCCCGTACTGCATATTGAAAAACTCCTGCATTTCAGTACAAAGAAAATCCGGCATTTGCACCGTTCGGTTACTTTTCTTTGTTTTCGGTGAAGTAATCATATCTTCACCTTTTATTCGCTGATATGTTTTGCTGATTTTTACCGTTCCTTTTTCAAAATCAAAATCAGCAGGGGTAAGAGCAAGCAATTCTCCCTCACGGATACCTGTCCAATAAAGCATTTGGAATGCATAGTAAGAAATCGGTTTATCCATCATTACTTCGGAGAACTTTTGATATTCTTCCTTTGTCCAAAACAGCATTTCCTTGCGTTCTTCACTACCCATATTTCCGGCTTTTGCGGCGGGATTGCTACGCAAATCATAAAATCTTACCGCATAATTAAATATGGCAGAAAGTTGATTGTGCAGCGTTTTCAGATAGGATGATGAATAGGGCTTATTCTCCTCATTACGATATGCAAGCATTTCATTTTGCCACGCTCGTACATCTTTGGTTGTAATCTCATTGATTTTGTAATTTTCAAAATACGGCAGAATTTTCTGCTGAATAATATTTTCTTTTGTTTGCCAAGTGCTTTCCTTTAATCGTGGCTTTTGCTCTCGGCAATAAATTTCAACAAAGGCGGAAAAGGGCATATCCAAATCTCCCGAATTTTGTTGTCGGAAAGTATGCTCCCACTCCTGCGCCTCTCGTTTGGTATCAAATCCTCGCTTACACTTTGGCTTGCGTTCGCCTTTCCAGTTTGTGTATTGAGTCATCACATACCAAGTTCCGTTATCTTTGTTTTTGTAAGCCGGCATTATACCTCTCTCCTTTCTGCTCCGTAAACTCTTTCATTAAAATACTGTCGGCTGATGCGTCCTGCAACTGTGATATATCCTTTTGCACTCAACTCATCATTGAGCTGTTTTATAACCTTATATGCATAAGATTTCGATACATCCAATTCTTCTGCAACCTCATCGGCTCTGATAAAAGACTTTTCTGTCATAAAAAACACCTCCTTTATAATTGTTTTGGTTATTTATTGTCGGATACTTTCTGACCGCATTCCGATTTGCCCGAGCGGATACACCATTACCGTGATGTATGACGGATATTCAGTTTTTGCAAGCAACTTAACGCTATTTGCTTAACGATTATACTAAACATATTCCGTTATGTCAAGTGGTTTTTGTAAAAACATTAAACTTTTTTGTTTTATGTTGCTTGACATATACTAAACATATATGATATACTGATTGCACATTACATAAGTAAGGAGTGTATTTTATGGCAATCGGAGAGAGAATAAGATTCTTTCGTAATCTTTGCGGAATGACACAGAAATATTTAGGACAGGTGGTCGGATTTCCTGAAAAGACTGCGGATATTCGTATGGCGCAGTATGAATCCGGCTCAAGAACACCAAAAACAGATTTAACAAATAAACTTGCAGAGGTTTTCGATATATCTCCGCAAGCTCTCTCTGTTCCCGACATCGACAGCTACATAGGGTTAATGCACACCTTGTTTACATTAGAGGACAGATACGGATTGACAATAGTAAAGACGGAAAACGGTGTTTCAATGTATGCAGACCCTCGTAAGGGAAAGGACGCTGCCGAGCTTTCGGAAATGCTTAATGCGTGGGCTGAACAATCCGAGAAATATCATAACGGCGACATTAACCGTGACGAATATGACAAGTGGCGTTACAATTATCCGAAGTATGATGAAACTTCCGGTTTTGTGAAAGTACCGTCACAGAATCTCAGCGATGCTATGGTTGAAGCGTTTAAGGATAAGCTGTAAACTGAAAATTTGAGGTAAACAATTTTTGGAGGTTAGATTATTTATGCCAAAGTATTTTTTAGATGTTTTTGAAAATTATCGTTATAACTATCAGCGCATCTTTTCCATACTTTATCCATCTAAAAACAGTACAGGTTTTACGGAAAGAAATTTATCTGTCAACTTTGCAAATGCATATGAACGGATAAATCCTTCTGCAATTACTTGGTTTGAATTCCAGTTTGGAGAAAATAACAATTTACATTATGATGCAGTAATAATTGACCCTGAAAACAAAAGGCTTCTTCTGATCGAATCAAAACGGTTTTCAAATCCTCATACAAAAATTGAAAGTATCGCTAATGATATTGATCGAATTCAAAATGTCAAAAACAAATATTCGCCCGATTTTATGTCAAGAATTCCTGATATCTCAAACTATCAAATTTTTGGCGTGATATTGGCAGATGTTTGGACTGAAACCCGAAAAAAGAAGCAAATATATGATTCATTTGTAGCTGGCACATTTATTACGGATTTTTTAGAAGATAATTTAATAAAATATCCATCATTGCATAATGCAACTTATTATGTAGGTGATTTCGATAATCTCCCTTGCGATGCACCTAAAAGAGATGTGCTCCAAACCTATCACTTAGTTTTTTTTGCTTGGGAAATTTAGACTATAAAATGGCAATAATAACGACAAAAACCCCGTACTGACATTAATCCGTCAGTACGGGGTTTAATGTTAATATGGTGTTTTTGCGAGCCACAAGATATTACTTTTTACTCACAAACCACTCGATGCACACGATAAAGGGTACCGAGCAGAATCTTATCAAAATCTTATCAACGGGTTCTTTGAAAACCCTGAAACCCTTGATATTACTAGGGTTTCAGACTTTTTTAATTTATTCCCACTCTTTTATAATATTCTCCCACACCCTATTTTCAGTGCGTTTTCCTATCATTTCAGGCGTTTTTGAGGGCATTTTTCTATGTCGTATTTTATTTATCGTCCCTCGTGTTGCAAAAAGTGTTGCAATTACTGCAAAGAAATGATACCACACGGTTTTGAGGTTGGGTATGTAGAAATCGTTAATTCATTATAAACAAAAAGCCCGGTTTCGTCAACCGGACTTCATTGTTAGATAGCGCTCTTGATATATAGGTTATCAATGATTTCTGCAATCAATTTTACATTCGCCATCAGTTCATCATCTACTGTTCCTCCGTTTTCAATTCGCTGTAATTCAGCCAACACCTCATTGAGTTTATCATAAACGGCTCTATGGACTTTACAGTTGCCTTTCACATAAATTGTGCGGTCAAGCAACTTGGAGGTAATGTAATCCTGCTTTGTCATTCCTGAAAGCTCTACAACAGTGTTGATCTGTTTGTCCTCTTCTGAAGAAACACGAAAGGCTATTGTTTTATCTCGAAACCTATTATGGGTATCACAGTTTTTAGCTGACATATTTTTACCTCCTCCTTAGACTGTCAAGGTCATTTGCAATCGTCTTTTGGACTTCATCAAACAGATGTCCATAAATATCCTGCGTCGTTTTAATGGATTTGTGTCCTATCCGTTTTGACACCTCAAAAATATCATATTTCTTGCTTATAAGAAGGGATACATGAGAATGTCGCAACCCGTGTACGGTAATACGCCTCAATCCTGCTTCTTCAGATAACTTGTGAAAACGATTTGTAAGTTTTGATTTAGTAATCGTAAAAATTCTCTGATCGGGAGCAGGAAAGTAGAGCATATCAATGTATTCTCTGAGTTCATCACAAAGAAAAGCAGGCATACTAACCTTCCTCACTGAACTCGGAGTTTTCGGTGTGCTGATGATGTCTTGCCTATGAAATCGTTGGTATGTTTTGTTTACATAGATGACTGCCTGTTCGAGATCAATGTCTTGCAGCGTTAAAGCGAGCATTTCTCCTTCTCGGAGTCCGCACCAATAAAGCACCTCAAAAGCATAATAGTAATTGGGATATTTCATTGCGTAATAGGCAAACCGTTCATATTCAGATGTACTCCAAAACTCTACCCGTTTATCCTTTATACCCATATTCTTGATGTCCGCAAGGGGATTTTGATGAAGATACCCTTTGCTGTTTGCGTAGTTGATAATGGAATTGAACTGGCTTTGAATTGTCCTTAAAAACGATTTGGAAAAATGCTTCCCGTTCGGCATAACAAAGTTTTTCATCTTTGCCTGCCACTCCGCTATATCATCATCAGTAATTTCTGAAATCAACACATTCCGAAAAGTCGGGAAGATATGCTTTTCAAAAATATTGTATTTTGTTTGTAGTGTCGAATCCTTAATATCTTCTCGCTTGTGTGACATAAGGTATTCGTGGAAAACATCTTCAAATGTCCGTTCGTAAAGAGGATCTTCCTCACCGCTATCAGCGGTGAGGTTTTCAAGAAATTCGTCCTCATATTCTCTGGCTTCTCGCTTGCTTTCAAAGCCCCTTTTGTACTCTGTTTTTGTCTTTCCGGTCTTGGGATCAGAATAGTTAAACTTAACCATCCACTTGACGCCTTTTTTGACCTGATACTTGTATTGCGCCATCGTTACTCCTTTCATTGGCAAGCGGTATTTTTTCTGTGTTGGGGAAGAAGCGTTGTTTCAAATATAGAGAATCCACTTTCCCGTGAAGCGTCAAATAACCCGCCTGTTCGAGTTCCCTGTTTAGTTGATCGATTATTTTGTAAGCATATGAAACTGAAATGCCGAGCATTTCTGCCACCTGCTTGGAGCCTAACATTCTTCCGTTGAGGTCATCCATTTTGTGCCTCCTTTTATTCTTTCAATGCAATCGCCTCCTCTGTCCTTTGGATTTAACTGCATTGTATTCAAATTCCCTGATTTCAACAACGATGCGATTTTTCCAATCGTATCATTGACTTTTAGGTTTTATCTGTTTTACCTTCGTCTTTTTGGAAAAATCTATTTTGCTTCTCTCTTACGATATACTCAAATCCCATTCGGTTACACTTATCGCACTTTTCTTTTTCCTTTGCGAAAGGATCAAAGCGCCTCACGATATAATCTGGATTAGACTTATAATCCTCTAAGCACCGGCTGCATAAGCAACGGATTTCTCCTTTTCTTCGGGGATTTTTTGTCCACAGTCCGAAAGCACTTTTTAATCCGTTATTGATTTTTCGCAAGAGCTGCTCCTTGTCGATAAAACCGATATATTCCGTCAGGTCAGATTGATTAACTGTTTTCAGTTGTTCGAGCATAACCATTGAAGGCTCATCCAATCCGAAATTTCTGCCCAAAATAATGTGCGAGGGCAAAAACCGTTTTTTGATTGCCGTAGTAAGGGCGGCAACCACTGTCGTTGTACTTGTCTGATTGCCCTCATCACACTGTACGATAAGGACGGGGCGGATTCCGTTTTGAATAGAGCCTTCGTTGTTGCCGAAATCATATAAGTAGATCTCTCCACGCTTGACCTTCTGATTGTCTTTGTGTTCCATAATGTAAACCTCTCATTTTCATATTTGAAAGGCGTTTCATATCCGGAGTAGAAACAAGTCCCTTCACTTATTCCCACTGGGAGAGGTCAAATGCACACCCTAAATCAGAAATTTTCTCAAATTTTTTAGTGCGGTAGCGATAGAGTTGTCAACAGCACTATAAGCGACGCCTTCTTCCTTTGCAATCTGTCGGCTGCTTTTCCCTTCAAAGTAGTATTTGATAAGGCGCTCTTTCTGAATAGGTTTTAACTGTTGAATAGCTTTTCGCAAAACCTGTTCTTCTTCACTCTTAAAGAAGTTTTCTTCTAAATCATCAGTTACCAGTTCGGCGTGATGTAATTCTATTTCACTATCTTCAAAATTGTAGAAATCGTGTTTTCTGATTGCTCTCATCTGAAACTTTTTCTCATTTCTCCGATATTCATCACGCACTTCGCCAAAGGCTGAAGGCAAAATGATAAAGGGCATATAATCGCCGATAATGGAGCGGTACTTTTCTAATATTTCATCTTCGGTTAGATTAGAAATAATTGCCCAGCTTATATCCCCGTTGTAACCGTCGTACTCGTACTTCAAATTGATAACTTCGCATTCTTCTTGGAATTGTAGCTCCAGTTCATTAAATTGTTTCTTAGACATCTCGTAATCTCCTTAAATTTGGAATTTTTGATATACAAGGTTGAAATCAAAAACTCCGGAGATCACGGATACCTACATACAAACGCCTGCCATACTGTGATAGACATAAAGCTCCCTTTCCGCCTGACAAAAGCGAAAAGGGCTGCACAAAAAAAGCAGCTATAACATTCAAGCCCGAAGGCTGAAAGCTATAACTGCTTCTTCAAAACACATATTCAATTCGTTTTGCCTAAGCTGCTGTATTGCCGCCTAAAAGATATTCAACCAGCATTTGAAAATCAAGAAAATTTTTCAAAGCTTTAGGCATACTAATTGTAACAGATTTGTTTTTCCGTATCATCGGCAAAACTGCGCCAATTTTCTGCCATTTTGTTTTCAGCCTCGTTCCGTAAACGAAAGCCGTTCTTCGGGCAGCATACACAGTGTAGCATACGCAAGGTCGGACATTCAGTAGGGATTTCGTCGGACTTTAGTCGGACAAGCCTTTATTTGAAAAAATCGGGAATATCGTCGCTTTCATCAGCTTCCTTCATATTAAAAATTCCTTTGAAGCTCGGAATCGCATATCCCCACAGGGATATGCCGAGAAGCAAAATCGCTTCCCGTTTCCGGTCGTAAAAGGTACTGCGCTCCATATTCAAGAGATCGAGCAGTTCGCTCTCTGTATACCGAAACGCTGTCAGGTAGCTTTTTGATATGATCTCATGGTACAGCCTGCCATTGTTATGATAGTCATATATTTTCGCCATAGCGGTATCAATCAGATCAACCATCCACTTGTTCTCAAACAAGGCGCTGATACGGCTCTCAACCTCCTGCTTCTCAGTATCCGGCGCAAACAGTTCCAAATAAACAAGGGCGCTGTCAAGTTCTTCCCCGTAATATACCAGCTCCTCATTCACACAGGCAGATTCGCTCAGCGTAATCCAGACCACATCACGGTATACGCTGAGAAGCAGTTTTGTTTTCGAGAATATATCTGATTGATTCAAATTAAGCTGCTCATACATTTTCCGAATGCTTTTCGCAGCGAGTGTATCTTTCCGTCCCATCTGTTCGCCTCAATCCTTAAAACGGGTATCATTTGTTGGTAGATAAAAGTTCAAGTTATTTTTTGAACTCCCTTGACAAAACACGCAAGTTCAGGTATGATATATACGCAACTTACTTGCGTATTGACATTATACGAAATTAACTTGCGTTTGTCAATATAGATACGCAAGATATTTTCAAATCAGGTCGAATAATTTGGAGGTCAGATGAAATGAAATTCTGTGAGAAAGTAAAAGAAGCCCGCACGAAGGCAGGCTTAAAGCAAGATGAGTTTGCAAAAGCAATCGGCGTTTCTCTGCGGACAGTATCGAATTATGAGGCTGGCACCCGCTACCCGAAAAAGAGGGAAACCTATTATAAAATGGCGGAAGTCCTAAAGGTCGATGTCAACTATCTGCTTACCGACGACGAGGAATTTCTGCTGAACGCTGAATCCAAATACGGAAGCAAGGGTGCAAGACAGGCAAAAGAGCTTATGGCAGAGGTCACGGGGCTTTTTGCAGGCGGCGAGCTTGCCGATGAGGATCTGGACGAGATGATGAAAGGTATTCAGGAAGCGTACTGGATCGCCAAAGAGAAAAATAAAAAGTACACCCCCAAAAAGTACCGCAAATAACGCTTGATGTCCTCTTTTTCGGACAGTGCATTTGATAAGATATACTTACCGACAGTAGAATGGGGGTGTTTGCTTTTGGATATTCAGACTTTGGAGATTGTCAGAAAGGCGAATCGGCTGGCAAATGACCTTTGCACAAGAGATCCACACAGAATCGCACGGGAACTTGGAATAGAAGTTATCCCGTTAGCGTTCAAGAAGCAGCGAGGAGCATACAAGGTCTTGATGCGTAACCGTTTTATCTTCATAAAAGACGATCTGCACCCTGTAATGGAGCGTATCGTAATGCTGCACGAGATCGGACACGACGCATTACATAGAGAAGAAGCGGTCAAGGCTGGCGGCTTCAAGGAATTTAACATTTTCGATATGCGGCAAAGCCGGATGGAATACGAAGCAAACATCTTTGCTTCCCAAATCTCCCTGCCTGATGATGAAATACTGGAATATATCGAAAATGGGTATGATATTCAGCAGATCGCACGGGCAATGCACTCGGACATAAACTTGGTCGCATTGAAAACGGATACGCTGATCGCACAGGGCTATCGTTTCCGTCATCAGGAATACCGCAATCAATTTTTGAAATAGATAACTGGAGGGTATAAAGATGTTGATGAATAATAATGAGTATCTTGATTTGGTGCAAACTATCAAGCAGGAAATTCAGCAGGCGCAGTACAAAGCTACTTTAAGTGTAAATAAAGAACTGATTATTCTGTATTACAATATCGGAAAGATCATAAACGAGCATAAATCTTGGGGCAATAAATTTATTGAAAATCTGGCGGCTGATATTAAGCTCTCGTTCCCGAACGCAAAGGGCTATTCTGTTCGCAACCTTAAATATATGTCAAAATTTGCAAGCACTTATCCTGATGAGCAATTTGTGCAGACGGTGTCTGCACAAATTCCGTGGTCGCACAATGTTGCAATTTTGGATAAGGTTAAAGGAGAAAAGCAAAGAGAGTGGTATATACGAAAGACCGCAGAAAATGGCTGGTCGCATAATGTCTTGATTCATCAGATTGAAAGCGGCTTATATGAACGGCAGGCTATTGCTGATAAAATTTCAAACTTTGAAAGCCGACTTGCTTCGCCGCAGAGTGAGCTTGCCGTACAAACAATGAAAGATCCATACATTTTTGATTTTATCCCTTTCAAGGAAGATATGGTAGAACGGGATATAGAGCAGGCTCTTGTTCAGGATGTTACGAAGCTGCTTTTAGAATTGGGAACGGGATTTGCGTTTCTCGGCAATCAATATCATCTCAATGTCGGCGGCGATGATTTTTACATTGATCTTCTGTTCTACAACCTTAATCTTCGCTGCTATGTTGTGATTGAGCTGAAAACCGGAGAATTTAAGCCGGAATATGCTGGACAGCTTAACTTTTATCTCTCAGCCGTTGACGGTATTTTGAAAAAGGATAATGACAATCCTTCTATCGGTCTGTTGCTGTGCAAAAGCAAAAACGCATTAGTCGCTGAATATGCCTTAAAAGATATGTCAAAGCCAATCGGTGTCAGCGAATACAAAGTTACAAGTGAGCTTCCTGAAGCTTTGAGCAAACAACTCCCGTCTGTGGAAGATATACAAAAGCATATCAAAAGAGACTAAAATATCGAAAAGCTGAAAGCCGCAGAGCTATATATCGAAGTCCTGCGGTTTTCATTCTTTTCGCCACTCACTGTTATGCTAAAAAATGGGGAAATAAAATTGATAACGCTTTTATGCTCAATGCGACAATACGGAATGGCGAGTTAAATGGCGACAATGGCAAAGTAGATGGCGAATTAAATCCAGCTCTGCTTTATCTGAACAAGAGTGAATTAGCGGTTTATCGAACATTCCAAAGTATTAGGCATAGCACAAAGATTTAGCGGATTTGTTCTTGCTTTTGCAATCATTCCACAACCACCTGCAATGAGCCGCAAAAATCATTACCTTCTAAAGTAAGATAGTTGTCGCCTTCGTCAAGGGTAACGGAATATGTTCCGTTTTTACTTGTATCGACAATCATTTTTTCCTCGCCCTTATCAAGCCAGTAAAGCCTTGCCGTGCCGGAATCAACCGTCAACTCGTAAGTTACAGTAAGCTCACTTCCTTTATCCCGTTCTAACGTAGTACCTCCAAAGATATATTCTTTATCATTGAAATCCTCATAATCTGCTGTATAGGAGCCGGTATAGGTATCTTCCCCTTTGGTCTTATCGCCCTGCAAATCTTTTTCGTCCGTAAGGGCATATTTGCTGAAATGCTGGAGCATATCATTAAAGCCGTTTATAACACTATCTTTCAGGTTGTCGCCGCTGCACCCTGTAACAGCAAAAGCCAAACATAAGGAAAGCAAAACGGCAGTCAGAATTTTTATTTTTTTCATATCATCACCCGCCAATCCTCGTTACAATATTCATACCGATAATTGCGATTGCGCCAACCGCATAAATGCTGTTAATCACGACACATACCTGCATAAGTTTGGATTTTACTTTTCCTTTGGTATAGCTGAGAATGGAAAAGATACCTGAAAAAATCATAAAGGCGGCGTAACTGTAAACCATAATCTCCGCTACCGGGGATTCCAGCGCCCAATCAAAGGTACGCAGTGGCAGGATCGTCCACGGGATAAAGAGCATAATGGTAGAAATCGCAGTTAAAATTTTGTTTTTCATTGTAGTTATCTCCTTTCAGATGCGCCGTATCGCATACAGGATACGACAAGTGCTAAAATAGTGATTCCGACTGCAACAGGCAGCCACGGAAGCCAAGCGATTTGTGTTTCATAAACACCTTCAGCAGCTCTCCCATACGCCACCATTATCAGATAGAACGGATAGCTCATCGGGTAGGCAAACCATATTTTTGTGTTTATCATAAGCACGGAAGGTACAATCGAAGCCAGACCGATACCGACCGAAAAAATGGGAGACTGGATTAAAGTGGAAACCGCAAGGTATACAGCAGCCATTGGGATTGCAGCGGCATAGATACTGCATACATTTTTGCAGACATATAACGGCTCAAGGATAAAATTATAATCCTGCGTATGGGTAACGATTGCCGCACAAATATAGTACGCCCCAATGGACATAACCATCTGAAATGCCGCCAGCAAAATCAGGACTGTGAATTTAGCAAGGCATAGTTTTGTTGTGCTGATCGGCAGGGACAGCATTTTCAAAATTCCTTTATTGGAGCGTTCCGTTTGATTCAGCAGTACCGTACAGATGACCAGCGATGCCGGGATCATAAACCAAACCATACCCATAAAGCCCTGAATGAAAAAATTGTTTTCCGGCGTAATCGGGATTCCTCTCAGGTCGAAGTTCATATCCGCATTGATAATGCTCGGAATCCACATCATAATGACAGGGATCAGCAAGATCAATAAGATTTTAGAGCGGCGGATTTTTTTGAGTTCCACGCCGACTAATGATAAGAAATTCATTCAAAACACCTCCTTGCTTTCAGATAAAGGACTTTTGCAATACCGAACACGACCGTTTCAATCCCGCAAACAGCTAAAAATAAGGTGGTACGGCTATTTTCCACTGCCGCAGAGAGCATTTGATACGGGGAAGCAAACGGAAACAGGCTCAGCACAATATTATCCTGCGGAAGAATGGAAAGCGTAAATACTAAAATCACGCCAATACCGAGGGATACCCACATATTCTTACAGGCAGACGCAATAACCAGCATAAGCATTACGGTCGGCAGCGTAACTACAATCTGGAAACCTGCGGTTTTCAATATTTCGGTCAGGTCAAACACATAACTTGGAAACCAATACTTTGCACAGCCGACTAAGACTGCCATTTCTATGACCACCATTGCGGATAATACCAAAGCGGCAATTAGAAATTTTCCAAAGAACATACTACCTTGACGAATGGGCAGCACCGACATTTTCTGCATACCGTTATCGGCATATTCCGTGTGGTACATCATACAAGCGCCGCAAATGGAAATGAGGATGTTTAACATCGCCATCATCTGCCAATTCGCAGACATCAGTATATTGACTGGATTGCCTGAGAGCGCAGTCATTTCCTCTGCTTTTACCATCATATAGACAACCGGAAAAGCTGCTGCAAGAAAACCGCCTGCCAAAAACGCAGGGAGATAGCCTGTGCGCTTCAGCTTTTTGGATTCGATTAAGAGACTCATACCGTACCTCCTCTCCTGCGGTTATCTTCATCAATCATAGCAAGGAAAGTATCTTCCAGATTATCCGTCGGGAATCCGGCGGCACGGGCGCTTGTTTTCAATTCCTCCTTTGTTCCTTCAAACAGCAGATGACCGTGATTCAGAATACCAATATCGTCAGCCATAAGTTCTACTTCAGGAAGCAAGTGAGAAGAAACCAATACCGTGCAGTCATATTTCTGCGGCAGGGAACGAATCAGGGTGCGTATCTCGTGAATACCAACCGGATCGAGTCCATTGGTCGGCTCGTCGAGAATCAGGATCGGCGGTCTGCCGATCAATGCGCCTGCCAAACCTAAACGCTGCTTCATACCAAGAGAATATTTCTTTGCAAGTCTTTTTCTAAATTCAGTTAAGCCGACAAGCTCCAGAGCGTCATCGACACTGCTTTTTGGAAGTCCAAGAATTTTCCGTATAATTTCAAGGTTTTCCTCTCCGCTCAGATTCCCGTAAAAGGCGGGTGCTTCAATAAATGAGCCAACTTCCTTCAAAATGGGAACTCGGTCTGAAGGGTATGTTTTTCCGTCAATATGAAAACTTCCTTCTGTCGGCTGCGTCAAACCGAGAAACATTTTCATCGTTGTGGATTTTCCCGCTCCGTTCGGACCTAAAAATCCATAAACGCTTCCCTTGCGAATATGGAGATTCAGATGAGATACTGCCGTGAAATCACCGTAGGTTTTCGTCAGATTTTGAGTTTCGATTATATTCATATTGTGAAATCTCCTTTCCTTTGTTGTCTTTAGTATAAAGGCGCAACCTTGTGTCAACCTTCTCTCTACCTTACATTTACCTTACATTTGAACTGCACTGCGAAAATGCGGGAATGATATGCTATAATATAGGAAAAGGAGAATTGCATTATGGACTACGATTACTTAAAATACAAAAAAATCCTCATCGTAGATGATGAGGCTGATCTGCGTGAAATGGTAACATCTATTTTAGCGCAGGACGGTTTCAAAACAATCAGGACTGCCGGAACAGTAGCTGAAGCTCTGAAAATATGCAGGGACTGGGAGCCTGATCTTGCCATTCTCGATGTAATGCTGCCCGATGGGGACGGCTTTTCTTTGTTTGAACAAATGAGGACTTTTACCGAAGTCCCAGTTCTCTTTTTAACTGCCCGTGGAGAAGATGAGGACAAGCTGAAAGGATTGGGACTTGGTGCAGATGATTATATGGTAAAGCCGTTCCTGCCAAAAGAATTATCCCTGCGTATCGGAATCATTCTGCGGCGGTACTACAAAGGCGAAGATCCTATCGTCCAGCTTGCCGGAAGTCAAATTGACTTTGACCGTGCCGAAGTGATAAAAGAAAATGAACATTTCCCGCTGACTGCAAAAGAACACGATATACTGCTGGCGCTCTACCGCAATGCGGGAAGAATTGTAACCATCGATCAGCTCTGCGAAGCTGCGTGGGGAGATAATCCATACGGATATGAAAACTCGCTGATGGCGCATATCCGCAGAATCCGAGAGAAAATTGAAGCTAACCCGTCAAAGCCGGTATCCCTCATTACGGTAAAAGGCTTAGGCTACAAGTTAGTATTAGCGGGGAAATGATATGAAAGATATTACGAAACTCATTCGGCGGTTTGTAGGCATATTGCTGTTAAGCACAGTCTTGGTCATCGTCCTTAACATTATTATTCTTGCTGCTATTTCCGCAAGTCAAACTGCAAATGGCAGACCGTGGACGACTGCAAAAGAAACTGCTGAAGCTTTACAGGAAACAGAAACGGGATATATCTTATCCGGCGATATGACGGAGCGGTTAAGCGGGGAGAATGCGTGGGCAATCTATATAGATAATGACACATTAGAGGTAAAATGGCACACGGAAAATCTGCCGGATACCGTTCCTCTGCACTATACGATCTCCGACATTGCAAGTCTGACACGAGGATATATTGACGGATACCCTACCTATACGGGAGAATGTGAAAACGGATTGGTCGTTGTAGGCTATCCGAAAGACCGATATTGGAAACATATGTCTCCGAGCTGGGATTATGATTTCATCAAAAACGCCCCGTATACCGTCCTGATTGTAATCGGTGTGAATGTTTTTTTGATTTTCCTGATTTATATGATCGCAAATTCCAAGCTGCTGAAATCCGTTAAACCGATTACAAACGGTATACAGGCGCTGCCTTCAGGCGAGCCTGTTTATGTCAGGGAAAAAGGACTTTTATCAGACCTTGCCGCTAAAATCAATCAAACATCGGATATTCTCCAAAAACAGAAGCGAAACCTGCAAAGAAAAGAAACAGCAAGAGCAAACTGGATTTCCGGAGTCTCTCACGATATTCGCACACCACTTTCTATGGTAATGGGATATGCCGGACAGATTGAGGACAATGAAAGCCTGCCGGAAAGCGAAAGGAAAAAGGCACGGATTATCCGTCAGCAAAGTACAAAAATGAAAAATCTCATCAATGACCTGAATCTTGCCTCGAAGTTAGAATATAATATGCAGCCGATCCATCCAGAGCCTGTCAATCTCGTAGCAATCGCAAGACAAAGCGTTGTTGACTTTATCAATTTAGATATGGAAGAAAAGTATCCGATAGAATGGAATACAGATGAAGCATTGACTGCCTGTGTCATAAATGGAGATAAAGAGTTGTTGCGGCGGGCAATCGGAAATCTGATTACAAATTCTCAAACGCACAATCCTGATGGCTGTACGATTTCAGTATGCGTCCGAAAAAGCGATACAGAATATAAAATCGTCGTAGAAGATAACGGCGTCGGCGTTACCGATGAAAAGTTAGAGAAACTCAGGACTACGCCCCACTATATGATGAGTGACAGCGGGACAACCGAGCCACGGCACGGCTTAGGGCTTTTGATTGTCGGACAGATCGTTTCCGCCCATAATGGTACAGTGTCTTTCGACCACGGCAAACAAGGTGGATTTGCCGTTACAATTTCTTTCCCTATTCCAAAGGATAGTCATACTCAATAAATGTTAAAAACCGTAGAGCTTCAATGAAAGCCCTACGGTTTTTTTACTTGAGAAGATTGATTTCATCTTGCAAGTTTTTCAAAAATGCGCCTGCGTGAGCGCCGTCCATCTGCGTGTGATGGAACTGGAAAGAGATGGGCAGGTAATACCGAAACCATTTCTTTTTGTATCTGCCCCAAATAATAAAGGGATTATTGAAAATGCCACTGTTCATACCAACAGCACCGTCGATTTCCGTATCTATGATGGCGGAAGTGCCGATGACCATACTGCTTTCGGATAAGTCCCTGTCCTGACAGCTTGCGGCGACCTGTGCAGTATACTTCAGATACTCCTCGCTGAATTGATTTAACTCGGCGTTATAAGAAAGGTCGCAGGAGCTGACTTCGCCCTCTTTGTTTTTCACTATGGTATTGACTGCTATGGTGTCATACTGCATGAGTTTTTCGCCGACCGGAAGGATATAAAACTCCTTTACCTTTACGGCAGCTCTGCCGATACAGTAATCGAGCAACATATTAAATTTCAAGCTTCTTTTCCTGCTGACCTTGATCAGATTGGTCACATCAAAGGTCTTGAAAAAAGTGACCATTGGATTGGGCGCTTTCATCCAAAGCGCATACGCCGCAGCCCTTGTCGTATTTTTGGGATCAACTTCTTTTGGCATACTAACCTCCGATTACTCAGCTTTCCGGATTGGGTGGCGCACGACCGTTTTCAATCGGCTCACATCGCATTTTCTCGGATCGCTCAGATAGATTTCGTGATGGTATCTCGTGTCCGTAATATCCAGCTCATACCCGTTTGCTTTCATATAGTCGTGCATTAAGTCAACGGTAGTAGGCTCATCATCGTAAGAGCTGATGTGCATACACTGGACGCACAGTCCCTCATCATAGGGGAAGAACTCAACCTTAGAAAAATCCTGCTTTTTCTTTTTTGTTGCCTCCTGAATTGCCCACTCAAAATCTTCCTTCGTTACGAAATCCGGCAGCCGGATCATAGAGATAAAGTGCATATCTTCTTTTCTTGCATAATCAAGTCCCTGCGTATTTTCCTGCCACCAAAGACCTTCAAGGGGCGGCACGACATACTCGAAAAATCCCTCGATTTTATGCGTCCCCTTGTAGCTCATTTTTATGGTAAAAGCAATACCGTACAGCAAACCGATTGAATTTTTGTATTCTCCGTTTTCCTCATTGGGATTGCCTTTTCCCCGGACTGCTATGTAATTCATTTTCGGAATCTCTATAATTCCGGGCTTGTTCTTCGGTATATAAAATTCTTTGTATTCTTTCTTGTAATCAAAAGCCATTTTGTTTACTCCTTTATCTTCCTGTTCTACAACTTAGGATTTATTTTTGTTCTATTATTTCTAATAGTCTTCTTACATAATCATCTGCATGGTTTATTGAAAACTCTCCATGGTACATATTAGGAAGAACTTGTATAGAACTATTCTGTAGTTTTTTATGAATTAGTTCTGCTGACTTTTTCATTGAGTGATTTTCTTTTTCTCCGACAAAAATATGAACTATTGCTTCGCTCTCTTCAATCCCATCTTTTAAGGAATATAATGAGTTTTCCTGTAAAAAAGCAATCATATCGCCCTTTGTTATTGCACAAGTATCTTTGTAATAATTATCAAACAAATGCTGCTTTATTCGTAATGATTTGAATTGTAATTTTGAAAACCACTTATACTTTATCAAACCATAACAACTCCCAAACGCAGGTTTAATCATAAAATATGTGAATTTTGAAGGTATTACAAGTGCGCTTTCCACTATTACATACTTACATATATCCTTACGATGAGATAAAATTTCAAGTAAAATCTGTCCTCCAAGTGATAGTCCTCCAATCAATAAAACGGAACCATCCAGTTTATCATTTATAAATTCTATAATCTCTAAAGCGTTATTTTCTATCGTTGTAAATCGTTTATCACTTCCTGCATGACCGTCTAATATAGGTATAATTATATGATAATTCGTTTGTAGCATTTCAGCAATTTCTTTGTAATTCCACCATGACGAACCACCTCCATGTAGGAGGATAATTACATTACTATTTCCTTTCCCATATTCAACATAGTTCAACCTTTTTCACCTCGCTGTAAAATTGAAATTTTCTGCTCTACAACTTAGGATTTTCCTATCCTATAAAAACATTGTAAATTACTACAACATAGACAAATACTGCGGTTAAACAGGTCATAATAAAACCGCCTTTATCTCGATTATTTTTATATTCTACACTTCTTAATAATAAAAGCGTGGCAAGTGATACAAGCATAATCGGGTTTGCTATGTCAAAAGGAAGAATTTTCACTAATCCTAATACAGCGAAAAGCATTGTTATTATAGATAAAATGATTTTTGTGATTTTCATAGCCTCATCTCCGCAACATTTAATTTGTTACTCTATGTATTCTATCCTTTCAAATTTTCCAAAGCAGCCGGATTGTTTTCAAGAATCGCCCCGACAGTCGGGCAGGTTTCTAAATCCGGGCAGTCTCCGCAGGTGGAAACACCTTTATTTAACGCACACTTCCGAATCCCGCACAGGCTATCACAAAATACCGTTTTTGCCCCATTCATACGGCAGCCTTCGCAGTTAATATGCTCTGGAAGAATCGGGGCGTTGTTTAACTCTGCCCACAGCTTCGCAGTTTTCTCCCGCAAAGCCTGATCGTCATTGACGGTCGCTATGTATGCGTCGCATTTTTCGCAGTCCAGTCCGCAGTATCCGATCATATCTTTCATAGGTTATACGCCTCCTGTCTATTATTCTTCATCATCAATTTCTCGCTCAAAGATCGAATACTTCCAGTCATCAGTTCCGGAAATCAAACGCCAACCCTGTTTTCCATATTCGTTGAGTTTCTCAATATACCGATCCAGCTTAATATGAACATTAAATGATGGCTCTGCGCTTAAATCAACTGTCATATACTCATACTTCTTCATAACAAACCGCCTTCCTATATAGTCTTTATGAAAAGTTTTTCATTATATCCGCAGCAAACTGTGTCTGCTGCTTTCTCAAATACGATTTCACAAAAGGCTTCATCAGCCATTTCTTCGCTTTCACTTGTTCCGTAAAATCTATCTCTGTTTCATCGCCTTTGGCAGTGAAAATGCCAGTCCAATGACCTGTCATATTGCTGTTTTCCATATCAAATTCCCATCGTCTGTATGGCTTAACAAGCGTCACGGTAAAGGTCGTAGGGTAGCCGTTTTTGGTATATTCGATAAATTGCTTGTCGCTTATCGCTTCTGTTTTACTCAAGTCGCTTCTCCAAGCAGCGTAATTCTCCGTATTCAACACCAGCTCCCACACTTTTTGAAGTTCGCCGGGGATCAGCGCTTTTATATTTGAAACCGCCATTTTTGCTCTCTCCTTAAATCAGTCGTATTTCTCAATATGCACGGTGGCAATCGCCGACTGATTTGGCTCTCCGGTAACAAGGTCTTGCGGCGCAGGCACAAGCAGCATAAATCCGTCCTTGCCATATCTTAATTCATGCCCTTGTGCATACGCTTCTTCCACAGAGATATGCTGTACCTGTCCGATTACCATAGCCGTAATACCCGCACCGCTTAAATCCTGTATTTCTTTTAAGGTGCATTCCATCGTGAGAAACGCTTCGCTGATCGCAGGTGCGTGAATGGTTTTGGCATTGGAAACCGCAAAACCTCCTGCGGCAAATTCGTCATCGTCCCATTCATTATGATGAATGGTGTTTACCAGCTTGTCATAGCAGCTTACCGGGAGAAAGTTAATGCAAAAGCATTTTTCTCTTTGGATATTGGCATAGGTGTGGGTGTGCTGATACAGGTTGCCCATCACAGCGAAAAAAGCGGTCTTATCTCCGTGAAAGCAACTCCACGAATGAAAGCACACATTCGGTTTTCCGTTCTCTTTCCAAGTCGTGACAGCAAAGAGAACGGTCGGTATTCCTGCTGTTACTTCAAAGTGAGAGAACAGCTCAAATTCTTCCGGATAGGCTGGCTTAAAATACTGGGGAAAATCCTTTTCAATCTCGATCTTCATCATTATGCCTTTCTCTAACCTGAGTAGATTACGACTCATTTGGGATAAAGTATAAGGAATAGCCATCTATATTGATTGGTAGTGTTGGAATCTCTGAGCCATCATAGTATTCCGTAGGAGCTACGGTAGCATAGCCGGTCACTCCATCAATGATAATCTCATAGTCCGTTCCCTTCGGCGTTTTCTGCATTACCTCATAAGTGCCGTTATATGTCTTGCCGTTTGTGGTATCCGTTATCGTGATTTCTCCATCTTTAGCAGTCAAAGTCATATCCACGATTTCAGCGTCAGGATACAGCTCGTCAGCTTCTCCTACGGCAACCACGAGTTCATCCTGATATTGGGCAGCTTCCGTATCATTGCTCATAACCGTTCTCATTTTCCACTCATAATCTTCCATCTTCACGACATCAGCATTGCAAGCAGAGAGAGCGAATACGATGAATGACATCAAAAACACAGATAAAATCTTTTTCATTTCATACCGCCTCCATTTACCGTCACAGCTTCTCTACATCTTCCACATAGATGGAGACTTCGCCGCACTTGGGACAGATTGCTACCTTCGGCTTGCCGATTCTGCCGCCGAACAGCTTATTTTCGTCCGATGACATTACAATTCCGTATCCTGCGCCTTCTACCTTGATGGCGCAGTTTTCTTTCATTTCCGTTCCACATCTGAGACACTTTCTCATAAATAAATCCTCCGTTTCTTTTTATGGATTTCCGGCAGTAAAGCCGCCCCGTTATGTTCTAAGTCTAAAGGTTTTCGGCGCAAGGCGGTATACCAAAATGCTGGCGACAATACTGTAAAGCACACAGAAAACAATCGTCATTATTCCAAATATCATAATCGGCATACGCAGCCGCATAAGAGCAAAACAGACGACATAGGTTACTGACAAAACAATCCGATATGTGCCGCTTTTCAGCTCCGTCCCTGCATTGTAAGGCTGGAGCAGATAGTAAATCGTCAGGTAATGAATCGAGAAAAACAGGCTCATACACAGGATGGAAACAACCAGCACTACATAGTTCAGCGGATTGTCCGTCCCTCCGGTGGCAAACAGGATCAGCGCCAGTCCGATACCGATCACGAGCGCCGGAACAGCGTTGATTTTCATAATCTCACGCAGGCGAATCTGAAACAGCCGCAGGATAAAGCTCGGCTGCTTATAAAACGAATAGGTCAGCAGGCTGTGATCGCAGTTCATAAAAAGCGCCTGTGTAAAGTTCGTGCCACGGTTGATAGCGTACATTATAAATACAAAGTACGGAAGCCAAGTCATCACGATTTCGTTAATGACGGTTTTTTCTTCGGGCAGCAGATAGACGCCTGCCAGCACGGCGGCGACAAGGAAAGCGCACACATAGGAAATCTTCTTTGTCGAGTTCCAGAGTATCTTTTTATGCCTTTTGATAAACAGCTCATTCAGATACTCGAAGCCCTTGCGGTTGCTGCTAATGGAAGTATCTGCGGATATTTTCTTTTCATTTGCCTGTTTGATAAGCTTTGTCTGTGCCGTGCTATCCATCTGATTGGTCAATCCGGCTAATAATTCCTTGTTGATTGCGTAATAATCACGGAAGGTAGTGAGCCTTGTGATACTTGCCATACCAAGGGGAATACACGCTAAAAATATAACCATTGGTACGACCGCAGGCAAAGCAAAACCAAAGGCGGGCGGAGCATAGGCTGCGGCTAAAAGCAGGGCGATACAGCACCACACATATTTGGACAGCTTATTTTCGTTGTAGCCAAATCCCCTTTTCTCATAATCCCACAGGGTAACAGCCGCCGCAAACAGCTTCATACCCGCTATGCAAAGGGGCAGGAGCAGACAAAACCACAAAGGTACGCCTCTGTCCATACCGAACAGAATCGTAAAGGGCAAAAAGCCCACAACGACCTTCAGGATGGAGTAGAAATAGTTTACAAGCGTATATTCTCGTGCGTCCATTTTCATCAGGATCATCGCATAATATTTATCCTTTGTCGGATTGAAAAGGTGTGTGTTTACAAAGCTGCCGATTACCGTGAGAATCAGCAGGATATGCAGGAACACCTCATTCTCCGGCAGTCCTTTATAAAGGATACCGATACCGCATACCATCGTGATAAAGTAAAGGAGCTTGCCGAGGAATACAGAAACGATTTCCCACAGCACGGACAAAATGTTTGCAAAGATTTTCAGTCCCTTTACCTGATACAGCGTTGCCGGAAGCAACCGCTTTAAGAGCGGTATCTGCTTTAAGGAAAACAGGACACCGTTGACACGGTATGTGTTTTTCAGGGAAAAAGAGATTTTTAGCGTCTTATTCATTTCCTTCCTCCCTGAGTGCCGCAATGATTTTATCCTTAAATTCCCTGCTGTCCAGATCGGTTTTCTCCACGACCTCCAGTTCGCCGTGATTAAGCAGCACGATCTCATCGCAGAGGTCAAGCGCCAAATCCATAATATGGGTGGAGAAAATGGTAATGCGGTCTTGTTTCAGTGAACGGAGCAATTGTTTCATTTCTTCCGCCACAACCACATCAAGGGATGTCAAAGGCTCGTCCAGCAGCAGGATATTCGGCTGAGCGATGATGTTGATGAGCATTTGCATTTTGTTTTTCATACCGTGGGAGTAGTCCTTGAGCAGTTTATCCCTGTCCTCCAGCTCAATACTCATATAATCGAAATACTCGTCAATGCTTTTCGGATTTTTGATAGACTTCTCGTTGATGTCCATAAAGAACTTCAAAAACTCCCTGCCTGTAAGAAACTCCGGCACAGTCGGGGTAGAGAGTACATATCCGATGTCCTCTGCGGCTACCTCACGGCGGACGCCGTTTTCATCTTCTATATAGAAATTGCCGCTATCCGCCTTCAAATCCCTGTTCAGGCAGTTAAACAGCGTTGTTTTTCCAGCGCCGTTTCTGCCGAGCAGCCCATAAATTTTCCCTTCATCAAAAGTAAAATCAATATCTCTGAGAACTTCCTTTTTCTCAAAGCTTTTTGACAAATGCTCAATTACAAATTTCATAATATCCTCCGTCACATCTTATGCTGGTAATATGCCATCAAAATAAAATCAAGGATTGTTTTAAGCAGGAAAGCGCCTACAAGAGTAAGAACAATCCATAGTGGTGCGTCGAAAAAAATACATACCCAAGCGCCTGCCATCAGCAGCCAGTGCAGTATCTCGCCGGATATTGCCTGTGCTTTGCTGCGAATGAGCTGATTGCGCTCGTCTTTTTCTTCAATTTCATTGATTTTCATCAAATCGGGATTTTTTGCGCCCCACAGACCGACACACCATTTCGCAATCCCATAGCCGAACAATCCGGCACCTATCCCGATCATCGCTCCGCTTTGCGAATCACTTAAATAGTCCTGTAAAAGAAACTTTGCGATCAGAGCTAAAGCAATGCCGATAATACCGATTGCAAGATACATTCCGGTTTTCTTTTTCATTGCTTTCCCTCCTCGTAAATAAAAATATCTTCAATACTCATATTAAAATACCGTGCAAGCTTAAACGCCAATATAATCGAAGGATTATATCGTCCGTTTTCCAACGAGCCGATAGTCTGCCGAGATACTTCCAGTGCGGCAGCCAGTTCTTCCTGCTTGATTCCCCGTTCTTTCCGGATTTCCTCTAAACGGTTTTTCACGGTGCGCCTCCTTTCTATGGAAAGCCAGCTTTCCATATCTCTATTATAGCAAAGAGGGCGCAAATGTCAAGTATACTTTCCATTCGGAGATGAACTTTTTTCAATCTTCCCATTCTTCACATCTATTGAGCAGCTAAGTTTATCACTTGCACATTGTTTTGCCGAGCATAATTTACCGTATATGCAGTCCCGCCTTTCTCCTGTGTTAAATAGGCTATGCAGACACTGCTGCCATTTACCAAATGGCGGTTTCTTTTGAACATACAGCCCCGGAAATAGTCGTGAGAAGTATATACTACCTTATCCGCCTGACTTTTGATCTCCTCATAAACCGCTATATCATCTTTGCTCCAGCCTTTTGTCTGTGTGGTACACGGAAGGACTAAAATCAGCTTGATATGTGAATATCGCTTTCTCAAGGATAAAACGCATTGAGCAGCCAGCGTATCAAAGCCCAATGCTCCGCCTGCGCCAAAGTACATATATCCTTCTTCCATCAGTCGAAGCAAGGTGTTTTTTAACCGCTGAGAGAGTTCCGGTATGCCCTCCGGCGGTATTTTTCTATGTCCGGTAAAGCAAGCCGTTTTTTCCCTCATTAAAGATCACCAGCCAATCCAAAGCCTAAAAGCACAAAAAATCTAATTATAATACTTATAGTATATCAAAGTCAACAATAAATATCAATAGTCTGTGGAGATTCGGAAACAATATTTATAGACTATAAATGGAGGCTGGAACTATGAGTGAAATTGCAAAAACAATCGGACGGCGTGTCCGCAATTATAGAATTGAAAAGGGATTGAGCCAAGAGAAGCTTGCCGAGTTATCCGGTTGCCACCCTACTTATATCGGGCAAGTGGAACGAGGGGAAAAGAACGCTACTCTTGAAAGTATCGAAAAGATTGCTTCAGCTATGAATGTCTCGCTTGCTCAGCTTTTTGAGAAGATAGGCGAAAGCAGCACCGACAGCTATCCGATGAAATGTTACGAGCTGGTCGCAGCAAAAAGTAAATCCGAGCAAGAACATTTATATAAGATGTTAGTTGAAATGGATAAATATAAAAATCAATAAAAGCGGGAAAAAATACGGTGTTACCCCAAATGGGTAGCACCGTATTTTTGTTTCATCATAAACTATTTCCATAATCAAAATATTCTAAAAACTACAATTTTTTATGTATTGGAATTTATACCGTTTTTTACGGAAACCCCATAACGGAGCGTTTTGTAAATCGTCACACCAATCTCAAACAGAGTAATAACAACAATAAACGCAAGCAGTCCATTAGATACCATATCAGCGTTCCAGTAAGTGAAAAAGTTTGCGCTTGAATCTGCATTAGCACCCAACGCCTGTTCAATCTCAAGTACAAAATTCGGATTCCAGATAGGTAAAACTTTCAGCACAATGGCGCTTAACACAATCTGAATTACCCCACACAAAATATTGCTGATCATTACCAGCTTACAATAAACGCCGATGATCAGACGCAAAATCTCATCTATAAGACCAATCAGCAGACTGATTACAAAGACAGGCAGAACAATTCCCCATTGTTCCAAATTGAAAACGGGTACGGTTGTTATGGCTTCGCCTTCCGTAAAAATCGCAGCAAAGAAATGAGGGGCAAAAATTAGCAATACACTGAAAATAACGATAAACACAATGCCCACAATACTATCTCCACGACTTATAATTGCTTTTTTATCCGGTACAGGCTCCAAAATCTTTGGCGTCCATCTGGAGGATGGCGTTTTTCGTTCTTCAGATAGGCTTTCTACTGACCATTTCTCTGCCTTCTTCATTTCGATCTGAATCTTTTTCCGCTCCATAATGGCGAAAGTCAAGGTTACTGCACCGAAAGCGGATATGCAGGACAGCATAGCGTCGGTAATTCCAACGATCAATCCGTCCACAATAGCTCGAATAATAACAGAGGCGGCGTTCTGCGAAGTGATTGCGGGCATTTCTCCTATCGCATTTATCAGCGAAATAATCAAAATTGGTACGGCAGCGCATATTAAGACAACTTTTACAAACCACAAATAAGTGTCAAAATATTCAGGTCCAATCAAATACTTCTGCTCGTTTTGATATTGCTTTGCAAATTCAGCAGGATCGCCAAGTTCAGTCAGCACTTCTTCCATAGAGCCTCTATCCGCATACATATCACTGATCAGTTCTTCCAACTCCATACGAACTTCCTCTCGTTGTGCTTTGGGAAGCCGATGAATCACTTGATAAATATATCGATCCATATAATCTTTCTCATTCGGTGTCATTCTTCTTCCTCCTCTAATAACCTTTCGATTCCGGCAGACAGATTATTCCAATATATTTTCATCTGTTCATAGACCTGTGTTCCATACTCTGTTCGTTGATAATACTTTCTTGGCTTTGTGCCGCTGGTTTCCCACTTGCTTTCTAAAAGTTGCTGACTCTCCAGACGCCGAAGTAGAGGATAAAGGGTATTGGGATCAATGGCAACGCCTTTTTCTTCCAAGCTCTGCACCAAAGCATAACCGTATTTCGGCTCATTCATCTGACTGAGTACACTAATTGTCAATGTCCCTCTGCGAAGTTCCAGAAGCAAAGTAGATAATAAATCTTTTTCTTCTCCCATCAGCGTTACCTCCTGATGTTATTATACTGTATGTCATACTGTATTGTCAATAAAAAAATGAAGTGCATTCAAAAATATACGCCTATCTCAGATTCAGTTCATTTGTATGTAATCAAGCCGCCTGCATTTAAGCAAGCGGCTCGTTTTTACCTTCCGATCAATAGGCAGGCGCACCGTAGCCGAGTATCTCATAATACCCAACCGGATAGCTGTTCTGACGAACAGAATCCCCGGAGTTGCCCTCGACCGTGTAAACTCTGCCGTTTTCCACCTTTTGAACGATACCCGTATGGTCGGATAATCCGTCCTGACCGCTTTCGTCCGCCCAATCGAAAAAGATAATCATACCCGGCGTAGGCTCTGCGCTGTTATCCAGCCATTGCCCTCTGTCCTTAAACCATTGTACGCCGTTGACGCAGCCTGCGTATTTCGGAATTACGCCAGCGTCGATATACCCGCACTCGTTAGCACACCAGCTCACAAAGCAAGCGCACCACTCGACACGGGAATTAAAGCCGTACCAAGACCAGTACGGATCGCCGCCCATCGTTCCGATTTGGGAAAGCGCAACGGTTACGATCTGATCGTCTGTTCCCGTAAGCCCATAAAGCACCTGCGACCACAGCGAATTGTTTTCATCGGCAAGCAGCTCTGCAAGATACTCTTTCTGTTCCTCGTTAAAGCCATACTGCGCCGCCATCTCATCGGCAGTTTTATGGCTGACCGTGATATACAGATAGGTTTGCGTGACCGTGCTTTCCATCTCCACGATATTTCCGTGACCGTCATCGGTTTCAGTAATGACCGTCTCCGTTTTGGTGTCGGTGCTGGAGCTTATTTCGTTCATCTCCCAAAAGATGTCCGTGAGAAGCTGCTTTTTCGATTCGTCCATCGTCGCAACCTCTTGGGGATTATCCGGATCGGTGTTGACTTTGACGGAATACACCGCAAGCACCTCTTTCCAAACGGCACGGCTGCCGTTCATTTCAAGGACATCATAAGATACCGAGTTTTTTTCGTCCTGCAATTTGGTATCGTATTCGGTATTGATTTCCTGCACAACGGTCTGCATACTCATACCCGTGCCGGAATCCTCGCCTGAGAAAAAGATACCGAACACCGAGCCGAGAAGCATACCAATCAGGCAAATCACGATAATGACCAAAACCGCTATCCAGCCGCCTGCGGCGATTGCAGCAATCAATGCCTTTGTTCCGGCGATAATCGCCTTGACTGCAAGCGCTATCGCCCTTGCGATTGCTTTTGCCGTGACAACGGCGGCACGAGCCGCCGCCCGTGCCGCCTGAACTGCCCTTTGAGAAGCCTTGACCGTAGCCTGCGCTGTTTTCTGCGCTGCCTTTGCGGTACGCTGCGCTGTCTTGACGGTCGTTTTAGCGGTGCGCTCTGCGGTTTTTACCGTTTTCTGCGCTGTTTTCGCCGAGCCTTTCCCAACCGTCTTAATCGTCTTTTTTCCTGCGGAACGGGCAGACTCTTTTACTGCCTTCTTCGGCTGTTCCACCGCCTTGATACTCTGACCGACGCCTTTCCGTGGAGCTGCCGCCTGCGCCTGTTTTTGAAGCGACTGCGCCGCCCGTTTTTCCTTGAATTTCTGAATACCGTCCTTTGCCTTGACGATATTCTGCTTTGTCGCCTGAACGCCCTTGCGCCCCTGCTTGTCAAATTGGTGTACGGCTTCGTGGGAAACTCGGTCGATACCGCTTTCCAAACGGTTGGAAGCGTATTCCTCCGCACTGCTTTCAGGGACATCAACGGAGTGTTCCGCTTTTTCTTTGGTCTGGATAAAGGCGGATTTCATACGCTCGGCGGCAACCGCCGATTTATCAATCGTTTTGATCGTGCCTTTCAGAGTATCCCTTGTCTTAATATCCGGCATAGAAAACCTCCTTTCCAAGCGCCCGTGGACGCTTTGAAGTAAAAAAAGAGGGGAAAAGGTATCAACACCTTGCCCCTCAAAGTGCGAGGGCTGAAAAGCCGCTTAAATCAAGGACTTTTTACCCTCTATTTTTCGATTCTGTGCGCCTTTTTCTTGCGTACTCTGCCTGCTGCCTTTTGTATGCGATACCGGCGCACTTCTCACAATACTTTTTCCTGTTGCCACGCTTGATAATGGGAGCGCCGCAGAAAACGCACCTGTCAGGGTGCGTTCCAAGTATCTCCGCTTCCAACGCCGGATCTGCCGGAAGCACCGCATTGCGGAAATGCCTGCATAAAAGCGAGTAGGAGATACTCTGTACGCAGACGCAGCCTTCCCCTTCATCAAGAAGCAGACAGTTCCCGTCATCATAATTGGCGCACAGTCTTTTAATCAGGGCGTTAGCTCGGTATCTCTGCCGCCCTGTCATTTGCGGGAGCATTTGCACCACTGCTTTCTGTCACTTTTTTCGCCACAACGACAAGCCTTCCGTTCGTGCGGGAGTATTCACAGGTGGAAAGCGTGATCAGCTTGTCGCCGTACTCCGCCGAAACGCCCGTGTCATAAAGGGAAAGCTCCTTACATTTTTCAATATAAGCGTCAAACTCCTCCGGCGACTGAGCGTCCGTAAAGCGGTAATATTTGAATGCTTCCGGGCTGTCGGTGTAGACAACGGTTTTGAAAACCGCAAGGATTTCGTACTCATTTTTCTCTGTCAGGGTGTTAAAAGCAATCGTTTTATGTTCCCGCCAGAAATCCTCGTCCTTGAATTTTTCAAGGTCGGCGAACATCGAGCCGTTATTCATATGATGACCGTAGATCACTACATTGTCCGAGGGCTTTAAGACATCACAGTCCTCCTGCACATACGGGCAGCCGTAAGAACTGTATTCTTTATCAAATCCACGCTTTAGATAGTAGTTCGGACTATCCACCGTCTGCATAACGGGATAATTGATGTTCGTATCCTCCACGCAAATCCAGCCGACCAAATCATTGTTTTGACGGTACAGCTCGGTAAGCTCCGGCAGTATCGTCTTATCTTCTGAATAGATGATCGGCTCGGCAGGCTCGGTTTCGCTGTCCTCTACGAGCTGTACGAGAGAATCGTACATCTGCTCCTGATGTTCAGCCTCCCTGTAATGGTCGATAATGAAATAACTGCTGACGCCGAACAGGACAGTAAACGCCGCCATCAGAGCAATACAAATCTTTTTTCTCATTGCCATTTCCTTTCTGAAACAAGGGACGGGAGCTTATGCGCTCTCGCCCGGTTTGGTTGTCATCAGCTTATACAGCTTCGTATTTTTCGGGAATTTATTTGCGAACGGCACAAGGGAGCTGCCCACCTTGATAAGCCCGTGTCCGGCTTCCACATTCGTAATATACGACATCTGAAGGTCGGAGATATTTAAGAGCTTCGCCAGCTCCAGCCTGTCCGTGGAAGCCTGATTAAGCATAATGATAAACTCGGAGTTTGCGAGCATTGTCCTCGCCGTATGGCTCTGCAAAAGGTCGTCCACATTCTGCGTAATACCCGTAGCATAAGCGCCGTATTTACGCACACGCTTCCAAAGAGTAAAAAGGAAGTTAGCGGAATACTCGTGCTGGAACAGCAGATAAATCTCATCAATAAAGATGAAGGTATTTCTGCCTTTCGCCCTGTTCTGCGTAATGCGGTTTAAGATGGAGTCGAGAACAACCAGCATACCGATAGGCATAAGCTGTTTGCCGAGGTCTAAGATGTCATAGCAGATCAGGCGGTTATTAGTATCCACATTCGTGTGCTTCGCAAAGGTGTTCAGGCTGCCGTTGGTAAACAGCTCGATGGCAAGGGCGATTTCCTGCGCCTCCGGCTCGTCCTGTTTCAGAAGCTCCGCCCTGAAATCCTGCAAGGTCGGCACTTCGCCCTGATAGTTATTCTGCTGATAGGTGCGGTACACGCTGGCGGTGCAGCGGTCGATAATGGATTTCTGCTTTGCGCCGAGGTTGCTGCCGCCGATGAGCTGCTCGCACAGGGACATAATAAACTCCGATTTCAGAATGACCGGATTTGCACCGTCGCCGTATTCCTTCGTCATATCCATAGCGTTGATGTGATTTTGGGAAGTAGCGGAGATATGGATTACCTCACCGCCGAGCGCCTTCACAAGCTGTGAATATTCCCGCTCCGGATCAATGATGATAACATCGGAATCCGAGGAAAGAATCACATTCTCAATCTCGCCCTTTGCGGCAAAGGACTTACCGCCGCCGGATACGCCAAGAATAAAGGAATTACCGTTGAGAAGCTGCTTGCGGTCGGCGATAATCATATTTTTGCTAATCACATTCTGCCCGTAGTAAATACCGTTCTCGTGAAAAATATCCTGCACTCGAAACGGGATAAACACGGCAAGGCTTTCGGTCGTAAGGGTACGGAAGGTATCAATCTTCCGCACACCAAACGGCATAACCGTATTCAGCCCGTCCACCTGCTGGAATTTCAACACGCCGAACTGACAAAGGTGCTTTCTCGCCGTGGTAAGCAGCGCTTCCGTATCGTTATCAAGCTGTTCTTTGGAATCCGCCGTATGCACAAAGGTAATCACGGCGAACATCATTCTCTGATCCCTCGTCGTTAAATCATCGAGAAATTCCTTCATTTCCTTTTTCTGCTGTTCCATATCATAGGGAACGGTCGCCGAAAAGTTATTGTTGGAGTTCTGCCGCCTCTGCCAGTTGGTAATGTTCGTCTCTACGCCGAGCAGACGGTTTTCCGCTTCCCGTACCGCTTCGTCCGTTGGTACGGGGACAACATCAATCGACATCATCAGATTGCGGTTGAGGTCAGTCAGCTCCGCCACCATACTGTCCTTGATATAGGAAGCGTACTCACGCAGAAAAAGGACTCTCCCATAACGGTCGCCCATTTTGAAGTAGTCCTTTTCAAATTCCATAGAGTCAGGGCAGATATAGTCCTTGAAGCTGTGTCCCTTTTTGCGGGTTTCCTTTATATCAAAGTGGAAAGAGGATTCCTCGCCCACACGATAGAAGTCGTGGAAGATACGCAGCCTTTCATCGGTTTCCAGCTCCACGCACTTGCTGCCGAGCCTGCCGAAGTGGGCAATCAGGTCAGCGCCCACACGGGCAAAATAATTCCTTGCGTCCTCAATATTCTTCTTGTTGACAGAAATCGTCATATACTTATCCTGCACGATGGCATTTGCGCCTGTGGCTTTTTCCAAAAGGATTTTATTATATTCCTCACGGTATTCATCGAGTCTGTCGCCTTTCATCGGGATAAGGATGTTGTTCTCAAAGTCCAACCGGTTTAAGCGGCGGTTGTTGATCGTGATTTTTGTCGTTGCGCCGGAGTCGAGGGAATTGAGCAGCTCTGAGTATTCAAGGAACATCGCTTCCTTATCCTCACGGCTGGCAACCGCATAGTTAATATCGGAAAATTTATAGGTCTTGGAAAACTTATCTTTCCCAATCTGAAAAATACCGTCATCATAGATGGCGGTAATGGGGATCACATCCTGAACGCCCTTCGGCACGACAAACTTTTCCTTTTCCTGTTTGCGGAGATTGGTAAGTGTTTTAATCATTCGATTTCATAGCCTCCTTTGCTTTTGCTTCGATACTCGGCTTGAACAGCTCGTAGTAGGTATTCGTTGAACGGAAAGTGAGCTTCTTCGGCATTAAAAACTCCGACTTAATCCACGCATAGATGAATTTCTCTGCGGTCATTCCGTTGTACTTAATGAAGCCAAGAGCCGCAAAGGGTGCGGCTCCCAAAATGCACATCCACGATACGGTTTCCGTGCCGACATAGGGTTTGAGCAGGAAATAGATACCCACCGCCACCACGCAGGCACAGGCAGAAAAAATGAACTGCCGCAGTGACAGTCCGAAAAACATCGCTTCTGTGTAATTCCTGATTTCTCTGTTGATTTTAACTTCCATTTAGGAACTCCTTTCTTTTCGTTTTTTTGCCTGCCGGATTTCATCGGCGCAGACGCACTCGTCCGAAAGACAAGTAACTTTGCCTTTCCGCCGCCCTCCGTAATACAGGCAGTATCTGCAATCGCAGTCCTCAAGGGTGTAGCCCTTGAATTTGTTGTATATTCGTTTCATTCTGTTCTCCTTAAAGTCCCATCATCTCACGGATAATCCGGTCACTCATTCGCACTGCACCGACCAAGACAAGCATATTAAAGAGCAGCTCGCCGATATATGACCAAACCTGCGTGACTGCCGCCGCATTGGGATCGACCACAGGCGGGGAAGAAGCGAACAGGGAGAAGATAATGCAGGCTAAAACGATCACCGCACCTTCAAGGCACACGGCGCAGTAGCTTTTGATAAACGATTTACCTACATTCTGACTCGGCTCTCCCGCAAAAGTAGAAAGCGGAATCGGGGCAAGCGCCGTATACATATATAACTTAAAAAATCTCCCGTACACCGTCATAATGAGCAGGAATGACATAACCGTAATGAACAAGCCGCCAATGAGCGTAACCGCCCAAAGCGGAATTGACTCGAAAAAGCCGCAGCTTTCTATGGTGTCAATCATTTCCTGCGGCAGAGTGGTCTGCTGTGCGGAAGTAAAGCCTGCGGCGGTCATAATCGTGCCGATTGTACCCTGTACGATATTGAACAGGGCAAGCATTAGCTCCATACCGTAAGTGATACCCGCCTTTGCAAGCGCAAATCGGATAAAGAGCTTGACAGCGTGTTCCGGTTTCTTGACATCGCTGAAGCTGCCGCAGGTGCGTACCATACCGACCACAAAAAACAGCACCAAAAGCGCAAGACCAATCGCCTGCACAGCGCCGTTGATATTGACAATGACCGCCCATATTCCGCCGCCTTTGAAGCTCTGCGGCGTAGTCGTAATAAGCTGCCATATCTCAGCGAGTTTTTCATTCCAAGTTTCGAGGGCGTTCTGGAGATTCTGAACTACCCAGTTATCACTCAATTTCGTAGCACCTCCTTATAAAGAAAAATGGGGCGTCCCTGAATTGTTTTTCAGGAACGCCCCTGAGCGTCGTTTGCGTAAAGGTTAGCCCGTAATCAGAGTGAGGATTTCTTTAGCGAAAGTAATGATGACGCCGCCCGCCAGCGTCAGAAATCCGTTTGCCCGCTGCGAAGGATCGTGGGATTTCAGGGAAAGACCGACCTGAACGATACCAAAACCGAGCAGGATCAGACCAATCGCACGGATAAAGCCGAAAATGAAATCGGACAGGTTATTCACAACGGTAAGCGGATCGCTTGCGGCAAAAGCCGTTGTAGACATCGCAAAAACAGTGGTCACGCTCAAAACCGCAGCACAGTAATAACGAAAGCCTTTCTTTACCTTTCCGGTCATCGGCAGTTTGCGGGTTTCTTTCTTCTGCGTCTTATGAAAAATGTTCATTCTATTTTCCTCCAATCAATTTGTTAAGTTTTCAAAGTCCTCATCGGACAACAGCTCGTAAGTCGTTTCCGAAAACTCCATTTCGGGAACGCTGTCGAGATCAACATACAGGGTTTCAATGGTCGCCACATTTTTTGTGACTTCGCCGTGCTGATACACGCCGCCTTTTCCGTCTGCGGTATACGCCACATTCGGGTGCTTCAAAATGTCGTACTTCAAATCCATTACCGGAAGCTCGCCACGGATAAACAAAATGGCGTAGCGGTTGTCGAGCATTCTCACTTCGTCAGGGGTAAGCAGCTCACGACCGGAAATCTGATAATTGGTCGAGTAGCTTCCGCTCCGTCCTTCGCTTTTCCCGTAGGTGTTGGTATCAATCGTTTCTTTGCCTAAAAGCTCGGACACATACTTGTGCGTACTCTGCTCATTGCCGCCGAGATAGAGAAATTCATCGCAGTTGCCTACAATGGATTCCCATTGTTTCTCAAACAACGCCTTTAGCTGCGCCAGATTTTGCAGGATAATGGATACCGACACGCCTCTTGAACGCATAACGGAAAGTATCTTGTCAAAGTCATCGGGCAGCGAAACATTGGCAAACTCGTCCATAAGAAAATGGACAGGTATCGGCAGACTGCCGCCGTGGATATGGTCGGCGGAGTAAAAAAGCTGCTGGAAAAGCTGCGTGTAAAGGATACTGACGAGGAAATTAAAGCTCGAATCATTATCCGGTATCAGCGCAAACAGCGCCGTTTTCTTCTCGCCCATTGAAGCAAGGTCAAGCTCATCGGCGGAAGTCAGCGCCGCTAAGCTTTCAAGATTGAATTTCTCCAATCTTGCGGCAAGAGTGATCTGAATGGATTTGAGCGTCTTTGCCGAGCCGGAGTGGTAGGAACGGTAGTATTTCAGGGCGATATGGTCGGGATTATCCATTTCCAAATCGGCGAACAGATTGTCGAGGGGAGAAGGGCGGTTGTCCTCCTCGTCCTCAATCGCCGCCGCCCTGAGCATTTCCATTACCATAGCGAAATTCTGCTCCTCCTCCGGCGCTTCGTAGTGCAGATAAAAAATAAGGGCGAGTAAAAGCATACTCGCCGCAGTATCCCAAAAAGGATCGTTGGACTGCGAGCCTTTCGGGGTGGTACTCTTAAAAAGGTTGGTCACAAGGCGCTGAATATCGTTGTCGTTCCTGAGATAGACAAACGGGTTGTAACAATGGCTTTTCTCCATTGAAATCAAGTCCAACACCTTAATCTCATAGCCTGCTTTTTCAAGCAGATTGCCGACATCACGCAAAATTTCCCCTTTTGGATCTAAAATTACCTGAGAGGAATTGCTTGTCTGCATTAAGTTCGGCTTGCAATAGAATCTCGTCTTGCCTGCGCCGGAGCCGCCGCACACCAAAGTATTGAGATTGCGGCGGTGCTTTTTCGCATTGAGTCCGATTCGGACATTCTGCGTCATCAGCTTATTTTCCGAGGGCGGGCTTTGACGGTACTTTTTGTCAATGGCTTTTGCGCTGCCCCATTTCGCAGAGCCGTGTTCCTCACGCCTGCGGTAATTCCTCCGTGTGGACAGATAAATCCCAATCCCCATTCCGTAGAGCAAAAGCAGAACGAGGACAGTTTTTAAGCTGTCCCCGCAAAGCTCAATATGGAACGGATCATTGAATACCGTCAAAAGGCTCGGCAGTATCTCCGGCAGACCGCCCTTGACGGACGGTGCTATCAATAAGCCGAGCCACACAACGGGAAGAATCCCAATAACCGCAAGGATAATCGCAGACTGCTTGTTGCTATCTCGATTCACGGCAGGATTCCTTTTCTACAACTTTGAACTTGCGTCTTGGGGCGTGACCGATTTTAATAATCAGATCGTCTACGGCGTCGGTGGACTTGCCCTCTTTTTTGAGGTCGGTCTTTTTATCGTTCAGGGAACGGATTACAACACCGTGTTCATAATCGTCCAAAGCGATATGGTAGAGTTCTTCTTTCATCGCAGCTACCTCCGGTTATCTCTCCTGTTCCTTTGAGCGCTCCGCCCTCTGACGGTACAGCTCATCGGAAACACGGGCGGTAATTTCCTTAAACGCCTTCTGCGTCTTGCCGAGTTCAGCTTTGATGTCTTTCGGCTCTTTATTTTTCAATTCATCGGGGATACGGTCAATCGCAAAGTTCTGCGTATCGACGCCGTATTTCTTACAGAGCATATATCCAATGCACACCGCCTGAAATCCCATATCTCTGCGGCTATACACTTCGCTGTTCATAGAAAGCTCGGCGTGACCGAGTTCCTGAGCAACGCACTGGCAAAGGGCAACGCTGTCGCCGATGTCCCGCTTCACATAAAGCGTCTGATCTTCATTTTTATAGAAAGCGCCCATATCGGGATAAGGAAGCTCACTCACGCTTTCAATGTTGATCGGGGCGCTGTCGAGCATAACCGCCACCAGCTTTCTCGGATCACGGTTAGCGGTCGGGGCGGCGGGGCGCTTGCCGTTGGTCTGTGAAACATCCAGCACTCTTTTCAAGTTGAAATCAATGCCGATTGTCCCGTCCTTCTTGGTATACTCGTAGGGATCAAGGATAATAAAGGTCTTGGAGCCTTTATTGACCTTTACGCCCTCAGCCGCCCAATCGTCAAACTCCTTGATCTGACTTGCCTGCGGGAACTGCTTATACATCAGCAGCGCATTGTTCGCCGTGTACCTGTCCATACGGCTCTGCACATCAAGGTAGGCTTTGAATTTTTCCGGCGACTGCACCACTTCCAAAGCAGTGTTGTCAAGCAGTTGGTAAATGGCTTCTTTCTCCGCCTTTTTCTTGGCGGCGTATTCCTCCGGCGAAAGTCTCGGCGGTCTTGCGCCGCTGCTTTGCTTATTCTTAAAATCGTTGGTCATATCTTTTTACCTCTCTTTTGATAGATTTGATTTTTGCGGGTGCGGGACGCTAATCTGCCCCAACGCCTGTGCTGTGCGGTTTTCTTCTTTGGAAGCGGTCGGCTCGCTGCGCTCTGTTCCTTTTTCTGCTTTCGCCGCCGCCCTATATCTGCTGAGATTTTCCTTTACAGACGATTTCACACGGGAAACTCTGAGCTTATCCGCCGTATCCATCGCCTTTTGCTCCAAAGACGCAAATCCTTTCTGCGCTTTTTCAAATAAACGGGACAACCTTGATAATACGCCTTTATCACTCTTGGAATGTTCCGCTTCCTTTGCGGCTTTTCCCATAAACAGCAGCCCCATATTTTTCAAATGCCCCTTTGCGCCCTGAAGCTCCGTCTGCATAGCGGACAGTTTTCTTGTATCCTGCGCCATATCCTTTGACAGTTTACCGAACATCGAGGACAGCTTATCCAGCGCTTCGGGGATTTTCATTGCCCTGACCGACTCAGCAAGGGCGTCCCTGCCTTTTTCCCGGAACGCCCGCACAGCGTTTCCGGCTGACTGGATCAGATTATCCTTCATCTTTTTGACTGCGGAAAATCCCTGACGGATTTTGCTCTCCGTTTTTTCCACAAGGGTATGGCACTTGCTCCGCAGCGTGTTGTTGTGGATCAGATTGATTTCACGGCGCATATCCTGAAGCTCGCCGAGCATTCCTGTCAGCGTTTCTTCCATACCGCCGATATAACTTACCAGCGACTGCACCTCGTTTTTCTCTTTCATCAAGCCGTTTTTATCGAGCGTGTCTAAAAGTTCCACGATCTGCGGGTGTTCCTTTAGTTGATCCATTTCGCTCACCTCTCTTTCGACTTCTTGGATTTCTTCGGCTGCCTGTGAACGGTCTGCCGATTGGCTTCAGGGGTTTTCGGCTTCTCTTTGGAAGCCTCCGGCACAGTACGCTCTGCTTCCTTTTCCGCTTTGGCAGCCGCCTTGTATCGGTCGAGCTTTTCCTTGACCGAAGGCTTCTTATCCGCTGCCTTTGCGACACCCTTATCAGTGTGCGTACCTGTCGTTTCTAAGTCTCGCTCGGACAGAGGGCTTTTGTCCGTCTTTGCGACCGAGGGGTTTTGGTGGGAATTTCCCTCCTTCTGCATTGGCTTTCCCATCGCTTCCTCCACGATGATCTCGCCCCTCGATTTCGTAGGCACTTCATTGGCAGCCGCTTCACGGTCTGCCACAGCCTTTTCCGCTTCAGAAACAATGGAAGCCTTATCGACTTTGCCGAGTTCAAAGCGGTCGGAAATTCGCTGGATTTTCGCAGCGTCCTCCGCACGGGCGATAATATCGACCATCGCCGTATCGCTCTTGGTATTTTTATCACGAAGGACACAATAAAGAACGCCGTATCGCTTTGCTTGTTCGGTAAACTTCGGCAAGTCTTTCTGCTGAAAGGAAAACACCTTCAGCTCTTTGCCGGACTTAATCATATTGGTAAGCCTTGCTTTCCCTCGTGTTTTATTGGACTGGCTGATTTCCTGCTTTAATACGGAGGCTAAAAGAATAGCGATATTCTTAGCCGCCGAGCCTGTCAGCTTTACAGCCACTTCAAATCCCTCAAGGGACAGTCTCACAATTTGTTCTGCTGCGTCACCGCCGTTGTTCATAGTTTCGGGACTCCTTTCTTTGAGATTTTTCTTCGTCTGCTCTGACTTGCGAAAGAGTGTCGGCAATCAAGCCTGACCGCTTTGCAATCCCATCGCAGAGCTTTACTTCTTTGCGAAGCTCTTTCAAGCGTTCGGAGATAGCTGAAATTTTCATCTTTGCCGCCGACAGCCGTTCATCTGATATATCTACCTTTCGTATTTCATTTCGGAGATGTGTTCTGTCGGCGGTAAGGGTTTTGATTTCGTCCTCAACCGACCGCTTATATGAAAAGAGCTGCTCGTCCGTACCGATCTGGTGCTTGCCGAGCAGCGTTACCTGTTTGGTGAGTTCGTCCATCTTCAGCAGATCGTCTTTGAGAAGATAGTGAAGCCTCGCCGTATTCTGTTGTTTCTGATTGTGCTTCGGAAGGTAGCCGAGCCGATAACAGTAGTAAAGATACAAGCCGTAAAGCCCGCCGACCTTTTGGATTTTGTGTTCTCTTGTGGGCAGGCGGTACTGCCGGACAATATAGGTCTTTGGCTGGAACGGCTTGAACACGATATTATCCCGGTTGGCAATAAGCCGTTCAAGGATTTTCTCTTTGGTGTATTCCTCGCCGAGCCGGTAAGTCCGTATCGGCTTTTCGCTGCCCTTGGGTGTAACCGTCGCATACTTACGATTAGGACTAAAATTCGAGTGATAGCCCATCACGCTCAGCTCATATTGGAACTGCCGCAGGTTGCGGCTCATCGCAATCGCCTCGTCAATCGCTTTTTTTGCGTTGTTGTATCGGGTAGGCATACCCGCCTCGTCCTTCATCGTAAGATAGGCGGGCGATCTGTGCAGCTCCGGCTTTTCTACAATGGACAGCTTATGCTCCAAGCAGATCTCATCGGCGATATGGCGGAAGTAGTACCAAGACTTTTCTTTGTCTTTCAGCCGCTTCCCATCGGCAAAGGAAACGGAGTTGATGACAAAATGGCAGTGGAGATGTTTCGTGTTCAGATGGGTAGTAACGACTACCTGAAACCGCTTGCCCCACATCTTTCTTGCAAACTCCATTCCGATCTGCTGCGCCTGTTCGGGCGTGACCTCGTTTTCCTTAAAGCTTAGATACCCGTGATACGCCTGAATCCCGTCCGTCTTGCCGAACTGTTCCTTGACGGTAATGAACTGGTCACGAGCCATCGCCACATTGCAGTTGATCCCGTCACAGAAAAACTCGTGTTCCGTTTTCTCCTCGTCCTTCGCATAGGCAAGCACATCTTTGAGCGCCTGATAATCTTCGGCAGAATATTCGGGGTTGGCGGTCTTTTCAGGATTGGTCGTATAGTCCAGTACCTGACCGAGCCGGACGCTTACCTTCCAAAGCTTTGTTACTGCCATTTCAATCCGTTTTTTTCAGGGCGCAGAAATTCACGCTCAATCGCCGCCTGAAACTTGTGCCACCTCAGCGCCTCGTTCTTCAGCATTTGCGAATCCACAAAGCCGAGGGCGTTCGCTTTAATGGCGAGCTGATTGATGTTGTTGCCGATAGCGGAAAGCTCCCGCATAGCGTCATAAAATCTCTCGTCCGGTTTTTCTCTCGGCTCATAGCCACGAATCAGCAGGCGAATCAGCGCCGCTTCGGTCAGGCAGGCTTTCTTTGCTTTCTTCTGCAAGTCCTGAGCTTCCTGACGGTCAAACCAAATATGTTTGTCTACATTCCGCTTCCTCATTTCTCATCGTCCTCCTTTCGGGCGGTAGAGCCGCCGTGGATTCGATTGATCTGCATAAGGCACATTATCGAAATACCGATAACGCCGCCGAGCAGGAAGCCTATCATAAAGAATAGAAATTCGTGCATAGTCAAAATCCTTTCCTGTATTGGGGTATTAGGGGCAGCCCCTAACGAGCTTTTACTGTTTGAATCCCGTTTGGGGATACAAACAGTCTGCTCGCTAAGCTAACGCAGACCTGTCGGGCTGCCCCGTATTTTCCTGATATTTATCGTTCTTTGTCCGCCCTGTCGGGCTTAAACGGCTCGATCTCAATCCCGTGTACGGTTTCGTGGAATCGCTCAGGATACCGAAAAAGCCGTTTGTATTTCAGTAGTTGTTCGCCTGATAAGCTGCTGTATTTCTCATCGGCGACATTGGAACGGGCAATAAAAAAATCGCCGTGAATGATGTCGACGACCTCTCTTGAATCTTCCATTAAGAAGCATTTTTCAATTTTCCAACCGTCCTTACCGCCCATTTCGTCCGCCATCAAGCCCTCCATTCTCAGGCACGGATCAACACCGTCCAGAGAAGCGCCGTAGATGGAATAGCCGCCCATACGGGACTGGAACGCCTTGTTGTCCGAGCTTACTTCGTAAGTCCGTTCAAACTCGCTGTACGGTTTTTTGAAGGTATCGGCGGTAAAAATGATATGTGCGGTAAGGTGCTGTCTGTTGTTTTCCGCTTCCCGAAAAAGGGATTTCAGGTCGCTGTAACTCATCTGTGTGCGCTTCGGCGGCTGGTATACCGCCCGATTCATCGGCAGCTTTTCCTGCTTTCCGTCACGATTGCAGACGATAGCGGCGTCATCTTCAAAGGGCATATACTCGTCTAAACCGCCTCCGCCGATCAGCGCTTTCATCGCTTCATAGGTGTTCGGTATCTCTTTCACAACCGGAGATTTGCCGACCGGAACGAGCAGGACAGAGATTTTCTCCTGCCCGGCAAGCGATAGGAAGCGGTCGCTGATCTGCGTCTTTTCCGGCTCAAAATCAACCTTCTGAAAACCGAAGCTGTCGCAAAAGTGGAAGTAGCTTTTTCCGGTATTCCCGTCAATGATCTCCACCACATCGGATACGGACATCGACCGTCCTTTATATCCTGCGGGGTGTTCAAGATTGAAAATCTCATAGAGTTTTTCCAGCGTGAAGCAGTTTACTTCTCCCTCGAACACCTTATCATAGAGGCTGCTGTCGATCTCTGAGCTGCCCTGAAATTTTGGAAGGCTCTCGTAATTCATAAAGGCGACATTGTTAGCGTCACGCTTCATATTGATCTGATAAATTCGTACATTCAACGCTCATAGCTCCTTTCTTTGGATTTGTAGATTCCAAGCTGTATGCAGAGAAAATCGTTATAGTCCTTGCCTTTCTTCGGCGGCTCGTCAAAGACCTCATACTTGTTTCTGAGCAGTTCTTTTAAGGTGTGGGCACAGAGCCTTCCCGTTTTATCATTGTCCAAGTGCAAATGAATCGTCTTGATAAGCGGATTTTTCTCAAGGAAAACGGAAAGCGCAATCGGAATTTTGCTGTCTTTGCTCTCTTTCTTCGGCTGATACACGCCCGAAAGAGAGAGCAGATTTTCTGCTTTGTAGTCCTTACCCTGAGCTTTTAGCAAAGTGGCATAGGACAGCAAATCAATGGCGGCTTCAAACAAATGCACCGACTGGCAAGGCTCTTTTGCAAGCAGGCGAAAGGAATATTGCTTGTCGCTTCCGTATGCGTCTCCCTTAAAGGTGCTGTTTCCTAAACCACGGTAAGCGGCATACTTTGGCGTCCCCGTTTCGTCCTTCCCGATAAAAACCGCATTATGATAGCGCCCGTTGCTTTCAAAAATCACACCGTCCGCAATGCACTCCCGAATAATCTGATAGTCAATGCCACGATTAAAAAGATACTGTATTACCCGTTTACTGTCTTGATATTTTTCCGGCAAACGCAATACCTTTGGCTCATTTTTTTCTTCTTTTTTCGGTGGCGGCGTCCAATTTGCCAGTTCTTTTGCCGTAAGGATTTCCACTGCGTCCATAAAAGAATAGTTCCTGACTTTTATCAGATAGTCAAGCGCATTATAACCGCCGAAACCTTGCGACCACCAAAACCATTTACCATTGGATATTTTCAAGCTGTCGTGGTCAACGGTACGATATACATTTTTCGTACCTTTAACTTCCTCAACATTATCCGGCTCAAACTTTCTCAGATAAGTGAGCAGATCTATTTGCCGCACCTGTTCAATAATCTCCGGCTCAACATATGGCATATCAAATCTTCCTTTCCTTGAGAAGCTCAGCGACTTTCTCAATGGAATCTTCCATATCGTCTACCTCAATATTCATCATCCATTCGTCCCAAGACAGTTCCAAAACATTTTTAGTTGTCAATAGAACGCTTACCATTTCCGGCGGAAGCTCCGTATTTTCCACATAGTCGTACAGCTCGCACATAAAGGCAAACTGCTTATCGTTTGTGATGATTGTGACCTGCGGCTGGCAAAGATACCTCCGCACATAACGGATCAATTCTCTTTCAAGCTGGCATTGAAGTACCAGCATATCCCCACGGATTGTTTTTAATTTGTGTACCATTTTTCTTACCTGCTTTCTCTGTTTTTGTCCCGTTTGAGTACATCGTTTGCCCTCGTTTCAATGGAATCCCGAATGGTATCCATATGCTCCACTTCCCTGTCCATAAACTCCTTGTAGACATCAGCAAGCGGGCAGGGGGAGCGGAGCAATGCCTTTGCCTGTTTCGAAGAAAGCTCCAGTTCCTCCATACACACCACAATGTCCTCTCTCATCGTGTACTCATAGGTATGATTCAAAATTTCCTCCGGCGGCTGTGAAAGCAGCCAGTCCCTGTACTTGTCCTGCTCGTCTTTCATCTTGTCGTAGAGCAGAGCGTTATAGTCTGTTTCGCCCATAGCGAACACCTCCTTAAGCAAAAATATAGCCGCTTGATTTTTCATAAAAACCAAGCGGCTATGTAAAAGTTATCTAAGTATAAAATTGATGATTATTTGATTTTCTCTTGAGTTTTCCAGTGATTTAATTTAGGCAGCATATCCGCCATATATCCCCGCACCTGTTCAGCAGACCAATTCTCATTTGACATATGCTCAACACAAAAAGCAATTAAATCATCAATATTGTCATATGTGAATTTTCCGTCTGTATAACACCATTTACAGTATTCTTCATTGAAAGTACCATCTGGTTCTTTACTGATCGTGGAATCATCAAGCGGCATACCACAGCATTGACAAATGAGTTGTCTCGGAGAGCCTAAAAGTGTATTGATGGAAACATCAAAAAAACCTGAAAGTAATTTTAGCGTTTCTGTATTGGGGATTGTTTCTCCATTTTCCCAACGAGATACTGCTTGTCTTGTAACATAAACTTTTTCTGCAAGTTCATCTTGCGACAGTCCTTTTTTTGTCCGGAGTTCAAGTATGACATCTTTTGTCTCCACTACAAATCACCTCCTTGTAACAAATTATAAGGCAGATAAATCTACCAAACAAGCAACTCGCTGTTGCTAAAGCCCTGTGCAATCTAAAATCTCTTTTTAATTATGTCATAACAAAGGTCAAACAAATCAGGAGTAATAGAGGAAATTCCTCTCAATTTTTCATAGGCAAATAACCTCCGTTTTCTTGACATTGACTCTCAAAGAGACACTTTATTATATCACTTTACTCTGTCTTTTTCCATCTTGCCGTGATAGATATAGCCGCCTGATTTTTTGTAAAACCGAGCGGCTATGTAAAAAAGATGTTCAGTTTTTAGAACGATTTGTTTTGCAAGCTGTAAGCCATTTATCTCGACAACTTAGGATTTATTTGTGTCTTCATGACGGATATTTTTGTGCTTTAATCTTTAAGTCTTTCATAACATATTTCCAATCGTTGCTCAATTTCTTGCTGAGTTAAGTTCACATCTTCAAAAGAAAAAATCGCATTAGAAGCATTCTTGCCCACTTCACATCGGCATAAAAGCTTTCCCCAATTTGGTAGCGTATAATAATTTACTTCACCAGTTGAAAATCCTAATTCTTCTGGCAATTTTACCTTTGGAACATCTACAGAATTTAATATTTCAGAAATGGCGGCAGCGTATTCTGATATTGTATTTTCTTCACCAGCCGCTAAACCTACTATTTCGTTTACATCGTCATATCTTAAACGAAGATGATATTGTTCTGTAATTTCAGTAATGCGCTCAATATATCCTTGTTCTTCAAGTAATGTTTTCAAATAATTATCGCTACAGCCAAAATGATAAGTATTATTATAGATTATTTTTGATACGCTGAATTCCACTCCATTTTCATCTGAATATATTCCACAATCTGCGTCTTTATCAAAAGGCGTAACAATACTAAAAGTGTGTTCAGGGTAAGTTTGTTGAAGACACATAATAATGCGTTCATCTGTGTTTTTCCCACTTAAAGGATTACCTGCACTATTTTTATCATTTACTAATTTAACTACTTCAGAACAACCAGATAAGGATGTAAACAGGAATAGGATAAGTAAAAACATTCCTATTCTTTTCAAATCATACACCCCCTACAAATTCCAATTTGTATTTTGATTATTATATCACAGAATTGTGTCTTTTTCCACCTTGCCGTGATATGTAAAGGCGGTATGAGACTTCTCCCATACCGCAAAAGGATTATCGCTCATAGGCTCTTTCCTTTGAAACAGGTACGCTGTCGCCCTCGTCCGGCGCACCGTCCACCAACTCATTTTCTCGCTTATCCACATTAAGCAGACCATTAAGGACATTGAGCCGATTTGTTTTTTCGGTCAGTTCTTCTTCCTTATCAAACGGTTTCTCAACCTCTGCTTTCGCAGTAGCAAATTGCTGTTCGAGAGTTGAAAGCTCCCTGCTTTTTGCCTCCAACCGTTCAGGAATTTTCTCAATGGCATTGTCGATTCGGGTAATGTTGCCGATGGCGTCCGTGCCTAAAGAGACGGAACGGGAAAGGCTGCCCTTGATTTTTACCTGATAGGCTTTCTCAAAGGTATCAAAGGAAAGCTCCAAATCAAAGCCTCTGTACTTGCCGAGAGGGACGGGATCAGGCGATGTCATCTCTTTGCAGGCGTCAATGATTTTCTGTCCGCCTTCCGCTTTTTCGGAATAAGAAACACCCTTAACCTCAATTCCCGCAAAGGTATCCTCAAGAGGTTTCGGGTGTTCTTTTGCAATTGATCTATCCTTTTCCAGTCCCGCAATCGTCTCTTTTATCCGGGCGATTGTTGTCGGGTAATATTTGATGATTTTGTCCTCCAGCTCATATTTTTCGGAGAGATAATTGGACTTCAAAAGGCGCAGCTTCTGCACCTGAATATCCAAGTCCATTTTCTCCTTGATGTGCGGATTATCCGCCGCAAGCATTTTGATCTCCGCATAGGAAAGAGCAGTAGCGTCCACATCTTCGCAGGAACGCACGGGCGATTTGCTCGTCATAATCTGACTTGCGAACTTCTGCTTGCCTTCAACGAGCTGCCAGCAGTATGCGTCAAAAGTGCCTTCCGTAACATAGCGGTACAGACCGACCTTTGGGTTTTCGTTGCCTTGTCGCACTGTTCTTCCGGCTCGCTGCTCCAGATCAGCAGGTCGCCACGGACAGTCAAGGTCGTGGGAAGCGATGATCTTATTCTGCACATTTGTTCCTGCGCCCATTTTCTGCGTACTGCCCATCAGGATTCGCACTTCGCCACGGCGCACTTTTTTGAACAGCTCCTGCTTCTTTGTTTCGGTATCCGCCTCGTGGATAAACTTGATTTCAGATTCGGGAATACCACGCTCGATCAGCTTTTTTCGTATGTCCGTGTAAACGGAAAACTCGCCTGCCCCCTTTGGGGTAGAGAGATCGCAAAAGAGAAGCTGCGTCAGCTTTTTATCGCTGTTTTCCTCCCATATACGATAAACCTCATTCACGCAGGCGTTGACTTTACTGCCTTCTTCATCGGGCAGCATTGGATTCATCATTCGCTGGTCAAGGGCGAGCTTCCGCCCGTCGTTTGTAACTTTGAGCATATTATCCACGCTGGAATCTACATTGCCGCCCCTTATCTTTTCGGCTCGTTCGCCGAGAGAAGCGACCATTTCCTTCTGTACCTGCGACGGCTTCACGGCGATATTGTGATACTCCACTTCCGGTACGGGAAGATCAAGCATATCCGCCGTTTTAATATCCGCCACCTGCTTGAACATCGCCATCAATTCGGGCAGGTTATTGAATTTTGCAAAGCGTGTTTTCGCTCTGTATCCTGTTCCTTCGGGTGTAAGCTCGACCGCCGTAACCGTCTCGCCGAACATCGACGCCCAAGCGTCAAAGTGCTGTAAATCGTGTTCTTGCAGCGTTCGGTACTGCAAATACCGTTGAATCGTATACAGCTCAACCATACTGTTTGAGATCGGCGTACCTGTTGCAAACACGACGCCACGCCCTCCGGTGATTTCATCAAGGTAGCGGCACTTCATAAAAAGGTCGGAAGATTTCTGCGCCTCTGTCTGAGCGATACCGCCCACATTCCGCATTTTCGTGTAAAGATACAGATTCTTGTAATAGTGACTTTCATCTATGAAAAGCCTGTCTATACCGAGTTCTTCAAAGGTTACGACATCATCCTTTCTTGATTGATCGTTCAGCTTTTCCAGCTTCGTTTGCAGGGATTTCTTCGTCTTTTCAAGCTGCTTGACGGAAAACCTGTCGCCACGGTTTCTCTTTATATCCGCAATTCCTTCGATAATATCACTAAGTTGCTGTTCTAAAACAGCCCTCTGCCGTTCAACCGAAATCGGGATTTTTTCAAACTGCGAATGCCCGATGATCACGGCGTCATAATCGCCTGTGGCAATCCTGCCGCAGAAGCGTTTGCGGTTTTTCATCTCAAAGTCTTTCTTCGTAGCGACCAAGATATTCGCCGCAGGATAGAGCTGCAAGAACTCCGCCGCCCACTGCTCCGTCAAATGATTCGGCACGACAAAGAGGGATTTATTGCAAAGTCCAAGCCGCTTGGACTCCATAGCGGCGGCAGTCATTTCAAAGGTCTTGCCCGCACCCACAGCGTGTGCCAATAAGGTATTCCCGCCGTAAAGGATATGAGCGACCGCATTTTTCTGATGTTCCCGCAGCTCGATTTCCGGATTCATACCACTAAAAATGATATGGCTCCCATCATACTCACGGGGGCGGATACTGTTGAATTTGTCGTTATACAGCCGCACCAGCTTTTCCCGTCTTGCAGGATCACGCCATACCCAATCCTGAAAGCCCTGCTTGATAAGCTCCTGCTTCGACTGGGCGATAGCGGTTTCCTTTTTATTGAGGACAGCTTTCTTTTTGCCCTCATCATCTTCGATATAGTCAAAGACACGCACATCTTTCATATTGAGCGTATCTTCGATAATCTTGTAGGCATTGACACGCTTTGTGCCATAGGTATTGTAGGCTTTCAGGTTCCCACGGTCATAGGATTTTCCCTCCACATTCCATTCGCCCGTCAGCTTTGAGTAATGGACTTTGATATTCCATCTCGCATAAACGGGCGTATCCAAAAACTCGTACATAAACTGCTGTGCGACTTCTTCCGGCAGCCAAGTCGTGCCGAGCTGCACGAAAATCTCGCTGGCAGTCAGGTCTTTCGGCTGTACCTTTTCCAGCGCTTCTACATTGATGTTGTAATCTTCGGGATAAACTTCTGCGGATTTTTTCGCCCAAGCGAGCTTTTCCCGCACATTGCCGGAGAGGTATTCGTCCGCCATCAGGTACTTTTGCTCATCACTGCCGCCGTAGCCGTACATCGGATTCAGGAAGATAACGCCTTTTAATTCCTCATAGATTTCCTGCTCGGTCTTGCCCGTAAGGGAACACATATATTCCATATCCACACAGGCTTTTTCGCCCATAGATACGGCAAGCGCTTCGCTGACGGTATCCACCGAGGTAACGGGTGTGTGTGGCTTGATCGTCCGCTTCGTGAACATATCCGCCTTGCGCTCCAGTTCTCCATTTTCGTCCAGCACCTCCAGTGCGGAAAGCAGGGCAAAGGAACTGTCCTGCGAAAATGCGGACACATTCGCACGGGAATTGATCAGCCCGTACTTCTTGGAAAAGTTATCATAAAGCGCATTGAGCTTCTGCTGTTCCTTTTCGACTTCATAATCTGGATAGTCGGCAGTCTGCATTTCAATCAGGCTGCGAACACTGTCCCTTATGGCAATCATACCTTTAATCCGGTTTTCAGCCGTTGCCGAACATTCAACCGGAGTCATTCGGGAATTTTCACGGTAATAGATTTTATTGTCCACAACCGTATAGGAAAAGTTGCGTACTTCGGGATCGGCGGGAATGGAGTTATCTTCTTCGGTCAGTTCCTCGTCCACTTCGTAATCCGTGATCTCTGCGTGGATATTGGAGATGGCTTCGTCCAAAAGCTCCGCAAGGTCAGCATTTTCATAGGATACAACGGTATCTTCCTCGCCGAATCTGCCGGACACGGTTTTCCATTCGCCTAATACCATTTCAGGGTGATCGACAAAGTAGGCGTTCATCTTCACACCGTTTTCGTCGGTATTCAGGTGTACCCACTCCGGCTCAAGGTCAATAAGTCTGTCACGCTTCTGTAATATCAAAATATCCGAAACGACCTCTGTTCCGGCGTTTCCCTTAAAGGTGTTATTGGGCAGGCGGATTGCGCCGAGCAGGTCGGCTCTCTGTGCGATATACTTCCGCACGGCTGGATTTTCCTTATCCATTGTGCCTTTACTTGTAATAAGTGCCATCACGCCGCCCGGTCTGAGCTTGTCTAAGGACTTCGCAAAAAAGTAGTCGTGAATTAAAAAGTTATGCTTGTTATACCTCCTGTCATTCACTCGAATATCGCCGAAAGGCACATTGCCGATCACAGCGTCAAAAAAGCTGTCGGGGATATTTGCTTCCTCAAAGGCTAAAGCCGCTATCGAGGTTTTCTGATAAAGCTGCTGTGCGATACCCGCCGAAATCTTATCAATCTCCACGCCGTAGATTTTGCTGTCCTGCATAGACTGGGGCAGCATACCGATAAAGTTGCCGATACCGCAGGAAGGCTCTAAGATATTGCCCTCCTTAAATCCCATCTGCTCCATTGCCTTGTAGATCGAGGAAATGACAACGGGCGGAGTATAGAAAGCGGTCAGGGTGCTTGCCCTTGCGCTTTCATACTCATCGGGAGAAAGGGCGGTATAAAGCTCGATAAACTCGTCCACCCACGAGGAGTTGTTCTCGTCAAAGGCTTCGGGGATACCGCCCCATCCGACATACTGCGAAAGGATTTCCTGTTCTTCGGGTGTTGCAAAGCGGTTGTCAAACTCACATTCCTTCAGCACCCTGATTGCCTCCATATTCCTGCGGAAGCGTTCTTTTTTGCCTGCCTCCGGCACTTCGTGAGAAGCAAGGTCAAAGGTGTGCCGTTCGGACAACGGGATTTCAGGGTGCAGATCAAAGGTCTGTACCCGTGAGCGCTTCGGCTGGCTGAAAGCAGGCGTGAATGGCTCGGCTTCATTTTGCTCAGGCTGCTTAGCAGATGTGTCCTGCTTTGCCCGTTCCACATAAAGCCATTCGGCAGCTTCCTTTTCAGAAACAGATTTCTTGACCTGTTCCAAGTAGTCGTTTGCCTGCCACTCGCTCTTAAACTCCTCGCTGACGCCCTCATCGTCGATATAGATCGCTTCCGTCAAATCGTCCCAAATGGCATAACCATCATCGGTTTCAATGACGAAAAATCTCTCGTCGGGCGGGAGCGTATTTTCTGCCGCCCTGTCGTTTGCAAGATAGGGCGAATCAATGATTTCTACGCCTTTCGGTTGCGGATCAAGGCTGCTGATAAAATCCTGCGGTATAGTGTTCCCGTCTTTATCCTTATAGAAAACGACGGTAAAAGGAACACCGTAGTAATTTTCTTCCTTTATATCCTTTTCAAACTGATAGGGGCTGGTGTATTCAACGCTTTCCCGCACCGTCCCGTCCGTATGCAGATAGTCGATTCTGCCGACCGGCTGCGACTGCACCGGATCTTCCTTATTGGTCGATACGATGTTTCGGGTGCTGCTCTCTCCGTTTTCAAGGGAAGAAACAGCCACATCAAAGCCACGGTCAAGAAGCATATTGACATAGGTTTCCAAGCGGTTTGCCGGAAAGCCGCACATCTGTGTTCGCTGATTGCCGCCGATAGAACGGGAAGCAAGATTCAGCTCCAACGCTTCGCTTACAGTCTGTGCGTCCGCACCGTAGGCTTCAAAGAAATCGCCCATCTGATACAGCACAAGGCTGTCGGGATTAGCACTCTTGATTTCGTTGTACGCACGATAAGCGTCCGTAAAGCTGCTGCGCTCGTTCTGCTGAACAAGGCGCATAAAGCTATCTTTGCGCTCCAAACGGGGCTGCGGATTTTGCACAGAGCGATCCATCAGCTCTACATTCCAGTCATCTACCCGTGTGATTTCAAAAGGCTTTCCGTCCAAATACACTCTGTCGCCGACTTTATAAGCGGCAGAGAATAACGATTTTTGCTGTTCCCGTGCCGCCGCCTGCTCAATCCTTGCCACTACATTTTCGGGCAGTCCGTCCACATAGTAGCGGATTTCGCCCTCATCGTTGATATGGGCAATCGTTTGGTAATCGCCGCTTTCCTCAACTGCTCTGTTCCAGACGGTAAGACCGTTGCCGAGATACCCCATACCAATGTCAAAGGCAGGCGATTCAGCCGGATCAGCTTTTTCCTCCGGCTGAAGGTAATCGCCGAGTCCTTCGCTTCGGACAGCCTGAATATAATCGTCTTGCAGGATAGTATCGGGCGTGACAACTGCCAAAACCTTGTTTTCCATATCCTCCTCAAAAGAGTAGGACGGGCTTAGATCACGGGGTGTAACATAGAATTTTTTAATATCCCCGTCGTAGCTCTGAACAGCCTGCTGGAACTTCCTTAAATCCCCGGCAGTAAAAATCTCCTGCGTTACCCAATACATCTCATTGCCGTTTACCAAATCGGTTTCCTTGAAACGCATATGGTGGGGAATGAGCTTTTCAAACTCGATAGAATTGAAACGAGGCTGCTGCTCTGCAACCGCCGCCTGATTCGTTACCTTCAGGTGGTCGTTCATCGGGTTTTCCCGCACCCTGCGGTCAAACTCTGCTCTCTCCAATTCCTTTTGAAACAGCGGATACTGCATATCGTGAAGAACGACACGCTTATCATCAAAGGCAAGGATTTCATACTCGTCAGCGCCGATATATACCGTATCGCCGAGATGATAGGCATACTGCGCTTCCTGCTGCGGCTCGCTTTCAGCCGCCTGCGCCGATTCCTGCTTGGGCGGAGCAGAGGAGAGGATTTCACGGTTTCTCTGTTCTTCGGCAAGTTCCGCTCGGCGTTCCTCCTGCTTTTCAAGCCACTGCGGATAAATCTCTTTTTCCTTTGGATTGAGATAGCGGTCAAGCCGTATCAATTCCTTTATCCGCTTCTCAACCTGAGTCCAATTCAGCCGGATATGCGGCTTATCGTCCCCAATGCCTTTTGAGATCAAAATGCCTTTCCCGTCGTGCTGCTCGTCAATGCCTGCGCCGACAATAACGGGATAAGCACCGCCCCAACCGTATTCATTTTTCAGAAAATCGGCATTTTCCTTTGTGGATAGGCTCTTTTCAAACTGCTCATAGATACGGAACTTTCCCTCAGATATGCCGCTCCCACGGGTGAGAACAGCGTCAATGATCTCCTGAGAAAAAGAAAAAGCAGAGGTTTTTTCCTCTGCCTGCATATCCAAAAAGTTCAGTTGTCCATCTACGGAAGGTAACGGCTTCATCGTATCCTGCAATTCGCCGAGCAGCCGCATTGCTTCAAAATGCTGTGCGATAACGCCCCAATCATAGAAGCTCTGCTTTGTGCGGGACAGATAGCTACCCTCCCAAAGCTGAAGCACATTCTGCCAAGTTTTGTACCCGACTCGCCGCCCGTCGCTCAAAATCAGTTCAGTATAATCGTTATTGAAAATACCCTTGATATATTCGGTACGGGCGGCGTTATCGGGATTGCTTTCATAGAAAGCACGAATTTCCTCTTTCGAGGCTTTCAGGTGGGGCGTTGTACCGAGGATTTCACGAATGGTATCGTCCCCGCCGAAAAACGGCAGGCTCTTGTCCTCGTTGCTTCGGTCGTAATAATCTAAGCGAAGATGATCTCCGCTTTCACGATCTCCTGCACTCTGTTCCTCAGATTGTTCATTCCCTGTACCCACTTCATCATATCCGCCGCTTTCAGGCTCTCGGTCAAGCCCTCCTGCGCCGCCATCTGCTTCATCAGGGTTTCTTCCAGCTTCATCGCTGTCTGCTCTGTTTCCGCCAAATGCTGTGTCAGGGTGCAGCTCGTTAGAAGATTGTAGTACCGGATTTTGTGGTGTTCCCTGAGAAATTTCCGTCTCATCTGCGCGTACCTGCCCAAAGTCACTTCCGGCTGCTTGGGCATTGTCAAGTCGGGAAGATTGTAATCGCCCTGCATTGTGTATGTCAGCTCGTTCATTTTCAAAGCTCCTTTCGCTTTTATTTTCAGCCTTATTGTATTCCGGTTTCTCTCTGTCCGCAATGATGCGATTTTGCCTTTCAAGGGCAAGGACGGTACGGGAGATTTCCCCAAGCCCCATCTCCGCAATATCGCTTGACGCAATACCGAGGGCGTTTAAGGCTTCCGGCGTATTGAAATTTGTAATGACAGAGAAATCCTCCGCTTCAAAAAACGGCTCGGTATCTATCCCAAGCCTTGTCATCATCATATATGCCACGCTGTTTGTTACCGCCTTCTTATACATAGCGGTAATCATATCCTCCGAAAGACCGTAGAGGAAGCTGTCATCTGCGGCATACATCAGATCGCCCAAATAGTCGGGGATATTATCCTCCACGGCGTTTTTAGCGGCGCTCAGCACAGCGTCCGCAAGGCTTTCCCTGTTTTCCAGCTCGCCGAAGGTGTTTTCAAGGGATTCGATCACATCGTCCGTATATTCCGGCTTCATCTCCCAAATCGGGACGGGGCGGGAGTAGCGGCTTGCGTGGGTATCGGAAATATCGAAGTAATGGGTTAAGCGCTGCCTGCTCCGGTCGGCGTCCTCAAATACGGCGATACCCTTTGCGCCACGGTTTACCCAACGCCCGAATTTGTCGTTCCAGCGCTCGATCTCCAGCACTGCCGTTGCGTCCGGTCTTTGGGCGTAGATGAGAAGCTGCTCGTCAAAGCGCAGACGATAGTTCCGGCAGGCGCAGCGCAAAAAGGCTTGCCAGTTCTGAACATCGGACACAACAGCGTGTGCGGTACGGCGGTACAGCTCGGAAATCAGGTCGTACTTTCGTGCCATCGGTTATGCACCTCCTATCTTTCATAGTCTTTCTGTTTCGGTCTTACGGGGATACCGTTTTTATCATAGCTTTTCGGATCGGCGGCAGGGGTATCCCAACCAAACATTGAACCTGCCTTCATCGCCTCTGCCTGACCTTTTGACAAGCCGAGCTTTTTGTTCATCTCATTCACAAGGGCGTTTGTTTCACTGGGCTTGCCGCCCTGAATATCCGTGCGGTAAAATCCGCTTTCGCCCTTTTTGACAATGCCGGCGCAGTTTTCCGTCTGCACGAACACATAGCACTGCTCCGGCAGAGAAGAACGGAGTGGTATCACGGTATTGCCGTTTTGCTCCATCCGTTCGGCGAACTCGCAGATATGGTAGAGGTTGCTGCCAACCTCTAAATGATAGTCGTCAATATATCGGCAGGTGCGGTCAAGCTGTTCTCCGTCGCTCAAGGTAATGCGGATTTTATCTCCATCGGGGATTTTGAATTTTTCTTTGTAATCCGGCGTAATAAAGCGGATTCCACGGCTCGCCTTTTCCATATGGCGGTCGAGCCATTCCCGCACATAGCAGTAGCAGTAAAAATTGTAGTCCCCACGGGCAGGATTGCACCGTATCAGGAAGCTGTATTTTTCGGTGTCGGCACGAAAGCCGTACTCGGTCGCATAGTTGCCTTGAAAGGCGCTGACGGGATATTTCTCCGTATACTGCGCCATAGCCGTGCGGCTCTTTAACAGCCCGTATTCTTCGGAACGCAGGGCGTTGATAACCTCGTCCAGCTCGCTTTTGAACTCGCCCGTTTTCAAATCCCGCCTGTGGTCAAACCAAGAGGAAAAGAACTCTTTTCCGCCTGTGCCGAAATCGCCACGAAGATACCCGATACTTCCGGTCTGTCCCTCAATCTGCGTACCCTGCCTGTAAGTGTATTTCTGCTCGTCAGAATGAAGCGGTCGAATTGTAAAACTACTTTCGTTGATTTCATAATCAAGTCCTTCCAGAATTTCTTTTGCAAACTCCATATCCATCCGCCCATCGGAAATTTCGGCGGCAAGACTGTCGCCTACATAAATCTCCAAAGTCTTATCTTCCCTGAGATTCAGGCTTATTTGATTCTCCAAAATCTGTTTTTCCTTATTCATTTTGCTTTGACTCCTGCTCATCATCCGCACCTCCCAAATAGGAAAAGAGCCTGTTTTTTGCGATCTGCTCCTGAAGTTCTGTGATAACCGTCATATCGGAAACGGATATATCGGGGATTTTCAAAATGCTTTGCAGGCTCAGCGCCTTCAAATCCTTTTCGGTTTTACAGCCGGAATCATAGAGCTTCGCCAGCACCTTTACTTTCTGCTGCAAAGCGGTGTTTACGCTTTTCTTAGCTGCCATTTTCTTTTACCTCCCATCTTAGCTTTTAGCGTAGTCAGAATAGACACGCTGCATTTTGTGCCTTGCCCTGCGTACTTCGGGGGAGCAGCCAAGTTCAGGATATTTCGCCTGAATCTTCTGCCTTGTCCTTCGGATACTCTCAAAGCAGGGGATACCGTAAGCCTTGTAATTGCTCATCACATCTTCAAAGCTAAAATGGCTGATACCGTGGGTATCATAGATACACGCCTTGCTGACGAGCAGATACAGCTTCATATCGTCATTTCGTGCTTCGGGGTGTTCCTTTAACACCGAAAGCACTCGGTTTTCAATCGTTTTCAGGTTACTCATTATAAGCCTCCCAAAATAGAAAAAGGGGCGGAGTTTTTAAGCCCCGCCCCCACAGAAGTTCTTACTTTTTCTTTCTGTTACGGATTTGCAAAAAGATAAAGCCGCCTACGATAAAGACGACCAGAGCAATTCCGATAATCGCCTTCAGTTCCATCAGTTATCCTCCTTTTTCTTCTTTCTCTTAAAGCCAATGATACCGCAGGCTGCTATACCAGCCGCCGACACGCCCGCAAGGGCAAGCCAAAGACTGAGCTTGCTGTCATCTCCGGTTTTCGGCGTATCTCTCAGCTCATTGTGCATTTCAACGACCGTGGTAGAGCCTGTCTGCACCGCAGCTTCCTTGTCGGCAGGCAGGATATACATAGCGGAAGCGGAATTGTTTACTTCGGAAATCTTGTACTCGCCGATCCGCAGACCTTCAAGGAAGATTTCGCCGTTTTCATCTGTTTCAAGGGTAACATCATAGCCGTTTGCTCCGGTAATACGGAATGCAAAACCTTCCACCTTTCCGTCAGACGATGTTTTCACGATTTTTAAGTTCCCACGCATAGGCTCGTTTGCGAAGCCTTTGCCCTCTGTGTTTTCCACCTGATAGGTCTTTCCGTCCGTGTCGATGAATACCTCGTACACGCCCTCGTCACGGATATACGAATCCGGACTTGCCGATTCCAAAATGAAGTAGCGTCCGTAGAGCAGATCGTTCATTTCATACTGCCCGATTTCCTTTTCGGTCAGTGTGCCGATCAGCTCGTCCTCGCTGTCCAGCTCGCCGTTGTCGTTGGAGTCCTTATAGACCTCAAACACAGCGCCCGTCAGCTTCGTATCGGTATATTCAGCGTCCACTTTCGTAAGAGCGATATTGCCACGCACCAGCTTATTGACGATTTCAATCTCAACGACTTGCTCATTCTCTGAGATGTTCACATCATAGACCGTTTCGTTAAGGACGAATCCAGTAAGCGGCTTGATCTCACGGATATACCAGTTTCCGTAAGGCACATTCTCAAAGGAGAAGCTGCCATCGTCGCCGGATACAGCGGTCATCAGGGCGTTTTCTTCGGTAAATTCCACATCATCGCTCTTAAACAGACCAATGAGCGCACCGCCGAGTCCCTCACCGTTCTCGTCCACCTTTTTGCCGGAAACCGAGCCGTAGATCAGCCTGTTTTCCATCGGCTCTCCGTCATTGACGGCAATTACAACCGTTGCGGCTTCCTGTCCCGCATACTCGAATACAACGGGATATTTTTCGCCGCTGAGCTGATAATGCTCATCCGTCGCAAGCTCTTTTACATAATAGCTGCCCAAAGGCAGGTCAGTCCCTACGGTCGCTCTGCCGTTTTCATCAAGCGTGATGATTTCAAGCAGACCGTCTTTCGGAATGGAAGTGCCGCTTGCGGACACAAGCTCCTCATCGGCGAACAAGCCGAAGCTGATATTTTTGATTTCTCCGTTATTGCCGATACCAAACAGTTCGTTTGTCTCCAGCGCTTTTTCAAGGCTTACCTCAACCTTCTGCCGTTCATTGACAAAGGAAGTCGCCGTTTCGGTTACAGCTACATTCTGTCCGGCGTAAATGAGTTCTACGGTATGGACTTCACTGCTCAGCACCATTCCATAGCCTGCCTTGACCTCTTTTATCTCATATTTTCCGAGGTAGAGTTCCTTGCTTTTTGCAAAGCCGGTTTCATCGGTCGTAACCGTATCGACCAGCTCGCCCTTGCTGTATCGGAGAGTTCCGTCAGGCGTTACCACATCTTCGGCGGCACGGATTTCATAAACGGTATCCGGCAGCCCCTGTGTTTCATAGACCGGCTGATAGATAACGGGAAGCTCCTGCCCGTTTTCATCTGTTCCGCCGCTTACCGAAACGCCGAAGAATACCTCGCCCGTTTTTTCAATGCTGATCGTGCCTTTCTGCGGCATATTGGTTTTTTCAACTTTTATCACTGTTACCCCGCTTTCCTCAGAAGAATTTTCTTCCGTGACATCAAAATAGACGGGCGTAGAATCAAGGACATATCCATAAGGACTCTGTACCTCAACGATAGAAAAGCCCTGACCGTATGGCAGTGTTTCCGGCGTTACGAGCGAGCCGTTAGCGTCGGTATAGAAAGTGTCAACGATTGTCGGGGTAGGATAAGTAAACTCCATCGTGATAAGATTGCCGGACGGATCATAAATCTGGAATCCTGCGCCCGCATAGGGAATGGTCTTGCCCGTTTCTGCGTCTACCTTGACTACTTGGATATAGCTTTCAAAATTGCTGTTGTTAATCAGATAGCGGTAGGTCTGGGCGTCCTTTGCGATGAATACATCAAAATCGTCCATCAGCTCCCTGCCTTCCCAGCCGGATACCTGATGAACGGTATATGTGCCGTAAGGCATATCCTTTGTCTGTGCAAAGCCATTCTCATCGCAGATGAGCGTATCACGCTCGGATTCCTTTGCGTTCGCAAAAGAGCCTGCGGATTTGAGATACACTTCAAAAACTGCGCCTTCTTCGGGCGTTTCAATCTGTGTTTCGCCATCGTCCGTATGTTTGATAATGGCGATATTGCCCTTGATGACCTGTTCTGTTACATCATTTGCGGTCTGGTTATGCTCGATGGTATAAAGCTCCGGCTCTGCGCCGACCTTATGGACGGTCGGATCGAGCAAATAGCCTTCACTCGGCTCCAGTTCCTTGATCGTCCAGTCCGCACCGCAGATATATTCTTTTGTGGTAAACTGACCGTTTTCATCGGTATAGTATTCATCAATGAGCTGTTCGCCTTTGAAAATCCCGTATTTTGCGCCTGCAAGCGAGGCATTTCCCTGAGCCGTTCCCGTCTCAGCGTCGCTTTTTGTGACGGTAACGGTAAACTTCTTCAGGATATTTGTGAAATTGCGGGTAGTGACCTCATTCCACTTGACGGGTGCGGTCTGATCTGCGGGAATGACATAACGGATTGCGGTATCCACTTCCTCGATGGTGTACGGCGTTGTGCCGCTGATCAGCACATCTTCAAAGGTCGCCACACCGTTTTTATCCGTAACGGCATACTCGTCCACGGCAATGCCGGAGAGCGATGTGCCGTAAAGATGGAAGGTCACGCCTTCATTGAAGTTATCCTCCGAGGATTTGATAACCTCAATATCGCCACGCTTCAGCGTGTTGTTGAAGTTGACGGTCGCAACCTGTCCCGCAACTACGGTTACTCTGCGGGACTCCTGCGGCTCGTAGCGGTCATATTCCTGCTCGGTTACGGTATATACTCCGGGCATTAGGTTATCGACCTGAATCTGACCGCCGTTTTCTGTCTTAACGGTTTTATCAATGCCGTTGCCCTGAATACGGAAGGAAATACCGTCAACTTTTCCGTCCTCACTGGTTTTCACAATCTTCGCCGAGCCGTAAGATACCTTCAGCTTGAGGAAGCCCTTGAGCGGATCATTGACAGTCTGAGCATAGGTTACGGTATCCTGCACACCGCCGTTCGGTCCATAGATACCGTCCGTCCAAGTGATAACGCCCTTTCTCTGCGCCGTTTTCTCTGCGGTAATCGTCAGCCCGTCGCTCGGCGCTTTCTCGGTAGTGATCGTCAGCTTGTTTCCGCTTACGGAGAACTGAACGCCCGAATCATTGGACGAAAACTTATATCCCGAAAGGACATTGTTGCTGTCCGTCAGCGTAACCGTGTACTTAGAGCCATCCCATTCAAGCTCGATCTCCTGTGCGCTTCCCGGCGTTTTGGAAAGGAAGCTCGGCAGCTTGGAATGCTTCTGCACACTTGCCGCCATTGAATTGTAGTAGCTCATAATTTTGTCATAAAGAGGGTGGTTAGGGCTGATCTGATCCAGAACAGCGTCCTTGCCGCCTGTGCTGACCTTGTTAAAGTTTTCATCACGCTCGCCGATCACGGTTTCCCAAATGAGAAGCTGTGTAGCGACTGCGTGAGCCAGCTTATCGCCGCCCTCGTTCTGAGAACGCCACGAGGTTGAGATTGTTCCCGTATAGCCGTACTGGAAGATACGACCAATGAACAGCTTAATATCGTCAGGAGAAATGGTACTGTTATAGGACGAAGGGTAGTTGTCCCAAAAATCCTCGCCCTTTTTGGTAAAGCTGTCTCCGGTCTGCTGCGGGACGCCGATCTCAATACAGTAGCAGATATTTCCGTTGTACGATCCCATCGCACGGACGGTTGTATAACGGGAAGTGCCTGTTTTCCAGCCGTTCATAAAGGTGAGGCTGCCGTGTCCCCATTCGGCGTTGTAATTTGAGTCTCCATCACGGGGATATGAGATAAGGTACACATCGTCCGTTTCCTCTGCGGCATAGGCAGTCGTACCAATCCCTACAAGGGAAGTCACGCACATCAGCGCTGCAAGAAACAGCGACATAATGCGCTTTGGTTTCTTAATTTTCATCTGAAATCCTCCTTGAAAAAGAAAAACGCACCGTTTTTTTCGGTGCGTCCTCAAAATGGAATATTAAATTTAAGCATAGCCGATATAGATGTCGTAGATTCCGTCAGAGACTTCCTCCGCCCAAATCCATACGGCTGTGATTTCTTCGTCAGCCTTGTACCGATCCAAGCGGCTGTGAATATCCCTTTCAAGATATTTGCAGTGCGCTCCGGCTCGGATCGGATTATCCCAACAGTAAATTGCCTCGCTGTCTAACAGAAGTCCCACACTCTGAGCGTAGCCTTTTGCAAAGGAAATCCAGTAGTCAATGTCAAAGTCGGTTTCGGTTTTGCTCGGTGTTTCTTCCGTTTCAAGCGGCTCAAGCGTTTCGCTTTCTTTTGGAATATCCGGCTGCGATGTGGATACGGAATGTTCGGTCTTATCCGCTTTATCGGGCTGTTCGGCGGACTGTGCCGCCTGCCCGCTTTCAGAAACAGTCTGAGGCTGTTCGGAGCTGACCGTATCCGTTTCCGTCGTTTCTTCCTGCTTTTTCAGCTTTACTTCCTGCACGGCTTCAGGCGTTGTTTCAACCTCCTTGCTTTCCTTTCCCGCAGGCGTTTCGGATTCAGAGGTGCTTTGAACACTCTCCGAAAAAGAAAACGGCTGCGGATTATCTTCATTCGGCGGGGCATTGTTGCAGCCTGCAAGCACGATCAGCAAAAGAGCCAATAAAAAAACAATCGTTTTTGTTTTCATTGCGTTTCACTCCTTTTCTGCCGCCATTGTAATGCGAAACAGCATTTCAGGCAAAGGTGTGAAACGAAGGTTAATCTTACATCATAGGGCATACCTCCTGTGCTTTGGAATGGTGCGTTTTTCTGAGATAGATTGAGTTAGGTGAGATAGCTGTAATCAGGAGAGATAGTTTTATTCTTTCGGATAGTGAGATAGTTTAGGGGTTGGAGTGTGAGGAAGGGGAAAGAAGAAAAACACACTCCGCCTTACCTGCTGTCACGCTCGGCACGGTTACGCAAAAACTTGTTGTAATGCTCCAGCGCCTTGCAGACATACTCCTCTGTTTGGTTGATGGGGATATTTTTCGGGATCAGGCTTCGCACCCTGTCCCCACGCAAAACAATCTTCTCACGCTGATTCGGCTTTTCCTCGCTCATAATCGCAGAGATCGCCTCCGTAGTCAGCTTGCCTTCTTCAAAGAACTTCCGCATACGGATTGCCTGATCGTGGGACGGGGTACAGTCGTTCAAGTCGATTTCGTCCACCAAATCCCTCTGGCAGTCCTCGTTCAGATAGGACAGCTCAACGGCGGGACGCATTTTAATCCTGCCCTCGTCCACAAATTCAAGCAGTTCAGGAACAAGGTTTGTGAGACGGATATATCTGTGTATCTGATTTCGGCTATCACCACATTCTTGTGCAAGTTCATCAGCCGTTCTCAACTTTGTCCCCAGTGGGGACGAAGTTAAATCTGTTCTCTGTCCTTGTCTTTTCATAGCGTCCAGCCGCATTTTATATGCGTGGGCTTTCTCCGAAGGAAGTATCTGTGACCGCTGGAAGTTGCTTTCGACCATTAAAATCGTTGCTTCATCACGGTCGAGGTCTACTACCTCACATCTGAGCGTTTCAAATCCGGCAAGCTCGCAAGCCTTTTTTCGCCTGTGTCCTGAAATAAGCTCGTATCTTCCGTCCTCCTTCTGCCTTACGGTAGCGGGAGTAATCACGCCACGCTCTTTGATACTTTCCACGAGCTGAAACATATCCTCATCTTCCCTCACCTGAAACGGGTGGTCGGGGAAATCGTCGATTTCCTCAATCGGAATATCCCTGATTTTTGACAGCTTCGCTTCGTCCCTTTCCTCCTGAGAGGAAAACAATTCATCGAGCGTGTTCGTGGGCAGCGTGAAGTCGCTCTTTCTGCCTGCCATCGGCTAACACCTCCTTTGTGAAACCGGCGTAAGCCTTAGACACCGGACTGTTCGGCTCATAGGCGTAGATACTTGTCCCTTTAGAAGATACCTCTGCGGCTTTTACGGCTGCCGGAATCATTGATCGATATATCCTGATATGGCTGCCGAAATTTTCCCTGAGTGCTTCCACTGTGCTTTTCGCAAGATTTGTCCTTCCGTCTACAAGCGTCAGAAGAATACCGTCGATTTTCAAATCGGCGTTTGTGTGTTTCCTCACTTTCGCAATCGTCCCCAAAAGCTGCGTCATTCCCTTAGCGGGAAGATACTGCGCCTGAACGGGGATAATCACGCTGTCCGCCGCCGTTAGAGCGTTAAAGGTAATCATACCCAAGCTCGGCATACAGTCAATAAGGACATAATCGTACTTGTCTTTTACAAGGCTCAGATAATTCTTCAGGACGCTTTCTCGGCTCATCGCCGTTACAAGCGTCATTTCCAATGACGATAGACTGAGATTGGACGGTACAAGGTCTACTTTCTCTTTATGGTGCAGGATACCGTCAAAGGGATTTTGCTCCTGCTCCGATATGATCGTCTGTAACTTCTCTGTCAGCGTTACGGAAAGGCTGTCGGTATCCCTCCAGCCGAGGCAGGTCGTTAAATCGCCCTGCGGATCAGCGTCAATCAGAAGCACCTTTTTCCCTTGCATAGCAAGTCCAATGCCTAAATTAACCGTAGTCGTGGTCTTGCCCACACCGCCTTTTTGATTGCATACCGCAATCGTCTTGCAGTTTGACATCTCCGGCTTTACCTCCTTTCATAGATTTCACAGCCTGCCTCAATAAGAGGCGGCTATGTAAAGACCGCAGCATTTGTTCTCAACACCCCCTGCGGAAAGCGATTTGCTTTGTACGGGAAGCACTAAGGTTACGGTTTGCGAAACCGTATCATAGGAATCTCACCTCTGCCGGGTACTCCGCCAGCTCCGTAGAGAAGTATCATTATCATTCTGACTGTCATTGCCGTTTCAGTAGCAAGCTGAATTTCAGGTCGGGGATTCTCGCTCGTTCTCCGTATATACAACGGAAAAGTCACGGCGTACCCACCTTCGGGCTATTCATCAGAACTAATGTCCTTAGCGCCTGTCTATTCAATTTTCAAGGTACTGTGAAGGGGAAAATCCCTTATCCGAAATTTAGTCCCTTCACTTATTCCCACTGGGAGAGGGCAAATGCACACCCTAAATCTCAAAAAAATTTGAAAAAATTTTTTTGACCTTGAAAATCGCTCCTGAAACGACAAAAAAGCCGCCTGCTTCTCCGTAGAGAAACAAGCGGCTAAAATAACCATCTATATTACCAAACAGACCGACTATTTCTAATTTATTGAAAGTGATCTCCTTTTTCCTTATAATGAAATCACACAGAGGAGGTGGCATAATGCAAATAGAAATTAAGATTGAGGACTCCTGCAAAGAACCTAAAGTAATTATATTGACGGCTTCAATGACTGAAGAAGTTAATTCTATCATAAAGAAGTTGTCGGAAGATGTTCCTCAGATAATAACCGGCATAAAAAACGAAAAAATTGAAGTATTGGAGCAATCAGATTTAATCAGAGTCTATGCAAGTTCAGGAAAAGTTTTTGCTGTCACTGACAACGGAGAATACACTCTACACATTAGGCTGTACGAGATAGAGGAACGCTTGAACTCTCATCAATTCGTCCGTATTTCCAACTCGGAGATTATTAATCTGAAAAGAGTTGATAATTTCGATTTGAGCTTTACCGGAACTATTTGCGTGAAACTTTCAAATGGAACAACAACCTATGTATCCCGACGATATGTTGCTAAAATCAAAAAAATATTAGGAATATGAGGTGACGAAAATGAAAAAGAAAATATTCTATCGTGCTTTAATAGGTTTCCCTATTGGTATTTCCATCGGAAACTTAATTATGATTCTTATATCTCTCGGATGGGCTAACGGATATTACTCTCCTTGTGTACCTGATCTCATAACAGCAATGGGGAATGAAATAAATGCCGTCATTATTCAGACTGTTCTCTGTGGACTGTTAGGTTCAGGATTTAGTGTCAGTTCTGTAATTTGGGAAATAGAGGATTGGAGTATTGTAAAACAAACCGGAATTTATTTTCTGATTATCTCTGTAATAATGCTGCCTATTGCCTATTTTATGTACTGGATGGAACACAGCGTTACCGGATTTCTTAGTTACTTTGGTATATTCATTCTGATTTTTGCTGTAATTTGGATTGTCCAATTCATTATTGGAAAAAAGAATATAAAAAGAATGAATGAGAAGCTATCTGAAACAAGAAACACAGATTCTAACAACTAAATCTATCATAATTTCAAAACAAGAGCCTCCATACACTACGATAGGGAGGCTCTTGTTATAGGTATTGTACCTTGATCTTCTTCTGCTTTGCTTTGAAGAATTTACAGAGAACATCATCTACTGCGTCTGTATATCTGCCTTGTGCTATAAGAGCGTTTTTAAGGTCAATAAGAGATTGTATAATCTGCCAGCGTTCTTGTTCATCTAAATAAATATGGTAGTCTTTTTGTTTCATCTGCCACACCTCCTGACTACCATCACTATACAAAAAAGATACTAAAATTTCAATTATGCCTCTCACAATAAAAAAGGACTCCAACTTTTTATGGTTGAAGTCCTGATCGTATTTATGGCTTTACTTCAAAGCCACTTATCATTATTTCATCTGTTGCAAAATACTTTTTGCTTTCAAGGTGTTGCAAAAATGTTGCAAAAACAATTTAACCATTTGGGTAATGTCCGCAAACCCGCATAAATACTGGCTTTTTAAGCACATCTCAGCCGAGAGTCATCACTCCCACTCAATAGTTGCTGGAGGCTTACTAGTAATATCGTAAACAACTCTGTTTACATGCTTAACCTCATTGATAATTCTACTGGAAATTTTTCCAAGAACATCATAAGGAATGTGTGCCCAGTCAGCTGTCATAAAATCGCTTGTTGTTACAGCACGAAGTGCGATTGTACTATCATAGGTTCTTCCGTCGCCCATAACACCAACGCTCTTAATATTCGTAAGAACTGCAAAATATTGATTAATATCCTTATCAAGTCCTGCGTTTGCTATTTCTTCACGCATAATTGCATCTGCATCTTTGAGAATATCAAGCTTTTCATCTGTAATTTCTCCAAGAACTCGAATAGCAAGACCTGGACCTGGGAATGGTTGACGCCATACAAGGAAAGATGGAATAAGGAGCTCAAGACCAGCTTTACGAACCTCATCTTTAAAGAGATAACGCAAAGGCTCAATAATTCCCTCAAAATTAACATCTTCAGGAAGTCCGCCGACATTGTGGTGGCTCTTAATTACAGCAGCCTCACCTACACCGCTCTCAACAACATCAGGATAAATTGTTCCTTGGCAAAGATAATCCATCTTTCCAAGCTCGTTTGCTTTTTCTTCAAATACACGAATAAACTCTTCGCCGATAATTTTCCTCTTGCGTTCAGGGTCAGAAACACCTTCAAGCTTTTTGAGGAATCTATCCTTGCAGTTTACTCGAATAAGGTTCATATCAAACTGCTCTCTGAATACCTTTTCAACTTGGTCACCCTCGTCCTTGCGAAGAAGTCCGTGGTCAACAAAGATACAAGTAAGATTCTTTCCAATAGCCTTGTGTACAAGAACAGCTGCTACTGAGGAATCAACTCCGCCTGATAATGCACAGAGCACTTTTTTATCACCAATAGTTTCTTTAAGATGCTGAATAGTATCATTAACAAATGAACTCATCTTCCAATCGCCCTTGCAAGCACAAGCATTATAGAGGAAGTTCTTAAGATAAGTCATACCCTCTTTTGTATGTTGAACCTCTGGGTGGAACTGCATAGCATAAAATTTATTTGTTCTGTCTTCCATAGCAGCAACAGGGCAATCGTCTGTACGAGCAATAATCTTAAAGCCCTCAGGAGTTTTAGAGATATAGTCTGTATGGCTCATCCAGCAGATGTTTTCATCACTTGCATTTTGGAAAAGTACACTTGTATTATCGAATAAAACATTTGTGTTGCCATATTCTTTTACGAGTGAAGTGCTAACTTCTCCGCCAAGCATATTAGCCATAAGCTGAGCACCATAGCAAATACCAAGAACAGGTATACCAAGCTCAAAGAGCTCAGGGTCACACTTAGGAGCTTTTTCAGCATAAACACTATTAGGACCACCAGAGAAAATAATTCCCTTATAGTTGCCCTGCTTAATCTCCTCAGCAGAAATTCTATATGGCTTAATCTCACAATAAACATTAAGCTCACGAACTCTTCTTGCGATAAGCTGGCTATACTGACCTCCGAAGTCGAGAATCAGAACCGCTTCATTTTTAATTTCCATCATTTTCACCTCAAAAACTTATTCAACTGTTACAGACTTTGCGAGATTCCTCGGCTTATCAATATCACAGCCCTTTAAAGAAGCGACATAATAAGCGAAAAGCTGCAACGGAATTACTGCCAAGGATGGCAACATAATATCACAGGTCTTTGGTATATAAAAAGCAAAATCCACGCTTTTTTCAATTTCGGGGTGGTTTTCACAGGTAAGTCCAAGAACAACCGCACCTCTGGATTTAACCTCAACGACATTACTCATAGTTTTCTCAAAAAGATTTTCGTGTGTTGCGAGAGCAACTACAAGTGTACCATCTTCTATAAGAGAAATAGTTCCATGCTTCAGTTCACCAGCTGCATATGCCTCCGAATGAATATAAGAGATTTCCTTTAGCTTGAGCGAGCCCTCGAGAGAAAGAGCATAATCAAGATTTCTGCCAATAAAGAATATATCTCTGTTATCAAATTGCTGTGATGCAAAATACTGAATATCTTCTTTATTTTTAAGAATCTGCTCTATTTTATCTGGAATAAGTCTAAGCTCAGAAAGATATTTTTTATATTCTGTTTCGGAAATTGTTCCAAGAATATCTCCAAAATAGATTGTAAGGAGATAGACAACTGCAAGCTGTGTACTATAAGCTTTTGTTGTGGCAACAGCAATTTCTGGACCTGCCCATGTATAAACAACATCATCAGATTCGTTTGCAATAGCGCTTCCAACAACATTTACGATAGAAAGAATATAAGCACCATAACTCTTTGCCTCTCTGAGTGCTGCAAGAGTGTCAGCTGTTTCACCAGACTGACTTATTACTATCACAAGGGTTTTATCATCGACAATCGGATTTCTATAACGGAATTCCGAAGCAACATCAACCTCAACAGGAATTCTCAATGTCTGTTCAAATACATATTTTGCGACAACGCCTACATGATATGCAGAACCACAAGCAACTATACAAATCTTTTTAAAGCTTTTAAACTGTTCAGGTGTAAGGTTTATTTCATCAAAGACAATTCTATTATCTTTGATTCTTGGATTTATAGTATCACGGAAAGCCTTCGGCTGTTCCATAATTTCTTTAAACATAAATGTTTCATAACCGCCCTTTTCAGCAGCAGAAATGTCCCAGTTTATATGCTGAACTTCTTTTTTAACTTCGTCTTTATCAGTGTTGATAATCTTGACATCTGAACTTGTAATAATAGCAATTTCATCTGCATCAAGACGATAAATATCTCTTGTCTTTTCAAGAATTGCAGGAATATCACTTGCAATGTAGTTTTCATTCTTGCCAAGTCCGATAATGAGTGGACTTTCTTTTCTTACTGCAATAATCTGATCGGGATTATCAAGACAAATTATGCCAAGGGCATATGAACCATTAACCTTAGAAAGAACCTTGATAACAGTATCAATAATATCTCCAGTATAATAATAATCCAAAAGCTGTGCTATAACCTCTGTATCCGTTTCAGAGTAAAATTTTACTCCTCTGCGAATAAGATGGTCTTTAAGCTTAATATAATTTTCTATTATTCCGTTGTGAACAACAGCAAATTTACCTGAATCGCTCAGATGAGGGTGTGAATTTGCATCTGATGGTTCGCCGTGAGTAGCCCATCTTGTATGGCCTATACCAACTGTACCTTTAACAGCTTTGCCACCATCAATCATATCACTAAGAATTTTCAGCTTGCCCTTTGCCTTAAAAACATTGAGTTTTTCTCCGTCATAAACACAGACACCTGCTGAATCGTAACCACGATATTCAAGCTTTTCAAGTCCACTTAAAAGGTTAGGAGCCGCTTGTTCATAGCCTATGTATCCAACTATACCACACAAAATAATCCCTCCGGTCTTATCTTAGAATGATGTCCTCACGCTTAGGTCCATTAGAAATCATCTTGAAAGGAACACCGACTGCCTTCTCAGCAAATTCGATATACTTTCTGCAATTTTCAGGAAGCTTATCATATTCCTTAATTCCACGAATATCGCACTTCCAGCCAGGAAGAACCTCAATAATAGGCTTGCATCTCTTAAGCTTTGTTGTTGATGGGAAGTAATCAATTCTTTCGCCGTCAAGCTCATAAGCAACAACAACAGGAATCTCATCAAGATAACCAAGAGCGTCAATAACTGTGAAAGCAACCTGTGTTGCACCCTGAACCTTACAACCATAACGAGTTGCAACGAGGTCAAGCCAGCCAACTCTTCTTGGACGACCTGTTGTTGCACCATATTCTCCCTTATCTCCGCCACGCTTACGAAGTTCCTCTGCTTCTTCTTCATCATGAATTTCGCTTACAAATTCGCCTGCACCAACAGAGCTTGAGTATGCCTTAACAACTGTAACAATTTCTTTAATCTCATATGGAGGAATACCGCCTGCACCAACAGCACCATAGCCAGCGATTGTATTTGAGGAAGTAACCATTGGATAGATACCAAAATCAGTATCCTTAAGTGTGCCAAGCTGTCCCTCAAGAAGAATGTTCTTTCCAGCCTTAACAGCGTCATTAACGATGTCAAATGTTGAAGCAACATAAGGCTCAAGCATTTCTTTATATTCCATAAGCTTATTGAAAATCTCGTCAACACTAAGCTCTTCTTTGTGATAGAGGTTCTTAATAGTTAAATTCTTAACCTCAAGAATTCTTTCAAGCTTCTTTCTTAATGAGTCAGTATCATCATAAAGCTCATTTACCTGAAAACCAATTTTAGCAAATTTATCAGAATAGAAAGGAGCAATACCAGACTTAGTAGAGCCAAAGCTTTCTTTTGAAAGTCTTTCCTCCTCATAGCAATCGAAAAGAATATGATAAGGCATTACGATTTGAGCTCTGTCAGATACCAGTATATGCACATTCTTTACACCTTGTTCCTCAAGGCTCTTAAGTTCGTTGATAAAATTATCAACATTAAGTGCAACACCGTTTCCGATAATATTTGTGATATTATCATAGAAAACACCACTTGGAAGCTGATGAAGAGCGAAACGGCCATAGTTATTTATGATAGTGTGTCCTGCGTTGCTTCCTCCCTGAAAACGGATAACCATATCCGAGTTTGCTGCAAGCACATCAGTTATCTTGCCCTTGCCTTCATCTCCCCAGTTTGCACCAACAATAGCTTTTACCATAATTAAAATCCAACCTTTCATTTTTTGTCGTTAAGGAGCGGAGTGCCTCCGCTGTCAATTTGTGTAATTGATTTTGCTTTGCAAAACCTATTAGCAAATTGTAGAGGCGAACTGTACTCGCCCGTTTAATATTTCATCATTCGCATCTTAGCCATATGCCGACACCCATATGCTTATAAAAACAGTTTTAGAGATATGCACAAAATAGTACATATCTCTTGCACTGTAAGTATTTTTTTATACGTTAATTTCAACCTCTTCAACAGCAATATTCTCATATTCTGCTAAAACAGGTGCTACAACATCATTGAGAAAATCTTCTGTTTGCTGAGGTGCTCTGCCAACATAGTTTTCTGGCTTGAGATGCTCCTCAAGCTCCTCTAAGGTTACACCAAAGATAGGGTCTTTTGCAATCTTCTCAAAGAGATGATTTTCCTTACCCTCTGCCTTAATTTCGTAGCCAGTTTCAACAGAAAGTTCACGAATACGCTCATGAAGTTCCTGACGGTCACCGCCACGCTTTACTGCGTCCATCATAATATTCTCAGTTGCCATAAATGGTAATTCAGAACGCAGACGCTTTTCTATAACCTTATCATAAACTACAAGTCCGTCACTCACATTAAGATACAAGTTAAGAACTGCATCAATAGCAAGGAAGCCCTCAGGTATGCTCAATCTCTTATTAGCTGAGTCATCGAGAGTTCTCTCGAACCACTGTGTAGCTGCTGTAATATATGGATTAAGTACATCAACCATAACATATCTTGAAAGTGACGCTATACGCTCTGAACGCATAGGATTTCTCTTATATGCCATAGCTGAAGAACCAATCTGATTTTTCTCGAATGGCTCTTCAATCTCTTTAAGATGCTGAAGAAGTCTTATATCATTAGAGAATTTTGTAGCACTCTGTGCAATTCCTGCAAGAACATTCAAGATTTGGCTATCAAGCTTTCTAGAATATGTCTGTCCTGAAACAGCAAAGCAAGATTCATAGCCAAGCTTTGCAGCAATTCTTCTGTCAAGCTCACGACACTTTTCGTGGTCGCCCTCAAAAAGCTCAAGGAAGCTTGCCTGTGTACCTGTTGTACCCTTGCAGCCAAGAAGCTTTGCCTTAGAAAGCTGGTACCTTACATCTTCGAGGTCCATAAGAAGGTCCTGAATCCAAAGTGTAGCACGCTTACCTACTGTGGTAGGCTGTGCCGGCTGAAAATGTGTGAATGCAAGTGTAGGAAGGTTCTTATATTTTCTTGCAAAGTCAGAAAGCGTGCGGATAACTCCGACAAGCTTTTTCTCAACTATACGCAAAGCCTCTGTCATAATGATAACATCTGTATTGTCACCAACATAGCAAGAGGTTGCTCCGAGATGAATAATTCCCTTTGCATTCGGGCATTGTACACCATATGCATAAACATGTGACATAACATCGTGACGAACTAACTTTTCTCTTTCTTCTGCAACATCATAGTTTATGTCATCAGCGTGTGCTTTAAGCTCGTCAATCTGCTCCTGTGTAATAGGAAGTCCAAGCTCCATTTCAGATTCTGCAAGAGCAATCCAAAGCTTTCTCCATGTTCTGAATTTCTTATCAGGAGAAAAAAGATATTTCATTTCCTTATCGGCATATCTTGACGAAAGAGGAGATTCATAGGTATCTTTAGCCATAATCTTAAATTCCTTTCATCTTAAAAATACTGAAATCGGCAAATTATTGCTTATCCTTGACAAGCTTCTTGTCAAAGTCAACTCCGCCTCTTTCCTTACCTTCAAGTAATTTTTGAGGTATTTCTGTTGGGTATTTTCCAGTAAAGCAAGCAGTACAAATACCATTTGCTTTATTCAAAAGCATCTGTGAAAGCTTATCCGCTGGCAAATATCCAAGAGAATCCGCTCCACTGATTTTGCAAATCTCATCAACAGTATGTTTGCAGGCAATAAGCTCGCCCTTAGACGGAATATCTGTTCCGTAATAGCAAGGCCAAGTAAATGGCGGTGAACTTATGCGGAGGTGAACCTCCTTAGCACCTGCTTTTCTAAGCATAGTTACTATTCTATCGCAGGTTGTGCCACGAACGATAGAATCATCTATCATAACAACTCTCTTACCCTTAACACTTGTAAGAAGTGGATTAAGTTTAAGACGAACGCTCTTTGCACGCTCCTGCTGTGTCGGCTTAATAAATGTTCTGCCGATATAGTTATTCTTAACGATTCCCTTTTCATAAGGGATTCCCGATTCTTCACTATAACCAATAGCAGCATCTATTCCCGATTCAGGAACACCAATAACCAAATCAGCGTCAACTGGGAACTCTCTTGCAAGGATTCTTCCAGCCTCTTTACGAGATTCGTAAACGCCAATTCCATCAATTATAGAGTCTGTTCTTGCGAAATAAATATACTCAAAAACGCAAAGAGATTTCTTGCTTTCCTTAGGGCAGTTATCTTTGATTGAGGTAATGCCTCTATCATCAACAACAACAATTTCGCCAGGCTCAATATCTCTTACAAATTCTGCACCCGCAGCATCTAATGCACAAGATTCAGAAGCGAAAACATAAGAGCCTTCAAGCTTACCCATACATAGCGGTCTGAAGCCATGAGGGTCACGAGCCGCAATTAGCTTTCTTGGACTCATAACCAATAGTGAATATGAGCCATCAAGCTGTTTCATAGCCGCACTTACGGCAGCCTCAACAGAATGTGAATGAACACGCTCTCTTGCAATCAAATAAGCGATTACTTCAGAGTCGATTGTTGTCTGAAAAATTGCCCCTCGATGCTCAAGCTCTTTACGAATCTCAACAGCATTAGTAAGGTTGCCGTTATGAGCGATAGCAAGAACACCCTTAACATATCTCATTACAAGCGGTTGAGCGTTTTCAGGAACGCTTCCGCCTGCGGTTGAATATCTGACATGAGCAACGGACATCTGACCTTCAAGTGAAGCTAAGGTTTCCTTAGAAAATACTTCGCTTACAAGTCCCATATCCTTATGATAGCTGATTACGCCTCTGTCGTTAACGGCAATTCCGCAACTCTCCTGACCTCTGTGCTGTAAAGCAAGAAGTCCATTATATGAAGCATAAGCTGGGTTTATAGCACCATCACTGTATACTCCGAAAACACCACATTCTTCATGCAGCTCCTCGGAGAAACAGTCTGAAAATTTGCTGCTGTCCAAAAGGTTTCACCGTCCTGTTAGCATTATAAAATTGTTTATAAAAAGATTATGCAAGGCCAATTCTTTTCATCATCTCAGCATAAGCTTCTTCTACGCCGCCCATATCTCTGCGGAAACGGTCCTTATCGAGCTTCTCGTGTGTCTTAATATCCCAGAAACGGCAAGTATCAGGAGAAATCTCGTCAGCAAGTATAATCTTATCGTGGAACTTGCCAAACTCAAGCTTAAAGTCGATAAGCTCAATGCCTACGCCTGCAAAGAATTCCTTCATATAGTCGTTTACTTTATAAGCCATATCGCTGATAACATCAATTTCTTCCTGAGTTGCGATACCGCAAGCGATAGCCTGTGAATTGTTAATCATAGGGTCGCCAAGCTCGTCATTCTTATATGAAAACTCAAGGATTGGGCATTTAAGCTCCATACCTTCCTCAAGGCCGAGCTTCTTTGCGAGGCTGCCTGCTGCCTTGTTACGGATAATAACCTCGAGAGGAACGATAGAAACCTTCTTAACGATAGTTTCTCTATCGCTGATTTCCTTTACGAAATGTGTTTCGATGCCTTTTTCTGCAAGAAGCTTGAACATAAAGTTAGACATCTTATTATTAACTACGCCCTTACCTCTGATTGTGCCTTTTTTAAGACCATTAAAAGCAGTAGCGTCGTCCTTATATTCTACCATACAGTAATCAGGGTCGTCCATTGCGTAAACCTTTTTTGCCTTGCCTTCGTAAATAAGCTCTTTCTTTTCCATATTCAAAGTCCTCCAAACTTAAATTGACAAAATAAAAAAATCATACGCATATATTATACTTCATTTCGACGATTTAAGCAAGAGCCAGAAAGACGATTTATTTTTTCTATGATTTTGCATAATTTTTTCAAAAAATTTCATATTTGCTCATATATTATCAAAAGTCTATGCTTTTACGGTGTCTTTTTGAATGATTTACTATAATTTTTGCCAAAAATGCAGTACTATTTGTGTATAAGTTGACAAAATTTTATTAGTTTATTATATTTTTACAATTTTTGTTTGATTTATGGAAAATTATATGATAAAATATGCAAGGTATTAAGGAAGATATCCATACAAATTTGTTTTATTTCAAATATCTAAGTGATTTTTCTTCTGAAAATACTTGCAAATCAATCTTCAATATAAGGAAGTGGCTTCAATGTCATATGTAAGTGAACAACTTGAAAAAATTAAGGCCAAGAACCCTGCTCAACCTGAATTTATTCAGGCAGTAACTGAGGTTCTTAACTCTCTCGAACCAGTTTTCGAGCAGAATCCTAAGTATCAGGAAAACGCTATTATCGAAAGAATTACAGAGCCTGAAAGACAACTCATGTTTAGAGTTGCTTGGGTTGACGATAACGGTAAGACACAGGTAAACCGTGGCTTCCGTATCCAGTTCAACAGTGCTATTGGTCCTTATAAGGGTGGTCTAAGACTTCACCCATCAGTAAACCTTGGTATCATTAAGTTCCTCGGTTTCGAGCAGATTTTCAAGAACTCCCTCACAGGTCTTCCAATCGGCGGCGGCAAGGGTGGTTCTGACTTCGACCCTAAGGGTAAGAGCGACCGTGAAATCATGGCTTTCTGCCAAAGCTTTATGACTGAGCTTTATAGACACATTGGTGCTGATACTGATGTTCCTGCTGGTGACATTGGTGTTGGTGCTCGTGAAATCGGCTACCTCTTTGGTCAGTATAAGAGAATCCGCAATGTTTATGAAGGTGTTCTCACAGGTAAGGGACTTAACTATGGTGGTTCTCTTGCAAGAACAGAGGCAACAGGCTACGGTCTTCTCTATCTCACAAAAGAAATGCTCAAGCAAAACAACATGGATATTGCTGGTAAGACAGTTTGTATCTCTGGTGCTGGTAATGTTGCTATCTATGCTACACAGAAGGCACAGCAGATGGGTGCTAATGTTGTTACTCTTGCTGATTCAACAGGCTGGGTATACGACAAGGACGGCATTGATGTTGCTGCTGTTAAGGAAATCAAGGAAGTTAAGCGTGCAAGACTTTCTGAGTATACAAAGTATCGTCCAAATGCAGAATATCACGAGGGCAAATTCCTTTGGACAATTCCTTGCGATGTTGCTCTTCCATGTGCAACACAGAACGAGCTTGATGTTGAGGGTGCACAGAACCTTATCAAAAACGGCGTAAAGGCTGTTGCTGAAGGTGCTAATATGCCTACAACACTTGAAGCTACAAAGATGTTCCAAGAGAATGGTGTTCTCTTTGCTCCAGGTAAGGCTGCTAATGCAGGTGGTGTTGCTACTTCTGCACTTGAAATGTCACAAAATAGTCAAAGACTTTCTTGGACATTTGAAGAAGTTGACGCTAAGCTCGAGGGCATTATGGTTAATATCTTTACAAATATCGCTGCTGCTGCTGAAAAGTATGGTCATAAGGGCGATTATGTAATGGGTGCTAACATTGCAGGCTTCGAGAAGGTTGCAGATACTATGATTGCACAGGGTGTATATTAATAGAACAGCAAACCTAATAAACTAAATTACTCCTATCCCTTTCTATAAAACTACAATCCCCGGATATTGTTTGGCATAAGCACCAACAATATTCGGGGCATTTTTTATAATCATACATAATTTAACTAAGTATCATAGGTTTTAATAGCAATATTCTTAATTTCACTTACCCTTTAAGTAGTGAATTTAGCTTATCACTTTTTTACTAAAAATCCCCTTTTTTTCAAATTTATGCATATATAATATAACTGTGAATTTGTTGCAAAGAGCAGTAATTTATTGTATAATATATAAATAAATTTATAAAAAGGTGTGTACAGATATGCTCCTCCGAAGCTGGGACAGGCTTCCCAAAAATATGAAAAATGATGATGTAAGAAAATATTATGATATACTTTCCAAAAAGACGGCAAGTCTGCTTTTTAAGCGTATACTTGATTTTATTCTTGCTTTAATTATGTTGATTGTGCTTTCACCTATTTTTTTGATTGTTGCGATTTGGGTTAAATGCGATTCAAAGGGCAGCGTTTTTTTTCGGCAAGAAAGAGTCACCCGTTATGGAAAGATTTTTCATATCATAAAATTTAGAACAATGGTTCAAAATGCTGAAGCTATTGGTTCACAGGTTACCGTTGACCACGATTCTCGTGTTACTCGTGCAGGGCATTTCTTGCGAAAAACAAGGCTTGATGAATTACCGCAGCTCTTTAACATTCTATCAGGAAGTATGAGCTTTGTTGGCACAAGGCCTGAAGTTATGAAATATGTCAAGTGTTATACGCCTGAAATGATGGCGACCCTCCTACTCCCTGCTGGAGTAACTTCTCTTACGAGCATAAAATTTAAAGATGAAGAAAAGCTTTTGAAAGATGCTGATGATGCAGACAAGGTTTATGTAGAAGATGTTCTCCCCTTAAAGATGAAAATAAATCTTGAATACACAGAAAAATTCAATATTTTTTTCGATTTAAAAGTTATGTTTATGACGGTTATCGCCGTACTCAAGTAATACGACTGGTGGTGTATACCTATAATGAATATCACAAAAAAGGAAATAACAGCCTTGCTCATGAATACCTCTGCTATAAGATTTTCATTACTTTGTCTGCTGTTTTTCGGTTCTGTTTGTGTGATAGATGCTGCCTGCTATTTTTTAGCCACTCCAATATATGTATGGGCAGGAATCGTTTTATACATAAAGCTTATAAAAGAAATGAAATTAAGAAAAATCAAGCACTTACCAATAATAACTCTATTCATTGCCTCAGGACTTATTTCTGTTGCAGTAAACTTTGCATATAACATACATGAAAATCTTTTTATGATTTATTATGTTATTCTCTGCTTCTTTCTGTTTTATGGATTATATGCTGAAAAAACTCACGAGGCTGCAAAAAGAGAAATGACCTTCTTCTTTAAGTTTTTTCTTTCATCAACAACCATACTTATGACCATAAGTATCGTAATACTCCTATTCTCTAAAAAAGGCTTTATGTTTATGGATTATTACATAAGCATAAAGGATAATCGCTTTGTCGGCATATTCACAAATGCCAATCTTTTGGCGTTTTATGCTGTTATCGGTGTTATCTTCTGCCATATACTTTATTTAAGGCACAAGGCTGTTTCTAAATTTACCTTTAGAGTAAGTCTTTACTATGGAATATGTCTTTTTATAAACTTAGTTTCACTCTTTCTCTCTGACTCAAACGGTTCACTTGTATTCATAATAATCTATGTTTGTTTTATAGCATTCTATAAAATTTTCAGAAACAGTGATACCGTAAGAACATTTAATTTTATGTTCAGAATAATTTCATTAATTCTTGCCTGTGTGATATTTGCCTTTTCATTTTTAACCATAAGGTCTTTTGCTCAAGAAGGCTTTGCCACATTACTTGAATCTGAAAGAAAATTTTCAGAAAGCCAAAGTGTAGAAGTAACAAGCACAATTCCAAAATCCGAAAATTCCAAAATTCCAGAAAGCAAATCTTCCCAGTCGGAAAGTGCTTCAAAATCAAGTGAAACCTCAAAAGCTGATAACAATAAATATCTTCCAAGTGACAATACCCATACAGAAAACATTTTCAGAGATAAAAAGACAACAACCTTTACCCATGAAAATAAAAATATCGACAGCGGAAGAATTCCACTCCTTAAACAAGCAATAAAACTTTTTTTACTCTACCCTATCTTTGGAGTTGCTCCAAGAAATATTGTTCTATATGGCGAAAAGTATCTCGGTGGATTAAAATATTCCGATTTCCACAATGGTTTCGTAACTATACTTGTAAGCTTTGGAGTTGTAGGCTTTACTTTCTTTATAATCTTTGCAGTAAAGATTGCAAAAAGTATGCTCATCTGCATTTTCAAAAAACGCAACAAAAATGATACTGAGCGTGAGATGTTGCCTTGTCTGCTTGCATTTTTGGCGGCATATTGTGTTTACTCAATGTTTGAAATTACACTTCTGCTTGATGTATCTTTTAAGGTACTTATCTTCTGGCTTATTCTTGGCTATGCAATGAGCTATCTCAATCATTATGAAATGAGCGATTATCGAGGCAGACTGAATAGTTCAACATTCTTCCCAGGCTTTGTAAGCAAAATCCAATCAGCATATAAAGATAATTCAGATAAGCAAAGCGATACGCAAAAAAATGAAGATAAAGAAAATTCCAATTAGTTACCGAGCGAGCGAACAAAGTTCGCCCCTAAAGTTAGTTAGCAAATTTCTCAAGACACTTAAAAGTTTTGCACAAGCTTTTTCAAAAGCTTGCGGTTTCCAAAGGCAGAGC
>OLRV01000108.1_pt1 | contig 75963 bp, 71 predicted proteins | sample 1672421 | NCBI WGS metagenome assembly OLRV01 (sample SAMEA3136684, study PRJEB25190) | human gut metagenome | biome: human gut; feature: human-associated habitat; material: faeces | place: Austria | collected 2013
TGCCGGATAGGAACGGCAAAATTTTTTACACTTCTATTACTTCTTTATCGCACATCAGTAAAAGGGCAAGACAGTAAGCAACTACGGTAATATGGACGAGGACGCAATGCAGCAGACACTCGACCTCTGCAAGAAGTATGTACAGCTTGACGACTCTTCGGCTGTAAAGAAGCTTGAAGGCTTCACACTTGACGATATCCGTGATACACAGTACATTGACGCCGCTAACAAGTCAAAGGACGGCAAGTTCGGTACACTCGAAAAGACAGATGTTACAATCCAGCTCAAGTGGTTGCCTCAGGCACAGTTTATGGGCTACTATGTTGCACAGGCAAAGGGTTACTATGACGAAGTCGGTCTTAAGGTAACAATCACCCCCGGCGGCGGTGACATTTCTGAAACAACAGCAGTAAACAACGGCACAGTTGATTTCGGTGTTACATGGGTAGCAAACCTCACATCCGCAAATGCAGGCGGTATGGATCTCCTTGAAATCGCTCAGGTTTATCAGAGATCGGGTCTTGAGCTTGTTTACAAGAAAGACCTTTTCACAAAGTAATTGATTCAGGCTTTCGTCACGGCGGTAAACCGACTGCCGTGACGAAAAGGTCACAAATATGAAAGGAAGGAAACATTATGGATTTATTGATTAAAAACGGAACAATTGTTACGGCAAAGGAAAGCTACAAGGCTGATGTTGCAGTAAATGACGGCAAGATTGTCGCAATCGGCAGTAACCTTGATTTCAATGCAGACAAGGTTGTTGACGCAGGGGGAAAGCTCGTTCTCCCCGGCGCAATTGATGTGCACACTCATCTTGCAATGCCGTTCGGCGGCACGGTTTCTGCCGACAGCTACCTTGCAGGCACAAGAGCGGCGGCTTGCGGCGGTGTAACAACTGTTTTTGATTATCCCGTACAGCACAGCGGTGAAACAATTATGGGACTTATAAATTCAAAGAAAGAGGTTCTTGAAAAAGAGGCCTGTGTTGACTATGCCTTTCATTGCTGTATCACCGATCTTAACGGCGGTGAAATTCTTGATGAAATGAAAACAGCCGTAAAAGAAGGTATTACAAGCTTCAAGTGCTTCTTTGTGTATAAAAAGGAACATATGATGGTTGATGACGCAACATTTGTAAGGCTTTTGCTCAGAGCAAAGGAGCTTGGTGCGAAAATCAATCTTCACGCAGAAAATCCCGACCTCATTGATATGAGAACGGAACAGTTCCTTAAAGAGGGCAAAACAAGCGCATGGTATCACTACCTCAGCCGTCCCGAATTTGTTGAGGCAGAGGCCGACAAGAGAGCCGTGCATTGGGCAAGTCACCTTGACGCTCCTCTCTATATTGTTCATATGGCTGACAAAGAAGGACTTGAGGAATGTATTAAAGCAAAAACAGAGGGACACGAACTCTACATTGAAACCTGTCCGCAGTACCTTGAATTTACCTGTGATGTCTATAAGCGTGAGGACGGCAGAAACTTTGTATGCTCACCGCCTATGAAGGGTAAGGAAAGTCAGGACGCTTTGTGGACAGCAATCAAGTCGGGTATGATTGATACGGTTGCAACAGACCATTGTCCTTTCCAAAGCTACGAAAAAGACTGGGGCAAGGATGATTTTACAAAGATTCCAAACGGCTGTGCAGGTATCGAAAATCTCTATCCTTATATGCTTGATGCGGCAAACAGCGGCAAGATTTCTTTTGAAAGAGCGGTTGAGCTTTGCTCAACAAACCCTGCAAAAATCTTCGGTTGCGATGACAAGGGCTCAATCGAAATCGGTAAGGATGCCGACATCGTGATTTACGATAAGGACAAGGATTTTACAATCAGTGTAAACAATATGCATTCGGACTGTGACCATACTATCTGGGAGGGCAAAAAGCTCCACGGTTATCCCGTTCAGACCTACCTCAGAGGCAGTCTTGTTTATGACAACGGCGACTTTGTGGGAACTCCCGGTAACGGTAAGTATGTAAAACGCAGTACCTCAAAATAATTTATCTAAGTTTTGAAAGTAGTTGATGTTTATGGGATACAGAGAAGTTGTTTTAAAAAGTGAAAGCAGCAGATGCCTGCTCTGCAAGGATGCACCTTGTGCAAATGCCTGCAAGAACGGCGTCAGGATTGACCGCATTATCCGCTCCGTTAATTTTGACAACACAGAGGGAGCAAGATATACGCTTGGCGACAATCCGTGTGCGGGTTGCATTGACGGAGCCTGTATGCAGGCTTGCAACAGAGCAAAGTTTGATTCGCCCGTTAATATCAACAAGATTACGGATATTGTTTCAAGAAAAGAATTTGTTCCCGAATATGATGCGGATCTCACCACCGATTTGTGCGGAGTAAAGTGTGAAAACCCGTTCTTTCTGTCATCATCGGTTGTCGGCAGTAACTACGATATGGTTGCCAAGGCTTTTGATGAGGGCTGGGCAGGAGTTGCATTCAAGACAATCGGAATGTTTACCCCGAACGAGGTTTCACCACGATTTGCAGAACTTGACAAGGAAGATACCGCATTTGTGGGCTTTAAGAATATTGAACAGATTTCGACATATTCCCTTGAAGAAAACCTTTCCTTTTTCAGGAAATTAAAGAAAAATTATCCGACAAAGGTCATCATCGCATCTATCATGGGCAGTAATGAAGAAGAATGGACAAAGCTTGCATCTCTTTGTGAAGACGCAGGGGCTGATGTTATAGAATGTAACTTCAGCTGTCCTCAGATGGTCGGCGAGGGACTCGGCAGTGATGTCGGAATAAATCCCGAACTTGTATATGCCTACACAAAGGCTGTAAGAAAGGGAACAAAGCTTCCGATTCTTGCCAAGATGACGCCGAACATCACCTCAATGATTCCTCCGGCAGTTAAGGCAATGGAGGCAGGCGCAGACGGACTTGCGGCAATCAATACGATTAAAAGTATTATGAATGTCAACCTCGACAATTTTTCAACATCTCCCGATGTTTGCGGAAAATCGTCAGTCGGCGGATATTCGGGCAAGGCTGTAAAGCCGATTGCACTTAGGTTTATCAACGAGATGAAAAGTGATGAAAGACTGAAGGATGTTCCGATAAGCGGTATGGGCGGTATCGAAACATGGTATGATGCGGCGGAGTTTATTTCACTCGGCTGCTCAACGGTTCAGATTACAACCTCGGTAATGCAGTACGGCTACCGCATTATTGACGATTTAAAGGACGGCTTGAAACGATATATGAAAGCTCATAATTTTAGGTCTGTTTCGGATTTTACGGGTATTGCCGAAAGCAATATCATTCCTGCCGATGACCTTGACAGAAGTTACATATGTTTTCCGAAGTTTGACCGTGAAAGATGTGTCGGTTGCGGAAGATGCTTCGTATCATGTTATGACGGCGGTCATCAGGCAATAAAGATGAATGACAATCAGAAACCCGTTCTCTACGGCAAAAAATGCGTTGGCTGTCATCTTTGCAAGGTGGTTTGTCCCGTGGGCGCAATAAGTTCGGGCAAAAAAGTCAGCAAAACTGCTTTAAATAAGCATTGATTTAACAACAAATTATCAAATAGAATTTAATTTATTAAGGATGGTGCAAAGTATATGTTTACATGCAGCAAAGAAAGAATGCAGGGTAAGATTTCAACTTTCAGTACATTCGGTGATGCCGGTCACGGCGGAATTACAAGATATTCACTTTCTCCCGAGGCATTACAGGCAAGAGCAGAGTTTGTAAAGAGAATGACAGCAATCGGTGCCGAAATCAAGACAGACGATGTTGCCAATGTTTATGCAACTCTCAAAGGTTCGGATCCGACTCTTCCGGCAATCGTCATGGCTTCACACTGTGACTCCGTTAAGAACGGCGGTAACTATGACGGTATCCTCGGTGTTATGGGTGCAATGGAAGTTCTTGAAACAGTTGCAAACGATAAGATTCCCCACAAGCACAACCTTGTTGCCATGATTTGGACAAACGAAGAGGGTTCTCTTTATCCGCCGGCTATGATGTGTTCGGGCATTGTCTGCAACGATTATCTTCCTGCCGACATTGCAAAGAATTTCAAAAAAGAAAATATGCTTGCGTCAAAGTCAATTCTTGATCCGACAAAGACATTCGGTATGGCTCTTGAGGCATCCGGCTATAAGGGTGATGAGGCAAACAGACTTAATCCAAAGGATTACAAGGCAATGTTTGAACTCCACATTGAACAGGGACCGATTCTTGAGGCAGCAGGCAATGATATCGGTGTTGTAACCTGCGTACTCGGTATGGTAAACTACCGTATCAAGGTTTACGGACAGGCTGACCATGCCGGCACAACTCCCATGAAGTATCGTCACGATGCACTTTTCGGTGCCGCAAAGGTTCTTGAATATCTCCACACAGAGCTTGATAAGCTTGATCCCGAACTTGTTTACACAACAGGTGAAATTCTTTGTCATCCTGATGTACATACAGTAATTCCGGATTATGTTGAATTTTCACTTGATGCCCGTCATGAAGATCCGCGAGTAATTGAACAGGTAGTTTCCGTAATCGAGAATATCCCGAAAGAGGTTGAAAAGTGCAAGACAGACTATGAAATTGCATGGACAAGAGATACTGTTTACTATGACAAGCAGCTTGTTGATTTTGTTCAGGAGGCAGTTGACGAACTCGGTTATTCAAATCAGAAAATCAACTCGGGCGCAGGTCATGACGCACAGTTTGCATCATATATGCTCCCGACAACAATGGTATTCGTTCCCTCAAAGGATGGTCATTCACATTGCGAACCCGAATTTACTTCAACAGAGCTTTGTACAGAGGGTGCTTCCGTACTTCTCAACGCAGTCCTCAAGTGTGATGCGGCTGATTGATAATCGGTTTTGCGGAGGATAAAATATGGACAATTATATAATTACAATTGCTCGCAGTTTTGGCAGCGGAGGCAAGGAAATTGCCTCCCTGCTTTCCGAAAAGCTGGGTATTCCGTGGTATGAAAGACAGATTCTGACAATGGCGTCACAGGCAAGCGGAATTGATGAAAGCGAATTCGTTGAGGTTGACGAAAAACTTCACGGAAGCTATCTTATAAAGTCGCTCACAAAGCTGCCGACGGCAAATGTTCTTCGTCCCGAATCAAGAGCGTTTGTGTCGGATTTGAATTTGTACAATATTCAGGCGGCAATCATAGAAGAGCTTTCCCGCACACAGTCCTGTATCATTGTCGGAAAATGTGCCGACCATATTCTGAGGGATAGGTCAAATGTCCTGAGCGTGTTTGTTGATGCGTATTATGACGACTGCATTTCAAAAATTCGTTCGAGAATTTATGTTTCGGAAGAGCGTGCAAAAGATATGAAAAAGCGTACCGACAAGTACCGCACGGCTTATTATAAATACTATACAAGAGGCGAAAACTGGAAGGATACGCTTAACTACGATATGTTTTTGAACACATCAAGGAATTCAACGAATGACTGCGCCGAAATTATTGCAAAGGCTGTTGAACTGAAATTCGGCAAATAATTTGATGCAGATTAAGAGGTGAGATTTATGGCAGTAACACTCGGTTCACTGTGCGAAAAGGCGGGCTATCTCTACGGTATGCGTGTGATAGCAGGCAAAGAAGGAATGACCAATATCGTGCAATGGGTTCATTCCGTTGAGGATATTGAGGTAAGTGACTTTCTTCACGGAGGAGAGCTTATCTTTTCAACGGGCATTGCAAACAAAGGTCAGGACTGGTTGCTGCCGTTTGTAAAAAATCTCATTGTCAAAAATGTCAGCGGACTTGTTCTGAACATAGGTCCGTACATAAAGGGAATCCCGTCAGAGGTTATCAGCTATTGCAACGAGAAAAAGTTTCCTCTTATGGATATTCCGTGGAAAACCCGAATTGTTGATATTTCACGGGATTTCTGTAATCAGATTATCTCAAATGAACGCAAGGAGGAAACAATAGGCGATACGCTGAAAAATTTCATTTTCTTTCCGGGTGAGTACGAAAAATACTTTCCTGTTCTTGAAAGCAACGGTTTTGACCTTGCAACCGATTATGCAATCATCGGTGTGAAAGCCGATATGGCTGACCATATTTCTTCAAGAAAACTTGAATCGGCATTTGAACGAACAATTTATTCCTACAAAAAGCACTGGGGCGGTTTTAAGGTGGATAACATGATGTTCTATGTCCTCAATGACTTTTCCGATGATGAAATTGAAAGCATAGCCGAAAAAATTCAGTCGGAAAAGGAGAGGTATATAAGCGTCAACAAGCTGTATGTGGCAGTGAGCAAAACAAATAACAAGCTGAAATCACTCCCGAAAACATACCAGATTGTTTTAAGAATGTTAAGGCTTGCCGTCCGTGCAGATATGACGCCTATGTTCTATGACCGACTTGAAGTCAAAAAGCTGATTCTTGCGGTTGACGATATTTCGTTGCTTGAAAGTATCTATAACGAAAATCTCAAAAAGCTTGAAGTGTATGACCGTGACAACGGCACGGATTATATGAGTTTTTTAAGACTTTACCTAAAGTATGACGGAAGTGTTCAGAGGGTTGCTCAGGAAACCTTTGTTCACCGCAACACCATAAATTATCAGCTTGCAAAAATCAAAAAGATTCTCGGCAATAACCTCAAAACCTTTGAAGAACGATTCAAAATTATATTAGCATTTGAAGTTCGTGATGTGCTTTGACCGCCTCCGTCCCCATAACGATGTTAATACTGAAAATCTCCCGACAGCCTAACGAAAACCGCTGTCGGGGGATTTTTTATGTGTTTATTGTAGTTGTATTTATTTGAGTAACTGATACTAATTGATATCAATTAGTATCAGTTACTATCAGTCAGAGTTAGCATAAGTAAAAAAGAACCGATACAAAAAGTATCGATTCTTCTTTGGTGCACCTGACAGGAATTGAACCTGCACTCCTCTCGAAACTAGAACCTAATGGTGACGACACCTTAGTGAATAAATCACGAATTGTTAAAACAGTAACATATTTCATCTGTGTCTTTAATATGACAATCTAATTCTATTCCTATATCAATACTTTTGCCTGTAACATTTTCGACTTCTTTATTTTCAACTTCAATTTTTAATATTTTAGAACATATTACTTTGCCATGTTTGTTTTTGTAAAATACATAATCTCCCTTATGTATCTCATTTTTTTGAGAGTTTATGCATAATATATGTTTATTATAGACTGCTATAGGCTTTCTTTGCTCAAATGAATACTCGTTTATATACTCAAAAACTTTAATAAATAATAATCGCAAGATTGTTTCAGATAAATGTTTTAAAAAAGGAATTGTGTATGTAATTAAATTATGGACACTTATTCTATTATCTATAGACCAGCTATGAGCTACAGCATTTCTTTTATCAATTAATTCATTCAAAGGTTCAAACAAGTCATTGCTTTTTCTTTTAACTTTTATTTTATATGAATCTTCGTCTAATCCTCTTATATTTAAATGATAGTTTTTAAGTGAAGCGCTCTGGTAAACTTCATCATCATTTGATATAATCGAAAAATCATGTAAAAGTTTAAAAATCTGACCAGATTTTAGGTTGCCTGAATGAGCCAATAAAAATTCTTTGTTTAGATTACCGTCAAAATTTGAGCATAATATATTGGAAAAATTATTAATAACAGAATTTACATTTAAGTCTAAACTGCTAAACTTATTAGGGGATGTTAAATATTCACCTATCTTGCAAGTATATTTCTCCTTAACGCTTTTAGGTAAATCATTATAATGCCCGGTATATTTGAACATTATATCAGTATAGCAAGATAGCAAATCAACTATATAATTCTCAAAGCATCCATACAAACTTATTATTATAGCGTTGTATTGAATTGTTGATGTATTTAACGATTTCAAATAATGAATGTATTCTTTTTGCTCATCATTTTTAACTAGATAATATATATCATTCAATAGATCATTCTGTAACATGGTCATTTCAATGTGTTTTTTAATTTCATTAATTCGATTCAAAAATTGTTTATTGCATGAACTTAATTTATCCATAATTATAGCTTCTCTAAAAATTTAGTAAATTCCTCAATTCGTTTATTTATATCGTCTTTTGATTGATGCTTTCCATCAAATAACAAGTCATCTTTATTACCATTTTCTTCGCTTGTGTTTTCAGAATTTTCTATATGAGCAACCCTGGTTTTTAAATTATAACTATAAAAATTTTGTAATTTTTCAATGTTATCTTCGACACAATTAGAGGATATGTTGCATGGTTTCGTGAGTGCTTGCATTAGAGGATCATATATCATTCTGGATGGTGATGACCATTTTTCTCCATCATAAAATTTAAAAGCATATTCTCCAAATAAAGTATTTGCTTTGTCTAATGCCGATAAAAATTCTTTTTTTAATTCCAATAATTGTTCATAGGTATATTTATTTAGAGTAATAAGAGTATTATCTAAAAATTCTGACAAAGAATAATTGAAATCATCTACATATCTCATGGCGAAATAACGTAAGACTAACTCGACATCAGACATTCGTTTATATAATGAGTGTCTCTCAAGTTTTTTTCTTAACTTTTCATCATCTATTGTTTGCAAACTTTGAGCTTCATACAATTCAATCTCATCATTTTCGCAATCAGTAACATCAGTTGGAATATTCCAGAGCTTTCTAAAGATTGTGTTTTGAGATAATTCAAAACACATTTTATTTCCTCTGCCATTATAAATTGCGTTTCTGATTTCTTGACCTTGTAATTTTACACCACCCGTATTAAGCCTTTCAAAAACAAGTCTTCTTATTTTTTCAGCTCTTTCATCATTATTTGCTGATTCTTTTAAGAGAGTTATTACTTGAAGCTGTCTTCGATCAATACCTTCCTTGATTTTTTCGGGCAGGTTTTTGTAGGTTTTTCCGTTTAATTCACTCCATTCCTCAAGACCAGTTAATTTATATTTGTTTTCGTAAAAATCAATTATAGCCGTTATTCTTTGCAAGCCATCCATTATTTCATATTTATCATAGTCATATTCGTATAAAAATATTGGTGGAATAGGAATATTTATAATTAAAGATTCGATCAATTTTGATCTTTTTTTAGAATTCCATGTTATTCTCCGTTGATATTCAGGATGTAAATTGTAGTTGTTTTGAGAAAAAATATTTGGAATAATAGAAATTTTATATGATCCGTTTTCTGTTATAACTCTAGAATAGCCCTTGTCATATTTATCATTTATATCTTCATGGTCGTTCATTGAATCACCTTCGCGTATGCAATTAGGAGATATTTCAAATTGTAAATGCTGTATTGTCATTATATTACCCTCTTTCTTGATTTATTATAAGTATCTTTTTATCTTTTTTGCAATTATATATGCCAAATCAACAGGAACCGCATTACCTATCATTTTATATCCGTAATCAACATCAGTATAAAAAAATTCAAAATCATCAGGAAATCCTTGAAGTCTTGCGCATTCTCTTACTGTAAGTCGGCGATACAAGTTCTCTTTCCCGGGAACGAATATTCTCTTGTTTTTTTCGACAAAAATCATTTTAGGAGCTTGCGGATGTAGTTGACACTGTCTACCGCTCGCCTGAACGGTAAATCCTTGCTCATCCCAGGAACGAACACGATTACGACTCATAAAGATAGTTGAATAAGCTCCGACAAAAAACTCGTGATTAAGTATAGGTAATCGTCCGTTTGTTTTGTTTCTGGGTAATGCAGGAATTGCAGAAGTGGCTAAATCACCAATAGCTTGTTTTAGTGTGGTTTTCTGATATCTGTATGGTGTGGTTTGTTTAGGAAATCTGAAATCAATATGCAAATCTTTCCTGAATCCAATATAAAACACTCTTTTTCTGTCTTGTGGGACACCATAATCAGCAGCATTCACAAGATTTATAGTTACATCATATCCACAAGATTCAAATTGTGAAATAATGTTTTTTACAGCCTCGGAATGTCGATTAGCCAGCATACCGGAAACATTTTCAGCTAGGAAAAATTTAGGCTGTTTACTTTTTAAAATTCTGATATAGTCATAAAAAAGTTTTCCACGGTCATCGTTAATTCCTCTTAAAGCTCCGGCTTCGCTCCAGCTTTGGCACGGTGGACCCCCGATAATACCGTCAATATTGTCAGGAAAATCAGCTTCTGTTATGCTCCTGATGTCTCCTTTAATTAGCTTTGCCTTATGATTATTTTCATATGTTTCCCATATGCCCTTATCAAATTCATTAGCAATAACTATTTCGTAACCAGCTTTTTCAAAACCTAAGTCTAATCCACCTGCACCGGAGAACAAACTAATCAATTTCAATATAATCATCTCCATTCAGTTTGCATTTTAACTCTTAAAAATATAAATGCAAGTGAATTATTCAAAAACTATGCCATAATCTGTGATATTTGTTACATTAACATCCTCATCCGTTTTAATGCCAAGTTTTTTAAGCACGGAAATAAGGTTTTCTGCTACTGCATTACCCTTGGTTACGAGAGGTTTATCAAATACTAGGTTGCAATCAAGCTTTCCGTCGTTTACAAACCAATCAACAAATACCGATAAAGGTCTATCGCCATCCCATTTCCCTTTTGCTGATCTGTAATTTAATGCTTTGCAAGCAAAGTAAACCTTCGGATATTTATCTACATATTCCTCAATAGTATATAGATTGCTGAAAATATCTTCTGCAGATGAAATGTTATCATGAAATAAAACACAATTAGCTATACCTGAGTTTTCTATAATGTTTCCATTTACAAAAGCATTTTTCTTATCATCAGGAAGATTAGTGCCGGCATAAACATCAATAACTTGTTCGTGTGAAAGAGTTATTATATCTGTAAAATCCCCGTTCGATTTATTCAGTAGTTCAAACTTCCAACCTAATGTGAATGCACCTTTATCTGTCCTGCCACTTTTCTTTTTATATATCAAGGGCTTATTTAAAAAAGCTGATTTTATTCTTAAAGTTGAACTCTCAATAATCTTTTTCCAGTTGTCACCAAATAATAATTGCGCACGCTCACTGTTCATTTTGTTTTCAATGAAATCAGCATTCTCTTTTTTGTAGGAAATTTTAAATTCCTTAACACCATTTTCACAGCTTGCTTTTAAATAAATATCTGTTTTAGGTTCACCTTTGTAGCAAGTAGGTTTTCCAGATTCAAGTACAGTATAAGGGGTGTTTTTATATGTAAAAGCTGTTCCTACGGAAAGTATTCCTTTAATTTTTCTCTCCTCAATTCCAAAATTTTTTGCCATATTATCCTCCGAATATACATTGTATATTTAAAATTATATCACAGTTTGTTTGTAAAAACAATCTGGGAAATTCATAATTACGGTTTACAGTTGGATTTTTGTATTAACGCTGGACTTTTGCAAAGATATGTGGTATATGTTTGTGCTACGAAAGGTGGCATAAACTATGGATATACTTGAAGATTTATATTACGGGAATTTATTACCTCAAGAAAAATGTGCAAAGTTTGATGATGAAATGAAAGAGTTGATTGGATTGCTCAACAGGAATGAAGAAAAACTCACAGCAACTCTTTCCGATGAGCAGAAAGAAACCTTTGAAAAATACAAGGACTGCAATCGGGAAATTTCTGAAATCTGCGAACGAAACGCATTTCTAAATGGCTTTCGATTAGGAGCAAGGATCATCATTGAAGTTGTCAATAACTAAAAAGGCGGATAGGTAATCAAAACTTAAATTGATTACCCGTCCGCTTTTGATTGAAATTATTTTCTTCCAATTTCCAAGAAGTGAGGACTTAATCCCATCAGCGTTTCTTTATGTTCGGTTGTGTGGATAATATCAAGCAGTATATTTCTACTATCTGTATCCTGCCGCTTTTCATCAAGCTTCGGCATTATCCATATGCAACCTTCAACAGCGCAATTTTTATTAAGCAAAATAATCTTCTTTCAATATTGCGTAATGCACATTGTCACAAATGCCATGCATATTTTTGCCAGCCTGTCTTGCGGTTCCTTCATATAGTAATCCGCATTTCTTCATTACATCTCCTGAGTGTGGATTGCGAGGATCATGATATGCTTCAATACGATTTAAGCCTACATCTTCAAACAAGAATCTGATTATTTCTCTAAAAGCTTCGCTCATTATGCCTTTGTGCCACCAATTATAACCAAGACAATATCCGATTGTAGCGGCTTCGGTATCCTCTCTGAGTTGTACCACGCTGATTGCACCTATAGGTTCGCCGATTTCTTTCAGCTCTATTTTCCAGTCATAAAAATCGAGCTTATCCTGGTTATCCAGCAAAAATTTGTGATATGTAGTTTCTAATTGCTCAACGCTTTCATATGGTGGCCAAGTCATATATTTGGTTACTCTCTCATCATTTGCCCAGTTTCTAAACATCGGCTCAGCGTCATCGCTTTTTGTTTTACGAAGTATCAGTCTTTCTGTTTCAAGTGTTACTGTTCCAAGATTTTTCATATAAAACACACTCCTAAAATCAATAATCAATTTTCCTCCTTATATCTTCCTGTTATCTCAATAGGATTTCCGTCAGGATCCATAAACGTAAAATACCAGTAAGGAGAAAATACATTCAGATATCTTATAGGCGTTAATTCGGTTGCAATACCTAAACTAACAATTCTATCGTATTCTTCCTGTAAATCAGGCACATCTAAATTGATAAATACTTTTCTGTTGTTTGCGCTGTTTACGATAGCTAATGAATCATCGTATATCGGATACGATTCGCCTATTGTTTCCATTTGTTCAGGATGTTCGGCATCATAATAGCCGTTAAAAAGGCAGATATTCAAGCCATCGTTGTTGAAAACAGCAAAGCGTTCTCCGTTTCTCGCACTTACCTTCATATCCAAGAGCTTTTCATAAAAATCAAGAGATTTATTAAAATCCTTAACTACCAAATAAATTGAGCCGTATCGCATTAAATTTTCTCCTTATTGTTAATCACTGATATATTCACTTATTTATATTGTTTACAAAATCAATTTCTCTGGCAGTTAATTCCACCCACGCAGGATAGAAACCGCTTTTGATTGCATTGCGTACCGATTTGATATTAGACCAAGCGGCGCAATAGAAAGGCACCTTGCCGAGCTTTAAGATTTCAAGGGATAATTTGCTTGTCAAGGCAGAAGCAACACCTTTTCGTCTGTATTCGGGGAGTACATCAACGCCAATTTGGTACATCGTTTCGCAATCGACGGAACAACCTGCAAGCCCTATCAGTTTATCGTCATCATATGCACCAACCGCCAGAACATCTCTTTCTCTATCGTCAAATGTCAGACAGTTGCTCCACTGCTCCAAATACAAATCTGCAAAATCCTGTTTCTGCAAAACACGCAGTTCATATCCGCAATCAAGCTCTTTCAACTTGGTGACATCAGGCAGGAAATACTCTGCCATAAAGCAAACCTTCAAATTGAACGGTGCAAGCAGTTCGTTCAGCACATTGATATTCGGTGTTTTAAAGCAACGGTACGCAAGGTATTTGTTGATATATTCTGTAACAACCGCTTTTGTTCTTTCACTCGTTTGAGCAACTATATTATTGCCGTATGAAACGAGGTCACATTCAAACGGCAAAGGAATATATTTCCTCGCTTTGGGGTTTGCTTTGGATATCGACACAATGTTGTGTTCAGCTAAAAAATCTTTTGTTTCGCAGTTGCAGTCATACGCTGACTGCTGTAATGCAATTTCTAATATATCTTTATTTGTCATTTTGTTACCTAACCTATGTATCATAATATATTCCTGCTCATTTTCGTCAACTATTTCAAAGCCGACCTTTTGGTACATTCGGACAGCGTAGTTTTCCTTTTGAACAGCAAGAGATGCTTTTGGATAATGCAGTTCTTTTAGATGCTCAAGCATTTTATTCATCAGTGTAGTGCCTATCCCCATTTTTTGATATTCGTTAAAAACCGAGATAGCAAACTCAACTGTAACATCGTCAATACTGCCGTATCCATTGATATTACGCACCCACACTGCTCCGATAATTCTATTATTAACCTCGGCACAAAAGCAATAATCATCCTTTTGCCTTCCAAAGTCCTGTATGTAAACCTGAAGCTCTGGATTATTGATAATTGATTTTGGTGCTAAGTTTGTTGTGTCTGGCTGATAAATTGCCTGATATAAAAAATCACCAAGCAGAGGGTATTCGTTTGGATGCATTTTTCTAATTGTTAAATTCATAACTCTTTCTCCATATATCCGCAATTGAGAAATGCTACAAAACGGATATCCTGCAACACTCCGTCATCATAAGTTACATTGAACGCATTTAATTTACCGTTTGGATATGGTTTTCGTATCATAAATATCTTCCAATGCACATAATTCGCTTAAGTTGCTGACAGTGTAGTTCGGTTGTTCTTCTTGTGTCATAGGCGTAGAAAGTCCGCCTAAGCCTTGCTTAATCCATACGGTTTTCATTCCGATTTTATTGGCAGGAACAATATCATTGTCGAGCCTGTCACCAACCATTACCGCTTCTTCTGCCTTGCAATCAGTTTTACTTAGAGCAATTTCAAAGATACGCAAATCAGGCTTTGCTACACCCTCCTCGGCAGAAGCTACAACAAGGTTTATGTATTTAAGTAAGCCGATTTTTTCTAACCGTTCTTCACTGCCAAAGATCTGATTGGCAATAATTCCGATTTTATATTTCTCGCTTAACTTTCTTAAACATTCTTCCGCTTCAGGATATACAAATTCGTCATCACTGTTCCAAGGAGCCATAGTCAAGCCGTAAAACTCAAGTGCCTTATGGTGGCCATTTTGATTGTATTTTGAAATCTCAACCATTTTGCTGTAAAAATCATCATAACTAACATTTGTATTTGCTATGGTCTTTTCAACTCTTTTTCGGAAAGCAACACTTTCGTCAACAAGTGTTGAACCTATATCAAAGAAAATCCATTTAATAATACTCATCATTTTATCAACGCATCTACAAATTCTCTGTTTATAGTCTCCTTTAACAGCAAAGGTTGAATCCGAGGATAAGTCCAATTTGTCGGCAGATCCTCAAAGAATTCAATTCGTTCAATCTCGCTGTGAAGTTCACTTTCAAGGCTCTTTATCTCAGCGTAATAGAGTTTGCCAAAGGTTTCTTTACCATCAAAGTTATCGGGAGCCGTTACAGAATAAATGCAGACAGGCTGAATCGCATAATCTATCGCTCCGGTTTCTTCGTATAATTCACGCTTGGCTGTATCGTCAATGGCTTCTCCTGCTTCTCTGTGACCGCCGGGGCATTCGTATGTATCACGCTCTTTATGTTTGCAGAATACCCACTTGCCATTTGTTTTTGCTACGATAACAGCGAATTTTATTAAGCTATCGTTCACTGTATCATAAAATCTCACTACCGTTTCCATGTTTCAATCCTTCTCGTAAAATACAATCGTCATTTTATCATTGATTATCTCTGTTTTACCAGTTTTATGATAGCCAAGCTTTTCATATAAATAGCAGTTGCCTTTTTCCTGCAAGATAGTGTCGAGCTTCCAATGATGCTTTCCGTGAATACGCTCTGCTTCTTTTTGCATTTGCAAGATAGTATTCAAATCCTTAAATTCAGCTACAATAAGCTTTATGTCCATTGTATTCCTCACAACCATTGTATAAACGCTGTTTTATCAATGCAATTGTAGCCTGCTCTTTTATAGAAGTTAAGTGTACCTTCGTTTTTAGAGCCTGTGAGCAACATCATTTTGTAGCAATCCGCTTTCTGTGCAAGCTCCTTTGCATAATTCAGGCAGGCTGTTGCGTAGCCTTTTCCTCTGTAATCAGCGTGAGTAACCACATTTTCTATAAAAGCGTAAGGACGAATATTCCTTGTAAGATTCGGAATTATCACGCACACGCAGGAAGAAACAATTTTTCCATCAACCTCGCAGACGATAATATGATGATTTTCATCGTTGCAAATTGCGTTCCATGTTTTCTCCAAATTCTCGTTGTGATCAGGAACACCAAGCTCGTGCAAATGCGTATATAATTCAAGCAACTTGTTCAGTTCGTTAATTTTGATTTCTCTAGTCATTTTCATCACCGTAATACGAATATTCTATTTAAATTCTACCATCAAAACAATAATATAGCAATTATTTTGAAAATTAAAACGCTATAAATTTCACAAAAAATAACAAAGCAAGGGGCGTGAATCGAAGTGTGGTTCGTACCCTTATTATTCTAAATCTTCTTTTAATCGTTTTAGGATTTTCTTCAATCTCTTTTCTACGCCTTCTGTCGTCAGACCGACTCTCAATGATGCTTCACGGGTTGTTGTTTTCTCCTTGCTTTTCAGGCAGTCGGGACATATGCCAAAGATTAACTCAATCAGCCTTAAATCCTGCGGCTTGAGTTTGCTCAAAGCCGTTTTTAACTCTTCTTGCTGTTCGTTTTTGAAATATATTTCTTCGGGGGACAGTGTATCTATCTCAATATCAGTGATTGAAGAAATAAAATAATTTTCATTATCTTTATTGTGAATATCAAGATTGCTATTCTGCTTGAATTGAGTCGAAGCAATAATGCAGTTGCGAACTGTGTTCTTTGAAATATTCAATTCATTTGCAATGTCCGTGACTGCTTCTTCAAGAGGTTTGTCATTCGGTTGTTGCGAGTACAGCAATGCTACTTTCCTTAAATTCTGATACAGGTTATTATTGTCGATATGTACATTACCGCAGACGGTACGGACATATTCGTGCCAAGCCTTGAGAACTTTATATTTTATCAGTTGCAGTAAAGGTATATCCGAATCATAGCTTTGCAGTTCACACCACAGCAGAGAGGAAAAGATTTGTTTCAAATCGTCAATTCTATTACTATCCAAACCGTATTTCGTTATAAACAGTTGAGCATTTCTGTTGAGTACAGGCTCATAAAAATAGAGAAATTCATTAAAGTATTTTTCATAATTTGTTTCCTTGTAGCGTACAAAATAATCATTCAAGTTAGCAGGCTTGATTGGAACGTAATCAAGCTGATACATTTTATTTTCCTTAATCTTTCATAGCCTCCTCATAAATTTTTGAAAGCTCCATATCTTTCTCGTATTGATTTTCGGCATAGTCAAAATCAACATTTGCTAAATTAAAATAATAATCAATAAGCTCCTTTGCCTTGGCAGATACATTCGCACTGTATTTGCTAAGGCTTTTATTTTTACGGATAGAATCGTAACGATTTTTCCATAGAACATAATATGGGCTGTCGGATTTTCTCTGTTTTTTCATTTTCCTTTTTGTGACTTCCGGGTGTTTAGCGATGTATGAACAAGGCACACCGTATTTCTTATTTACCGTACTGCAATACAGTTGATTGCGTGCTGTTGTCATAAAGAAATATCTGTCGCAAATATCGCATCTCCAAAGATAGTGACCGTGAATATATCCTTCAAACAAGTCTGTCATCAAAAAGTCTTTCAGATTATTGTAATAAACTTTTCGATAAATCTTGCTTGTGCCGTCTGCAACTTCTACCACCGGAATTATTGTTGCTCTCGTGCCGAATGGGTGGCTGTTAACATCAAATATAAAATTCATATACGGGTCTTTTACAAAATCATTGAATGCTTCTGCAAGTTCTGCTTTTGTTCGTGCGGTGTTTTTTACGATTTTATTTGTAATCTGAAACACGACAGATGAATAATATTTTACTTCCTTTACAGCTGATGAAATAAAGAAACAGATTAAGAAAGCCGTTTCTAAATCAACAGATGCTTTGACTAACTCATCTAATTTTTCTGAAATCTTTATTCTATATTCATTCCTTGTGAATCGTTCATATTCCTCATAAAGTTTGATTTTCTCTTCTGTGAAAAACTCATTGATTATTTCTTTGCATTTCTTGATGTCAAATATTTTAAAGATTTCATATTGACTCAAAACATCAATAACTGAAATTATTTTTGCACGATAATTTAAAAAATCGGTTCTGTTAAAATCCTTATTTAATAATTCTTCTGTGAAATTTTTTAAATCTTCAAAAATACTTTCATCAATAAAGCGACTATCGGTATCCATTACAAGAAAACTTGTGTAACCGATAGGATATTCTTTATCGCTGATTGCAAACTTATCTTTTCTATATGTGACGCTAAAAAGATTAGTAGTATTCAGCTTTTTCAGTACATCGTCTTTTAAGTCCATAGTATCAACTCCGTTTATATTATATCACTTTGAAAATAAAATCACAAGTGTATAGGAAAGCAAATTGTGTTGTCACGGACTTTTAGGGTTTTTTGAAAATTTCTGACATTTATACATTGAGAGTAAAAAGCTTTCAATATTTTTTGGAAGGAGTTGCTATAGTGCGTAACAACAAAAAGCTTGCTGTCGTTGACGGTGAAACATTAATGGATATGCGAATCAAGCCGATAAGCTTTTGCATTGACTCGTTGCTTCCGCAGGGAGTATCAATGCTCTGCGGTGCTCCGAAGATAGGTAAGTCGTGGTTAGTACTTGATTGGTGTGTTCGCATAGCCAAAGGAGAGGAGGTGTGGAATTTTAAAACTACGAAGGGAACTACCTTGTATCTTTGTCTTGAGGACAATTTGAGCAGAATCCAACAAAGGCTAAATGAAATTACAGATGAAGTTCCGAACAATGTATTCTTTGCAACATCTTCGTGTTCGCTGCCGGACGGACTTGCAGAACAGATTGAAAGTTTTGTCGCAGAGCATAAAGATACGGTTCTTGTTGTCATAGATACATTTCAGATGATACGAAGTAAAAATAAGGATACTACTTACGCAAATGATTATCAGGAAATTGAGGAACTAAAAAGATTAGCGGACAAGCTGAAAATTTCTCTTCTGCTTGTACATCATCTGCGCAAGCAAGGTGACAATGATCCTCTGAATAAAATCTCAGGCACAACAGGAATCAGCGGTGCGGTTGATACAACATTTATTCTTGATAAGAGCAAGAGAAGTCAGAACAACGCAACTATGATTTGCACGGGCAGAGATATTGAATACAGAGAGTTGGAACTGAACTTTTCAAAAGACAATCATATGTGGAATTTAGTTTCGGACAGTGTAGAAAGTCCTGAAATACTTTTGCCGGAAGAAATGAATTCGTTAATTGAATTTATGAAACAAAAGATTGTCTTCAAGGGGACAAACTCTGAGTTCGCAGAAGAATTTAATTCTTTCTGCCGTAAGGAAATCTCTGCAAAAGCGTTAAAACAGATGATGAATAAATGGCGTTACGAATTAGAGAGCAATGACATTTACTTTAGCTCATACAGAAGTAACGGAAAAAGATTTGTAAATGTTCACTATCTGCACGATAGTGACTCAAGTGCCGTAAGTGACGTAAATATTATTAGCGCCAAAACTTGCGTTCCTTTCGTCACTTGCGACCCTGACGAGCTGTGTCAGCCAACGTGAGCCGATTTGAGCGATTATTTTGCAGAAACCAAGGAAGTACCCGACTGCGAGTAAAAATCAAAATTTGGGCAAATTTACGGCAAAATTGAAACTTTATTTTTAGAAGCTGAGGTTGGGGCTTCATTTCCCGGACTTGTCCGGGGCAAGCAGAGCGCCCGGCTGTCCGCCAAACGCATAAAGTCGGGCGGAAGCCCGGACCCACTTTAACACGGAGGTGCATAAAAATAGAAAAACGTAAGAGAAATCAAACCTTAAGTATCAGATTAACTCAATCTGAAAAGTCTGCAATCTATAAAATGTCAAAGAAAGCTCAGCTGACATTGACTGAGTATATTTTGAAATCTTCATTAAAAAGTGAAATCAAAGTAGTTGATTTACAACCGTTGCTTGTTGAGCTGAAAAGGATTGGCAACAACCTGAATCAGATAACGAGAAAGATAAACAGCGGTGCTTTTAATTCATACAACTTTAGTGAAATGATTGCTATGCAAAGAAAAATCTATGATGCAATCATAAAACTGTCGGAGGAAAAGTAATGGCGACCGTGACATATATTCGTGAGTCAAAACAATCAATCAGTGCGATGAAAGGTGTAATTGATTACTGTTGTCAGGATAAGAAAGTCTATGATGAGATTTCAAATCAAAGACTTGTCATCGGAATTAATTGTGACGGTGAAAATGCATTCAAAGAGTTTATGGCTACTAAAAAGTCATACGGTAAAACTGACGGTATGAATTTCTATCAGTACGTTCAATCATTCTCACCCGAAGAAAATATTACTCCGCACCAAGCTCATGAGATAGCTATAGAGTTTGCCGAGAAAGCGTGGACAGGTTATGAAGTTTTAGTTGCCACTCATTGTGATGCACAGCATATCCATTCCCACTTTGTAATCAACTCTGTCAGCTTTGAGAACGGTAAAAAGCTTCGGCAGAATCCAAACACGCTTAATTCATTACGAGCATTGAGTGATGAAATCTGCAGACATCATAATCTTTCAACACTTGAACCTTACAGCAAGGACGGTATGAAAATCTCAACAAGAGAATACCGTACTGCGGTCAAAGGTCAGAGCTGGAAATTCAAACTGATGAATGACATAGACAAAGCTATGAACATAAGCGGAAGCAAAGAAGATTTCATAAACACGATGTCGATTATGGGTTACTCAGTGACTTGGACTGATGACAGGAAATACATCACCTATCAATGTCCTAACAAAATGAAGTGCAGAGATATTAAACTCCACAACGATAAATATTTGAAAGGAAGTATGGAAAATGAATTCAGATACAGGCAAGAACAATATTTTGGAAAGCCTCAAGCAGAGGAACAGCAACTCACTTACTGCGATAGAACTGCTCTCAGGAGAAACGAAAGTAATCTCAATTCCTTCTCAAGTGAGAGAGGAAGAACTCAATCTGTTGAGAACGGCAATAACATTTCAGCCGGAACTTTACAACCTGATTTCAAAAATCTCAACAGACGACCAGATGGTGGACTATCTGGAGAGAATTCTGGAAATCAACAAAGACAATATGGAATCAATCTCGAAGAGTTGTCAGTCGGAGCTGAAGAAAATTTCGGAACAGACTCTGAAAGAAATCAGGTCTGTGCAAACGCAGATGACCGAATCTATCCAACAGGCTGGGAAGAGTCAAGAAGAGTTTTTGAACAATACCTTACAAAAAGGTCAGGAGTTGGAATCGGCAATAGCGTCACAGGTGAAGAAGTCAACTCTGCTGACAACATTAAAATGGATAGCAATAACTGTGCTGTCCTCGGCAGTATCAACTCTCTTGCTGAATCACTTTCTCGGATAATTGATGATGAATCGGAAGATGAAGAAGAACGCAGAAAGAGAATTGTAGCCGAACAAAACGGCAGTGATATTGGTACTTTGCTTGGACTTACCGCCGGATTGATTGCAGGTGCAATATCAAAAAAAGAAAATATTGAATATGAAGATGAAGAATCAGGATTTAATATGAGCCTATAATCTTATCTATGAAAAGAGGATTTTATTATGTACAAATTTAGTATAAAAATTCCAGTGGTAAAGGAGTGATGATAGAAAAATAATTAAGCATTGAGCCATGTTGACGTATGGCACGTAAAGAAAATCCTATTATTGTCGAATCTGTTGAATTTGATTATGTAGGAACGGATGAACAGTTTAATACTTTTCTGAAAAGTATAATCAAAGATTACCTTACGGAAAATAATCTGTTGCCTGATTACTATGATGATAAAATTAATTCAAAAAAGTCAGCATAAGAGCTGGATATTATAAAAACTTTGTGATATGTTGTGGTTGCACCGAGGTGGTGTGACCACAACATTCAAATAACAAATGAGAGGAGAATGATTATGAAGGTGTGGCTGTATTACAGGCTATCAAGAGATGAAGATGCTGAACTCAATTCTCTTAACAATCAGCGAAACATTTTAGTAGAATATGCAAATGCAAATAATCACGAAATTGTCGGTGAGTCCTTCGATGATAATGTAAGCGGTATGCATTTCAATCGTGAGGGCATCAACAAGATTTATGAACAGGTCGAGAATAAGGCGATTGAAGCAATCATCGTGAAAGACTTATCCCGACTTGGCAGGCACAGAACGCAGACTGCGATGTTCATTGATTATCTTCGTGAACACGATGTCAGAGTGCTGTCGGTTACAGAAAACATTGACACAAGCAATGAAGATGATGACCTGATGATAGGCTTCAAGGGGATTTTCAACGATATGTACGCTCGTGATATTTCAAAGAAAATCCGTGCAGGCTACAAGCAGAAACAGAAAAACGGAATTGTGATTACAGTACCGCTTGGATATTTTAAGGATAAGAACACCAATGAAATTTTAATAGTCGAGGAAGAAGCTGAGATTGTCAGAAAGATATTTGACCTCTACCTATCAGGCTACGGCTTAAAAGCAATAGCCAAAAAGCTGAATGATGAAGGCATAAAATCACCGCAGTACTATCAAAACAAAATGTACAACAAGAAATTACCCTGCAACAAACCTGAAATTACTGGCAGGTACTTATGGGTGAACACAACGGTAAAACGGATTTTGCAGAATGAGTTTTACATAGGAACAGTCACCTGTCACAAGACTTATACCAGTAAAATTAATCATATCAGAAAGGCTTTGCCTGAGGAAGAACAATTTAAACACGAAAATTTTGCACCTGCCATTATCTCAAAGGAGAAATGGGAACAGGTGCAATTTTTATTATCTTCAAAGCGTAATAATGTTCGAGCGAGTTCAGGTAATCCTTGCCACCGCTACACAGGACTGATAGAATGCGGTGACTGCGGTTGTACATTCGTATGCAAAAAGCGTAAGTGGAAAGATAAACCCGAACGCATTGAATACAACTGCAACGGCTATCATCGCTATGGCAAGGAACACTGCACAGCACATAGGATTGATGAGGGGCATTTGGATAAGCTGATTTATGATGAGCTTATGTCAATCAAGGATGAAGCGCTTGCAAATTACAAATCAATAGAATCGGATGTCAAGAAATGGATGAGCAACAGGGGTACAGTTACTAATAAGCTGAAACAGCTTAATACAAGCCTTGAACAGCACAAATCTGACCAAAAGGAAATCCTGCTTGAGAGAATCAGGGATAGGGAACACGCAGATATCTACACAGAAATGCTTGAAAAATGCGAGTCGGACATTCAAAAACTTGAGGATGAAATTAAGTCCATTCAGGATTACAACTCCACTATCAAAAAGCGCAAAGCTGAAATGAAAGACAGCGTTCAAATCATTGAAGAAATTATAAAAGATGAGGCAATCAGCGATGCAAACCTCAGGTTGCTTGTAGATAAAATAATAATCTTTGAAAAAGATAAAAAGATGAGTATCAAAATCAAGCTCAATGCAAAATTTCAAAAACATAAGGATTGCTATGATGAGAATGGCAATCTTAAAGACAGTGCATTTACGGTATAAAACTTTTGGCAGACGCATAACATTAGTAAGTTTCAATTTAGCGATTATAGCTAAATTGAAGTGTGAAGATTTGTGCAATACAAACTACAAAATCATCACCTTATGTTATGCGTCTGCCAACTTTATTTTTTGCTCAAAACAAGAAAAAGCCCGATAAAATCGGACTTTTCAGGGTGGTGCGGGCGACAGGACTTGAACCTGCACATCGGTTGACACTAGAACCTAAATCTAGCGCGTCTGCCAATTCCGCCACGCCCGCACGTGTGTATTTCAACAAGATAAACTTGCGAAAATCAAAATATTAAATTGTTTCACCGAGGTAGTGTGACCTAAATCTAGCGCGTCTGCCAGTTCCGCCACAGGTGCAAATATTAAACTGAAATATAAATAGTGGTTTTGCGAAGTGATACGCGCGTCTTCCGGTCTGAAATATAGTCGCAATGCGTCGCACATAAATGTACTTCCTTTTGCTCGTTATTTCAGACAGCGCATTGCTCCCTTTATCTGCCACAGGCAGCGGTCGCAAGGCTACCAATTCCGCCACACCCGCATTTTCAATTTCTGCAAGACCTACCGTTAGATAATACTATAAATATCAGCAAAAGTCAAGTATAAGCAAGCAGTATATTACTACTGCTTGCAGAACACGATTCCGTCTTTTTGGCTGATTGACTTGATTTTTGCCAAAGATTCAACTCTTACGCCCATATCACGAACGAGGCTGCCGCCGCCTTGATAGGCTTTTTCGATAACAATTCCTGCACCGGCTGTTTTTGCGCCTGCTTTTTCAATCAGCATAAGAAGTGCCGTCAAGGCACTGCCCTTTGCAAGAAAATCGTCAATGATAAGCACATTATCGTCTTTGCTCAAAAAATCCTTTGAAACAACTATGTCGTAATCCCTTTTATGAGTATAGGAGTGGACGGTTGCGTTGTATGTATCTGAGTAAATGTTTATCGTCTTTGTCTTTTTTGCAAAAACAACCGGAACATTAAAATACTGAGCAGTAAGACAGGCAATACCGATTCCCGACGCTTCAATTGTCAGAATTTTTGTTATGTTTTCATCCTTGAAAAGTCTGTAAAATTCCTTGCCAAGCTCACATACAAAACTGACATCAATCTGATGATTGAGAAAGCTGTCAACCTTTAACACATTGTCGGCACCAATATGTCCGTCTTTAAGAATTCTGTCTTCTAAAAGTTTCATATCAATCTCTTTTCTGAAAAATAAAATAGTAACAAACAATACGATAGATTATACTACAAATATTTGCACATTTCAATTGATTTTTGTGATATTCCATGTTTTATTTTTCTTATTTTCGCAAAAAATTAAATTCAGACACAAAAAAGGCAGTCGTGATAAAGCGACTGCCCCTGTGTTTTATACTTCAATATTTTTAATTGAATCAAATTCGTCCGTGATTTCTTTTGACGGCTTTTTTGAAAGAAGAGAAACAACAACATTCACAATAAGCGCAAGTCCGAAGCCTACAACAAGTGAATAAAGATTTGTTGCCGCATAAAGCGTCTGACCGTTTACAAGCGGAATATAGTCCCATATGATAACTGTCAGAGCACCTGTTGCCATACCGCTGATTGCACCCGAAAGTGTTGAGCGTTTCCAGAAAAGTGCCAACAGAACAACAGGTCCGAATGCCGAACCGAATCCTGCCCATGCATCCGAAACAAGTCCCATAATGCTTGATTTAGGATTAAGTGCAATGAAGAATGCGATTACAGCAACAACTGCAACTGCAATTTTGCCGACCAAAAGCGAACTCTTTTCGCTTGCATTCTTTTTAACAGCACCTTTGTAAAGATCCTCCGAAACAGCCGATGCAGTGACGAGAAGCTGACTGTCTGCTGTTGACATAATTGCGGCAAGGATTCCGCAAAGGAAAATACCGCCGATAAAGATAAGCACGCCGTTGCCTGAGAAAAGCTGCTGGATTGTTCTGATGAATACAGATTCGCTTGTTGCATCGTCAAGCTGTGCTGTAAGGTAGCCTCTTGCGATAAGACCGATAAGGCATGACGCAGTAAGTGAAATAATTACCCAAACAACAGCAATTTTTCTTGACTTCTTGATTTCTTCATTGCTCTTTACAGCCATGAATCTGACGAGAATATGCGGCATACCGAAGTAACCGAGTCCCCACGCAAGGTTTGAAATAATCGAAACAGCCGAAACAGGCGTTCCGTCACCGTTTACAAAGAAGTTAAGGAACTGAGCAGGCTGTTCAACACCTTTTGCGGCAAGTGCAGAACTGAAGCTTGTGTCAAATGTGAGAATTGTATATGCAAGCACCGGAACGGTAAGAATTGCAACAATCATCATAAGTCCCTGAATGAGGTCGGTTGTACAAACTGCCTTGAAACCGCCCATGAATGTATATACAAGAATTACTACTGCGGCAACGATAAGACCGATAACATAAACCCGATTGTAGTTTTCGTCACCGCTTGCGCTGTCCGAGAAGAGCGTTGCAAAAAGCTTTGCGCCAGAACTAAATGCCGATGCTGTGTAAACCGTGAAGAAAACTGCGATGATTGACGCCGAAACAATCTTGATTATGTTTTTATGGTCACGGTAGCGATTTTTGAAAAAGCTCGGAATAGTGAGCGAGTTGCCTGCCACAATTGTGTATTTACGAAGTCTTGCCGAAACAATGTACCAGTTGAGAATTGTGCCGATAAGAAGTCCTACGGCAATCCATGCCTCGCCTGTGCCGGCAAGGTATACAGCACCCGGAAGTCCCATCAAAAGCCAACCGCTCATATCAGATGCCTGTGCCGACATTGCGGCTGTCCAACTGCCGAGGTTTCTGCCACCGAGAAAGTAGTCCTCATTGTTCTTGTTGCCCTTTGAGCAAACAAAGCCTATTACGATCATAATAATCATATAAGCTATAAATGCACAAAGAACTATTATGTTGTTTGTTGTCATTATGCCCCTCCTGAAATTATTTATAAATCAAATACCTTTTAATTCTACCAAAAATGAATAAATAAATCAAGTGAATTGCAGTATTTAGGGCTTTTATGCAGATGATTTGTGCATTTGCAAAAATTTAGGAGTAACATTTTGCACATAATTACGAATAAAATAACTTTTATGTGCATTTAAAAGGGGTTTTTGTGTTGATTTGAAGAATCAAAAGTATTATAATTACATTGATTGCAAATTGACTGTAAAAGGTATGTGGAGAGATAGAAATGAATATGGTAAAAAGAACTTGGGCAGAAATTTCACTTAATGCAATTGAGCATAACTATAATGTAATAAGAAATAAGGTTGCAGACGATACAAAGGTCTGTTGTGTTATAAAGGCTGACGGCTACGGCCACGGTGCAGTTGAGCTTTCACAGATTTATGAAAAACTCGGAGCGGATTTTTTTGCTGTTTCAAATATTGACGAGGGTATAGAAATCAGAAAGAGCGGTTCAAAACTCCCTATTGTGATTCTTGGCTACACTCCCGTTTCGGAAGCAAAAAATCTTGCCGCTTATAATATTTCTCAGGCTGTTTTTTCACTTGAGTATGCAAAGGAGCTTTCCGAAAAATGTGTTGAAGAGGACTGTATCTGCAAAATGCACATCAAGGTTGACTCGGGAATGTCAAGAATCGGCTTTATGTGTCAGGAATTTCCACGGGATGAATATTCTATTGAAGAAATTTGCGAGGCTTGTTGCCTTCCGAATCTTGAGGTTGAGGGGCTTTTTACTCATTTTTGTGTGTCTGATGAAGATGCCGAGGGCAGAGAATTCACAAACAAGCAGTATGAAAACTTTATTCATGTGCGTGACAGCCTTAAAAAGCGAGGCGTTGATATCAGCGTTGTTCATTGCTCAAACAGCGGCGCAATTGAGGATTACCCCGAAACCTGTTGCGATATGGTAAGAGCAGGTATTATCCTCTACGGACTTGCTCCGTCATCAAAGCTTGCCGACAGACTTGACCTTGTTCCTGCAATGACTCTTAAAACAGTTGTCGCTTTTGTAAAAGAGGTTCAAAAGGGTGCAACAATTTCCTACGGCAGAACTTTTACAGCCGACAGAAAGATGAAAATTGCAACCGTTCCTATCGGATACGCTGACGGATTCATCAGACAGAATGCAAAAGACGGCTATATGACGGTGAACGGAAAGAAAGCGAAAATTGTGGGCAGAATATGTATGGATCAGACAATGCTTGATGTTACCGATATTGAAGATGTCAAGACAGGTGACGAGGTTGTCGTGTTCGGTACAGGCGAAAACGGTGAGCCTACTGCAGATTCACTTGCCGAAAATACAGGAACTATAAACTACGAAACCGTCTGTCTTGTCGGAAAGCGTGTTCCGAGAATTTACATTAAAGACGGAAAAATTGAGAATGTGATGTATAAATTATGAGATTACTTGCTGTTGACGGAAACAGTATTGTAAACCGTGCGTTTTACGGAATAAGACCGCTTACTACAAAGGACGGTCAGTTTACAAACGCAATTTACGGATTTCTTACAATGCTGTACAAAATTAAAAATGAAGAAAATCCCGACGCCGTGGCGATTGCCTTTGACCTGAAAACACCAACCTTCAGGCACAAGGCCTATGCAGGCTACAAGGCAACACGAAAAGGTATGCCGGAGGAGCTTGCGTCACAAATGGAACCGTTGAAAAAGCTTCTTACACTTTTAGGCTACAGGCTTGTTACCTGCGAGGGTTTTGAGGCTGATGATATTCTCGGTACGCTCGCCAAGGCTTGTGAAGAAAACGGAAACGAGTGCGTTATTGCAACAGGTGATCGTGACAGCCTTCAGCTTGTGTCGGACAAAACAAGCGTTCATCTTTGCTCAAACAAACAGGATATACTCTATACCCCCGAAAAGATTCTTGAAGCTTACGGTGTAACTCCGAAAGAGCTTATAGAAATCAAGGCGATTCAGGGCGATACTTCGGATAATATTCCGGGTGTTGCGGGAATAGGTCCAAAGGGTGCAGGCGACCTCATTCAGAGATATCACACGGTTGAGTATATCTATGACCATCTTGATGAACTTGAAATCAAGGACGGTGTGCGTAAAAAGCTGACTGCATCAAAGGATAATGCAATTCTCAGCCGTATGCTCGGTGAAATAAACTGCAACGCTCCTGTTGACACAAATGTCGAAAATTATGTTGTAGATATGAAAGATGCCGATGAATGTGCCGGATTTATGGCAAAACTTGAACTGTTTTCTTTAATAGAAAAATACGGTATCAAGGCTGACAAAAACACAAATACAAAAGAAACTGAGAAAAAAACACTTGAGGTTGTATCTGATTTTGATGAAAATGAACTTTTAAAAAATGTTAAGCCAAAGATAAAACTCTATATTAGCTTTGAAATTGAGCATAAAGAATTAAAATCCTTTGCCGTGCTTTTTGACGGCAAGGTGTATATAAGCACGGACGAAGAACTTTTTGTTAAGTTTATTGCCGACAGTGAACTTGAAAAGTACACAAGAAACATCAAAACGCTCTACGCTTATGCCGATGAGAAAAATATTGATGTTGAAAACATTGTGTTTGATATTGAGCTTGCGGCATATCTGATTGAACCGTCGTCAAAGGATTATTCGGACAAAAATCTTTGTGCCTCTTACGAAATCGCTCTGCCTGTCTGCACTGATGAGCAGAATGAAAAATACGAGGCATTTGCCTGTTATGCAGAATTGTGCGAAAAACTCGGAGATAAAATCAAGGCTCACGGTCAGGAAAAGCTGTTGAGCGAAATTGAAATTCCGCTTGCAAAGGTGCTTGCAAGAATGGAAAATATCGGTGTCTGTGTTGACCGACAGGGCATTGAAAGCTACGGCGAAATGCTTTCTGCACAGATTAAGGAGCTTGAAACCGCAATTTACGAAAGTGCGGGCTGTGAGTTTAACATCAATTCGCCGAAACAGCTTGGCGTAGTTTTATTTGAAAACCTCGGACTCCCCTGCAAAAAGAAAACGAAGAGCGGTTACAGCACAAATGCAGAGGTGCTTGAAAGCTTGAGATATGACCACCCTGTTGTTGAAATGGTGCTGAGATACAGAACGCTCTCAAAGCTGAATTCAACCTACTGCGAGGGACTTTTAAAGGTCATTGCAGATGACGGCAGAATCCATTCAAACTTTAACCAGACCGAAACAAGAACAGGCAGAATCAGCTCAACAGAGCCGAATCTCCAGAACATTCCCGTAAGGACCGAACTCGGCAGAGAGATGAGAAAGTTTTTCTGCGCAGGAGAGGGTCAGGTGCTTGTTGATGCCGACTATTCGCAGATTGAACTCCGTGTGCTTGCCCATATTTCGGGTGACAAAAATATGATAAAAGCGTTCAGGGACAACGAAGATATCCACGCAATCACAGCGTCACAGGTGTTCAATATGCCGCTTGATATGGTAACTCCGATTATGAGAAGCCGTGCAAAGGCTGTTAACTTCGGTATTGTTTACGGAATCGGCGCATTTTCACTTGCAAAGGATATCGGTGTTTCAAACAGAGAGGCAAAGCACTACATTGAAAGCTATCTTGCCCATTACAGCGGTGTTGACAGCTATATGAAAAATGTTGTTGAAAGAGCAAAGGCTGACGGCTATGTTGAAACAATGTTCGGCAGAAGAAGAAATCTTCCCGAACTCACCTCGGGCAAGCATATGATTCGTGCATTCGGTGAACGGGTTGCAAGAAATATGCCTATTCAGGGCACAGCCGCAGACATTATCAAAATTGCAATGATTAAGGTTGACGAGCGAATGAAAGCCGAAAATCTCCGTGCAAGACTTGTGCTGCAGGTTCACGACGAACTTATTGTCGAAGCTCCGCAGGATGAGAGCATGAGGGTTGCGCTCATCGTTCAGGAAGAAATGGAAAACGCAGTAAAAATGAGCGTTCCGCTCACAGCCGATGCGGCAGTCGGAAGGACTTGGTATGATGCAAAAGGATAACAGAACAATTGCCTTTGTCTGCACGGGCAACACCTGTCGCAGTCCTATGGCAGAGGCAATTTTTAATGATATGGCAGAGAAAAACGGCGTTTGCGTCAGGGCGGAAAGCTTTGGCATTGCGACCTCAACGGGACTTCCCGTGTCGGAAAATTCCGTGATTGCCTGTAAGGAAATCGGAATTGACCTTTCGGGCAAAGCTTCAACAGCCGTAGCTGATGCTGGCATTGAAAAATACGAAAAATTTTACTGTATGTCGCAAAGTCACGCAAAAATGTTGATGCAGTTTTTTCTTGTACAGCCCGAAAAAATCGCCGTGCTCGGTATAAGCGATCCCTACGGCGGTGACATTGAGGTGTACAGACATTGCCGTGATGAAATCGTTAATTCTGTAAAGGAAATATTAAAAGCGTATGAAAATTGACAGAATGACCGAAAATCAGCTTGAGGCGGTTGCACAGCTTGAACAGCGGTGTTTTTCGCATCCGTGGTCATTTAACAGCCTTGAAGAAGAACTGAACAACGAAACCTCGCTGTTTTTTACCGCAACGGAAGATAATGCCGTTGTCGGATATATAGGAATGAGCGTTGTTGTTGACGAGGGTTACATTTTCAATGTTGCCGTTGACGGCACACACAGAAATCGGGGAATAGGTTCGGCGCTTGTTGAAACGCTTGTGAACTATGCCAAGAAAAATAACCTTTGCTTTCTCACTCTTGAGGTTCGTGAAAGCAACAAAAATGCCCGTTCTCTCTATGAAAAATTCGGATTTATCAAGGTGGGAGAGAGGAAAAACTACTATTCTTCTCCTGCTGAAAACGCAGTTTTAATGACACGCTTTTTTTGACATATATATGTAATAAAACATTATATTAATGATATTACGGAACTTCGTCATAAATGTTTCGTAGTGAAAGGAAAATTATGAAGATACTCGCAATAGAATCGTCCTGTGACGAAACTGCGGCAGCGGTTGTTGAGGACGGCAGAAACATAATCTCCTCGGTGGTTGCATCTCAGGTTGAGGAACACAAGCTTTACGGCGGTGTTGTTCCCGAAATCGCATCCCGCCGTCACGCAGAGGCAATTGTTCCTGTTGTAAGACAGGCTCTTGAAAATGCAGACTGCACGCTTTCGGATATTGACGCAATCGGTGTTACATATGCCCCCGGACTTATCGGAGCGTTGCTTGTGGGGGTGAATTTTGCAAAGGGACTTTCACTCGCAACAGGAATTCCCCTTGTGCCTGTTCACCATCTGCGTTCGCATATTGCGTCAAATTATATTTCAAATAAAGAATTAAAACCGCCGTTCCTCTGCCTTGTTGTGTCGGGCGGTCACAGTCACATTGTTATGGTTGAGGACTACACAAAGATGAAAATTATCGGCAAAACCCGTGATGATGCCGCAGGCGAGGCTTTTGACAAAGCTGCAAGAACAATGGGAATGCCGTATCCCGGCGGAATTGAAATGGACAGAGTTGCGGAAAACGGCAATCCGTTTGCATTCAAGCTCCCTCGTCCCGCAGTTCATGACGCACCCTATGATTTCAGCTTTTCGGGACTTAAAACAGCCGTAATCAACCTCATTCACAATTCAGCGCAAAAGGGTGTTGAGCTTAACAAAGCCGATGTCTGCGCGTCATTCCGCTATGCCGTTGTTGATTGCCTTGTTACAAACTTTATCAAGGCGGCTGAAGACTTGAAACAGAAAAAGCTTGTAATCGCGGGCGGTGTTTCTGCAAATTCACTTCTCAGAAGAACCCTTGCAGAAGAGTGTAAAAAGCGTGATTGGGAAATGTATATGCCCGAAAAATCTCTTTGCGGTGACAATGCCGCCATGGTCGGTTCACAGGGATATTATGAGTTTCTCAGCGGAAATATTGCAGGAACAGACCTCAATGCTTTTGCCACAATGAGTATTGAAAAAGGCTGATTTATTCGCAAATAATCACTAAAACACTTGCTATTTTATCAAGAATATACTAAAATAGTGTTAATAAACCGAAAGGACGATTTAAAATGAGCAATCCTATTGTTACTTTTGAAATGGAAAACGGAAAAACAATCAAAGCGGAGCTTTATCCCGAAATTGCTCCGAATACTGTAAATAATTTTCTCAGCCTTGTAAACAAGGGTTACTATGACGGACTCACATTCCACCGTGTAATCTACGGATTTATGATTCAGGGCGGTTGTCCCGAAGGCACGGGCATGGGAGGTCCCGGATATTCAATCAAGGGCGAATTTGCCGCAAACGGTTTTGGAAACGACCTCAAACACACAGAGGGCGTTCTCTCAATGGCTCGCTCAATGATGCCCGACTCCGCAGGCTCGCAGTTCTTCATTATGCACAAAAACGCTCCTCACCTTGACGGTCAGTATGCCGCTTTCGGCAAGGTAATCGAGGGTATGGATGTTGTAAATGAAATTGCAGAATGTGATACGGACTATTCTGACAAACCGCTTGACCCACAGGTTATGGCAAAGGTTACCGCCGAAACCTTCGGTGTTGACTATCCCGAGCCTGAAAAATGCTGATTGTTAAGGAAGGAATTTTAAAATGAATGTTTTGCTTGCAGGCGGTGCCGGATATATCGGCTCGCACACTTGTGTTGAGCTTATCAATGCAGGTCATGATGTTGTAATTGCGGATAATTTTTCAAACAGCTGTCCCGTGGCGGTTGAAAGAGTGGAAGAGCTTACAGGAAAGAAAATTCCCCTCTATGAAGCCGATGTTTGTGACAGGGATGCCGTTGAAAAGATTTTTTCGGAAAATAAGATTGATGCGGTAATTCACTTTGCAGGTCTTAAAGCAGTAGGCGAAAGCTGCGAAAAGCCTGTTGAATACTACCGCAACAATATTGATTCAACGCTCACATTGCTTGAAGCAATGAAGAAACACGGTGTAAATAACTTTATTTTCAGCTCAAGCGCAACGGTATACGGCACACCCGAAACAGTTCCGCTTGTTGAAACAATGCCAAAGGGTTCTCCGACAAACCCATACGGCTGGACAAAGTTTATGATGGAACAGATTCTTACGGATGCCGCAAACGCAAATCCCGATATGTCTGTTGTTCTTCTCCGTTACTTCAACCCGATTGGTGCTCACGAAAGCGGCAGAATCGGCGAAGACCCTAACGGAATCCCGAACAACCTTATGCCGTACATAACTCAGGTTGCCGCAGGCAGACTCAAATGTCTTGGTGTGTTTGGTGACGATTACCCGACTCATGACGGCACAGGTGTGCGTGACTATATCCATGTTGTTGACCTTGCAAAGGGTCATGTTAAGGCCATTGAATATTCCGCAGTTCATAAGGGAACAGAGGTGTTTAACCTCGGCACGGGAGTCGGATACAGCGTTCTTGATATTGTAAAGGCTTTTGAAAAGGCAAATTCAATCAAAATTCCTTATGTAATCAAGCCCCGCCGTGCAGGCGACATTGCAGAATGCTTTGCCGACGCAACAAAAGCCAAAAATGTGCTTGGTTGGGTTGCCGAAAAGAACCTTGAGGATATGTGCAGAGACAGTTGGAACTGGCAATCTAACAATGTTAATGGTTACAAATAACAAATTATCATCATTTAATTTGTGCAATCCTACAAAAAACAATATTTTGTAAAATAATCTACGGTTAAAGGTCATTTACAGTTGACTTTTAATGGTCGATTGTTGTATAATGATAATGCTTATAGAAGCATTATCACATAAGGAGGAAAAAGAAAATGTTCAAAAAAGCACTTAGCCTTTTACTGTCTATGATGCTTGTTGTGACATCACTCGTTGTAACTGTAATGAGCGTTTCTGCTGCCGGCGATACATATTTCGTATCCGGTTGTGAAGAACTCACAGGTTACAAGTGGGCTACGACTGAAGCAACTTGCGGAGATAATGTAATGACAGCAAACGGCGACGGTAACTACGAAAAAGTATTTACCAACGTAGCAGTCGGCAACGGCTATCAGTTCAAAGTCGTTAAAAACGACGGTGAAGAATGGATTGGTATCGGTGACGGCTACGAACAGAACTTCACATTCAATGTAAAAACTGCTTGTGATGTAACAGTAACTTTCAACCCAACAACAAAGGAAATCAATGTAACAGGTGACGGCGTTGATATTCCGAAAGACCTTGTTATTGACCATGTTACAGCTGTAGGTAACGGCTTTGGTGAATGGCTCCATGCTAAGGACTGGAAGTTAGATGCTGATGTTAACAACTTAACAGAAACATCTGAGGGTTCAAAGGTTTATCAGATTACCTACGAGAACCTTGACGTTTACGAGAACTATCAGTTCAAGTTTGCTGCAAACAGTTCTTGGGCAGACAACTGGGGCCTTCCTGAGTCAGGCGGTGCTCCGCTCAACGAGTGGTTCGACCTTACGTACAACGGTCAGGATATGATTATTGACACTGATGAAGCAGGTTACGATGACGGTTATGATATCGTTCTTACACTTGACCTTTCAAACTTCAGCTATGCAACAAAGCAGGGTGCTAGATGCAAGATTGACATTGTAACAGGTGACAAGCCTACAGAGCCTGCAACAGAAGAGCCTACAACAGTAGCAGCTCCTACAACAGTAGCTCCTACAACAGCAGCTCCTGAAACAGAGCCTGCAACTGAGCCTGCAACAGAGGCAGCTACAACAGCTGCTGCTGAAAATGGTCTTACAGTAAAGGCTACTTCAAACCTCTTCCCTGAGAAGAAGATCGTTCTTAGCCCTGACCAGAAGACATTCAAGGTTACTTATGTATTCCAGTCTAAGGACAAGGATGTGCTTGACTTCCAGTGGTTTATGTACTATGATTCAAACGTACTCAAGCCAACAGATAATACAAATAAGTCAACTTCTTTTGAATATCCCAGCCAGGGCAGCTACATGTTCAACAAGAAGATTCCGGGCGAGATCGGTGCTACCGGTACAAACCTCAGTCTTTATAACTCAACTTCAAAGGAAATCGTATTTGCTTCAGCTGAGTTTGAAGTAATTGATCCTTCAGCTACTGAAACAACAGTTAATCTCGATGCACAGGTACTTCGTCTTTCAAAGGTTGATCCTGACACAGACTACACAATTACAGAAGAAGAAGTAGAGATTACAAACTTTGGTCTCAATCAGGAGAACTATGATAAGTTCGTAACTGTTTGTAAGACAGATTCAGCTCCTGTTTCTTCAGAAGAAACAACAGTAGCTCCTACAACTGAAGAGGCTACAACAGTTGCTCCTACAACTGAAGAGCCGACTGAAGTTCCTACAACAGAAGAAGCTACAACAGCTCCTGCAACAGAGCCTACAACAGTAGCTCCTACAACAGAGCCTACAACAGAGCCTGCTCCTGCAGCAGATCCTATTTATGTAGTAGCCGGTTCAGAAGAATTTGCCGGTCTTAAGTGGATTGGTGATCCTGTAGGCGGTGCTCAGAATGTTATGACAAAAGACGGCGACTTGTACACAAAGACATTCACTGCAACTCCTGCAGGCAAAGACTATCAGATTAAGGTAGTTAAGAATGTAGAAGGTACAGATCCTGAAACAGGCGACAAAGTTTGGAATCAGACTTGGTTTGGTATCGGCGAAGAATACAAAGATAACCTCACATTCAATGTAACAGATACTTGTGATGTAACAGTAACATTCAATCCTGCTACAAACGAAATTAATGTAACAGGTGACAACGTTAAGGTTGTTACAGATCTCGAAGTTGAGTATATTACAGCAGTAGGTAACGGCTACGAAGGCTGGCTCAACGGTGTAGCATGGGGTGTTGATGCTGCTTCAAACAAGATGGATAAGATTGCTGATAAAGTTTATAAGATTTCTTATACAAATGTAGTATCATCAGACAGCTATGAATTTAAGTTTGCTGCAAACGGTTCATGGGCTGCTAGCTGGGGTCTTCCGGCAGAAGAGAACGGTGCTCCTGTTGGCGAAAACTATGCTCTTACATACAACGGTGAGAATATGGTTCTCGATACAGTAGCTCTTGGTTATGAAGAGGGTACACCCTTAGATGTAACACTTACACTTGACCTTACAAACTTTGACTATCCTTCAAAGCAGGGTGCAAAGGCATTTATTCAGGTTACACCTCAGGCTCCTTCTGACGAAGCTACAATCACAGCTTCTTCAAACATCTGCCAGGCTAACGGCACAGGCACATACAAGGTTGGCGACAAGGTATCTGTTTACTATGTTCTTGATACTAAGGACGCTCAGGTAGAGGATGTTGAGTGGAATCTCTCATTCGACAAGGATGCACTTGAACTCAACTCACTTACAATGCCTGCAATCAATGATGGCCTTGTCAACACTGACAACTATTCAGGTAACGCTTCAAGTCTTTCACTCTACGACTTTGCCGGCGGTAAGAAGCTCGTTGAGGCTGTATTTACTGTAAAGGCAGCAGGTGAAACAAAAGTAAACCTTAATGTTGTTGATCTTACACTTGCTAAGCTCAACGCTGATACAGGTCATGCAGATGAAGACTCAGAGTACGAGGCAGTTGTTAACAGCGACATTGCTAATGATATCTTTGATAACATTAACTCAGAGGCTAAGGTAGAAGCTTATGTTGAGCCTGCAACAACAGAGCCTGTAACAACAGAGCCTACAACAACAGAGCCTACAACAACAGAGCCTACAACAGTAGCTCCTGAAACAACAGAGCCTACAACAGTAGCTCCTGAAACAACAGAGCCTACAACAGTAGAGCCTGCAACAGTAGCTCCTGAAACAACAGAGCCTACAGATGCTCCTGCAACAGAGCCTACAGATGCACCGGCTACAGATGCTCCGGCTACAGATGCTCCGGCTACAGTAGCTCCTACTACACCTGATGCTACATCTGGTTCACAGGCTGCAGCAAATGGTCAGTCAACAGCTGACACAGCTACTCCTGACACACCGGCTAACGGCACAAGCAGCAATGCAGTACAGACAGGCAATGCTTCTATGGCAATAGTTATCCTCTTAGCTCTTATTTCTGCTACAGGTGTTGTTTATTTCACAAGAAAGAGATTCACAAAGTAATTTGAATTTCTGATTGTAAAAAATTGTTGACGATGTTGACGGTTTTAAAAAAATAATTTTTCACCCCTCGGTGCTCCGAGGGGTGTTTTTGTTTAACCTCTTTTTAATTGGATGTTTTTGCAGTCGAAAATTTTGTTCGTAAATTTTCACACAAAATTCAGTGAAAATTGTGAATATATTCATTGAAATTTTTTTTGTAATGATATATAATAGAAACATCAAACTAAAGGAATGAAAAAAATGTCTAAAAAAATAAAAAGTATTCTTTCAATTCTATTTGTCGCGATTATGACAGCGTCATGCTTTTGTATTCCTGTTAATGCTGCCGATGATGATTTGAAAATCAAAATCTCGTCTGATGACAAAGATTCCGTAACTGCCAAGGTTGGTGATACTGTAAAGTATGCGGTCTATATGTCGCAGACCAATGAAAAGGTAATCGGCATTCAGATGAGCTTCTTCTATGATGACGCTTATTTAAAAATGGATGCTGATTCGGTTAAATGTGAAAGCTTTCCTAACTCAGTGGGCAACACGGCTTTGAAGAATTATTACATCTTTACATGGACAGATGTTCAGAACCCTGTGACGCTTAATTCAAACAAATCTCTTGTTTCCGCAGAATTTAAGGTTCTCAAGGGCGGTGAAACCGATCTTTCATATTTTATTTCTGACATCTACGGTGATGATATGACTTACCTAAAGTCTTATAAGATTACCTGTAAGCTTTGGGTAAACGGTGAAGAGGTTAAGCAGGATGCAGTTCCGATTGTTGATGAAAAGAAAGCAAGCGAAAACAAACTTCAAGGCGACTTCATAAACTATGTTGACGGTATGGGTGAGGAGAATACTCCTAACAAAGATGACCATAAATCTGTAATTGTTGAGAAAAGATACATTGCAACCCAGAAAAGCACCTCAGTTGTTGATGTTACAAAGACTGTTGAAACATCAACAAACGGTTCGGGTTCGGGTTCAAGCACAACAATTATTATCATCGTTGCGATAGCGGTCGTATTGCTTGCAGCGGGAGCGATAATTCTTGTAAAGAAGAAAGATGATAAGAAAAAATCGGATTCGTTAGGTAATGTAAATTCGGACGAAAATAACGAAAATTGATATCATCTTTGAGTTTAATAGATAAAAATTCATATATTGTCGCTAAATACACAAAATTGTAAATTCAATTTTGTGTATTTTTTTGCTTCAATATAAATTAAAAAGATTGCATTTTTCAATTTTTTGTTATATAATTAGTGCATACCGATAGAAATCGGAAATTTTTTTGGAGGAGATTCAAATGTCAAAAAAACTTATTAGTATCATTTTGTCATGTGTTCTCGTTGCTTCACTTGCAGTTGTAGGTGTTGTAAGCGTTTCAGCAGCTATTGACAATGATGGTCGTTACGTTCCGAGTGAGGGCGTAACAGAAACACACAGAATATACTTCTTTATGCCTGAGTCATGGAAGAGTGAAAAGTTCAATGCATCAGATGCCGGTGCATACTGGTGGAACGGTGCAGACGCTTGCGAGTCTAAAGACGGTACATCAAAGGGTGCTCCGTGGCCGGGATACAAGATGCAGGTTTACGATGCAGACGCTAACCTCTTCTATATTGACCTTCCTGCAGATGCGCCTAATATTATTTTCAACAACTTCCTTAACGGCGGTGAGAAAAATACTGATAAGTCAGGTAATGTAACTTATCAGTTCAGCAAGGAACAGTTCGAGGCTGCTGCTCAGACAAAGGATATGACTTGTCAGTTCTATTCGGCTGGTGATGACGATTACTATGACAATATGTTAGACGGTGAGTTCTGGACAAAGGCTGAAGAGGCTGTTGTAGGTAATGATAAGTCGTTCCTCGGCAACTTCAAGGATAACTTCTTTATCGAGACAGAGAATGAACTCGGTATCTCAATGACATTCGATAACATGATTTTCGTTATTGATCCTGAAAACTATGATGTTAATGAACTCAGCGGCAAGTTATCATACGGCGGTAACTTCTACTTCTTGTATGGTAAGAACGCAGATGGCAAATATGAGTACGGCGGACTTCCTGACTATGAAATGGCTAAGGAAAATGGTGTAGTCCATGTTCTTGACAAAGATGCTAAACCTGCTACACCTATACAGCCGAATAAGCCACAAGTTCCGGACGACAACAACGGCGGCAACAATAACGGTGGCAACAACAACAACGGTGGCAACAACAACAACGGTGCCAACAATAACGGTGCCAACAACAACGGTGGCAACACAAACCCAACTGCTACAGTTCCCGCTCCTGATAAGAATGCTACATCTTCAGCAGATTCAGTTTCTACATCAGACACAACACCTACAAGTGGCAACGGCGCAGTTCAGACAGGCGTTGCAACAGCAGCTGCAGCTCTCGCAGTTGTTCTTATTGCAGGCGGTGCAGTTCTTTACACACGCAAGAGATTTGAATAATCTCACTTGAATAATTATATATAAATATAATTGCTTATGCCCTCCAATCGGAGGGCATTTTTGCTTTAATGTTTATTATTTGTTCTCTTATGTATGACTGAATAAGCGAAAATTACGGATGAAAATATGCCAAAATTCCGTAAAATGCAAATTTGGTGGAATTTAACACAAAAATTTGGTTGTTATTACATTGAGATTAAGACTCAAAATTCCCTGTAACACTTGATTTTTACTGTGTTTTATACTATAATAAGCATACAGATGCAAGTATGGTGTCGGAAATTCATAAGGAGGATATTTAAAATGTCCAAAAAAGTTATAAGTCTTTTATTGGCTGTTATGCTTACAATGGCAATGATTGCAGTTGCTGCAGTCAGCGTTTCTGCCGATACGGACGATGAAGGCAGATATGTTCCTTCTGAAGGCACGAAGACTTACCGTATATATTTCTATAAACCTGCTTACTGGGAAAACGAGTTCGCATCAGATACAGATATTTTTTGGCAGAGCGGTTCTGACAGCCCTTCTGCTTCCCCCGGTTACTGTGCTCAGAAAGCCGATGTCCCGAATGTATACTATTGTGATGTTCCGACGGATGTTGACAATGTAATCTGGAATAATGTTATTGACGGCGCTGACGGCTCAAGCAATTCTGAGATTGCTCCTGCTTATAAGACAACCGATATAGCTTTGGTCGGTTATGATGCTGAAAAATCCGACTATTATCCTGAAGGTGTAAAAAACTTTGATAATATGATTTATGTCATCAATTCCGACAGCACATCTGTTGACGATGAGGGCAAATCAGTCTGTTCAGGTGAATGGTTCTACTACTACGGTAATGGCGAGTACGGTACTGTTCCTGTAAAGGAAAAGCTTAAGAGCGGTGATTATTACGGCGAAGACGGTGTGTTCCCCACAGAATACACTGCCTTGGAGGAAACAACAACTGCTCCTTCCGCAAAAGCTGCGACAGAACCGGCGGCTACAGAGTCTGCTGTCGAATCAACTGCTGCAACTTCGCCTTCCGAAGCTTCTTCGCTTGCACTCACAGTTAATGCAACATCAAATTATTTTCCGATGGCAACTGCACAGTACAACCCGACTACAAATCAGGTAACGGTTACATACAATTTAGAGTCCGCTGAGAATGTTCTTGACACGCAGTGGTACATTTCGTATGACACGGCAATTCTTTCCCTTTCAAAAGATAACAATGTAAAATCCGTTTGTCCTGTAATGAACGGCAAGGGCGCTTATGTCAACTTGTGTGATGAGGATGACGGCACAGGTTATGTTAGATTCTGTGCAAGCGACCTTTCGCTCTATAATTTCAGTGAAAAAACTCCTTTTGCAAGGATTGTTTTTGATGTAAAGGATATTTCAAAGGTCGCTCCGGTTTCTACAACTGTTGACCTTGTTGTTCAGGTACTCCGTGTTTCTGAGCTTGATCCTGACACCAAAATGACAGACAGTGACAAGGAAGTTGTTCTTGTTGATAAGGAAATTGTAAAAAAAGACCCTGTTGCCACTGCAAAGGTTGACCTTTCTACAATGCTTACACTTTCAACTTATGTTGAGCCTGCTACAACTACTGCTCCTACTACGGTTGAAACGACAGAGGCTCCGTCAACAGAATCTTCAACAGCGACTTCTCAAGCGGCTTCAACCGAGAAGCCAACGCAAATCCCTGCGCAGACTTCTGCGACAGAATTTGTAACAGAGAAAATCAATTCAACATCCGACACTCCCGATACACCCGACAGCAACGGCGGCAATGACGGCGTTGTCCAGACAGGTGAAGCTCCTCTGGCTGTTGTAATTCTTACACTTCTTATCGGCTCAACTTGTGTAATGTTCGTTCTTCGTAAGAAGGAAGAAATCCTTTAACGGCTGATAAAGACTAATAATTAAGAGGGCTGACCAAACAAAGGTCAGCCCTCTTTCTGTGCCGTGATTGAGGTTTAAAATCCTGATAAAAATACAAAAAAACAGCTCCACTATTTTTAGTGGAGCTGTTTCGTAATCTGTAAAATCAGTTAGCTCTGGTAACCTTACCTGAACGCAAACAACGGGTGCAAGCATATACACGCTTTGGTGAACCGTCAACAATAGCCTTAACACGCTGTACGTTGGGCTTCCATGTTCTGTTTGATCTTCTGTGTGAGTGAGATACCTTAATACCGAACTTTACATCCTTACCGCAGAATTCACATTTTGCCATGCGTCTGCACCTCCTTAAAGAAAACTAATTCTATTTCTAACTTTGTTATAATAACAGAAAATGAGAGAAAATGCAAGTGTTTTTTGAAAATTTCTCAACTTGTTTTTTGCTCTTGTAATTTTTGACGAATTATTATATAATGAGAAATAAATATAGTTACACGATTGTTACCTAAAATTTTGAATTTCAGGAGGCTCTTATGCTCTCATTATTACTTAACGGAATCAGAAACGGAAATCTCGACTTCGGTGCCGTAATTGCCGAAATATTGGCTGTGCTTGTCATCATATTTTTAATTCTCCCATTCCATGAATGGGCGCACGCTTTCACGGCGTCACTTCTCGGCGACAAGGCTGTAAAGGGCAGAGGCAGACTTTCACTCAATCCGCTCAGCCACATTGACCCTATGGGTGCCTTGTGTATGCTTTTGTTCGGATTCGGTTGGGCAAAGCCTGTTCCGATTGATCCGAGAAATTTTAAAAATCCAAAGGTCGGTATGGCAATCACCGCAATTATGGGACCGATTGCAAATATCGTTGCCGCATTGGCAGGACTTCTCATTTATTATCCGATTATCCTTTTTACAGGCGCATTTCCGCTTTCGACAATCGGAGGATATGTTGTTCAATTCTTGAGCTTCTACATTTCGTGCAATGTCGGACTTGCAGTGTTCAACCTTATCCCCATTCCTCCGCTTGACGGTTCAAAGGTTCTCTTTGTATTTTTGCCCGACAAGGCTGTTGAGTTTTTTTACAGATATCAGATGTATTTCTTCATCGGTCTTTTTGTTCTCCTATATGTAGGAGTTCTCAACACACCGATTAACTGGGTGAGCAATCAGATTCTTGACTTCATCAGTTGGCTTGCAAGCCTGCCGTACATGCCGTTTGTCGGTTAATTTAATCATCCGCAACAAAAATTACAACAAAGAAATTATCTATGGAAACACAACAACTTCAATATAAGCTGTCGGCATTTGAAGGTCCTCTTGACCTGTTGCTGACGCTGATTTCTAAAAACAAAATAGATATTTATGATATAAGCATTTCCGAATTGCTCGACCAGTATATGGAGCAGATAAATATGATGCAGGAAAATCAGATGGATATCGCATCTGAATTTCTGACAATGGCATCAAGGCTTGTTTATATCAAGTCTGTAATGCTCCTGCCAAAATATGAGGAAGAGGCTGAAGAGCTCAAGAAAGAACTTTCGGGACAGCTTCTTGAATATGCAGTCTGCCGTGAAATGGCGGCAAAGCTGGGCGATATTTATGACTTTGACAGCTTTTACAGAGAGGCTTCTCCCGTTGAATTTGACTTGACTTACAACCGTATTCATCCGAGTGAGGATATTGCAAAGGCATATGTCAGCGCAGTCGGACGGGGCAAGCGTAAGCTTCCACCGTCAAAAGACGCATTTTCGGGTATTGTGTCGCATAAAATCGTGTCGGTAAACAGTAAGATTATCCATCTTATGAGAAGGCTCTGGCACGGCAAAAGGCTTGAATATCACGAAATTTTTGAGGTGTGCGAGGGCAAAAGCGACCTTGTGGCAACATTTCTTGCAACGCTGGAGCTGGTAAAGGGCAAGCGTATCAGAATTGAGGGCAGTGGTGAAAATGCCGTTGTTCATATGATTGAGGATAAAAACGCAATGCCTTTGCCACAGGTTGGCGAGGACGAAAACAATGAAAATGAGGAGGTGCAGTAATGGCTGTTGAAAATATTCGTGGTGCGATTGAGGCGATTTTGTTCGCAAACGGTGCGTCGGTTGAATTTTCCCGAATAGCGCAGGCACTTGAAATTTCCGAAAAAAAGGTTAAAGAGCATATTTCTGCACTGATTGATGATTATGAGGCAGCAGGACGGGGCATAACTATAATATTGCTTGACAATTCCTGTCAGATGGTTTCAAAAAAGGAATTTGCTCCGCAGATTCGTACCGTTATGGATTTGAGGAGGAACACTCCGCTTTCGCAGGCGGCTCTTGAAGTCCTTGCGGTTGTTGCATACAATCAGCCTGTTACAAAGGCTTTTGTTGAGCAGGTGCGCGGTGTTGATTGCAGTGGTGTAATCGGCAGTTTGACAACAAAGGGACTTGTTGAAGAAAAGGGCAGACTTGAGCTTCCCGGCAGACCGTTGCTTTACGGCACAACCGAAAACTTTTTGCGTTGCTTTAACATTTCAAGTCTTGACGAACTTCCTCCGCTCCCCGAGGGTGATGAGGACAAGGAGTCCGAAGAAAACGGTGAAGAACAGGAAAAGACTGAAAACGGCGGAGAACAGATGGATTTGTTTTCGATACAGCCTGATGACAAACAGTAAAAATTAGGGGGAATACCCTTGCTTTGGTTATATATTTTACTCGGAATTGCTCTGTTTGTTGCGCTTGTGATGTTTATTCCGATTACTTTGCGTGCATCATATAAAGAGAAGTTTTGGTGTGCCGTGTATATCGGCTTTGTAAAGCTGCAGCTTGTGCCGGCAAAGCCTAAAAAAGAAAAGAAGAAGAAAGTTAAAAAACAAACTCCGAAAACCGAACAGCCTAAAAAAGCGACAGAAAAAAAGCCGAGCCTTATTAAAAAATACGGCATTGAGTGGCTTTTGAACCTGATAAAAAGAGTTGCAGAGCTTGCAGTATCGGCATTGCAGGATTTTTTCAGTCACATACTGATTAAAAAATTCTCGCTGAGTATCAGCGTTGCAGGTGACGATGCGGCTGACACGGCTATAAAATACGGCAAATACTGTGCCGTTGTTTATCCGGCAGTAGGCACAATTGTCCGTGTTGTAAAATGCAAAGGCTACGGAATTGACATAAATCCGAATTTTTCGGAAAAAGCAGAAACAGAAATTAACTTTGACTTTGTGGCAAGAGTATTTGTGTTTCGGCTTGTCGCTCTTGCCGTTAAGCACGGAATCAAGGGACTTAAGCTTCTTGCAGAAGTAAAAAACGAACTATAAATAACTGATGATTTATATAAATATAAAAAGGAGAATGGCTATGGAACATCCTATCGGTAATCTGATGAATACTACAATGGAAAAAATTAAGGAAATGATTGATGTCAATACTATCATCGGCGATCCAATTACCTCGCCTGACGGTACACTCATCATTCCTGTTTCAAAGGTAAGCTACGGCTTTGCGTCAGGCGGTTCTGATTTGCCCACAAAAAAAGAAAACAAGGACTGCTTTGGCGGCGGAAGCGGTGCGGGTGTTACTATTCAGCCTGTTGCCTTTCTTACCGTTTATCAGGGCGATGTAAGGCTTGTTTCCGTTGATAGTGAAGAAGGTACAGCCGACAAGCTCGTTAATATGATTCCCGATGTTCTTAAAAAAGTAAAGGGAGTTTTCAAAAAGGATAAGAGCGAATCCGCAGATGATTTTTCCGAAATCACACAGGACGATATTGACGGCTGATTCGTAATATTGCAACACCCCTCGGCATAGATTTATGCAGGGGGTGTCCTTATGAAAAAAATAATCTCGCTTGCGGTGTGCTTTGTTGTGCCGTTTGTGCTTATGGGCGCAAAAACTGCGGAGGATACTCCTCCAACAACTTCTGCACAGGCATTTGTCCTGTACTGTCCCGACAACAACACGGTTATCTGTTCAAAAAATGCAGATGAAAAAATGAAGCCTGCGAGCACCACAAAGATTATGACATCTCTCATAACGCTTGAGGAGGCGGCATCCTGTAACAGCGAAGTAACCTTCAAACAGGAAATGGTTGCCGAGGGCAGTTCGATGTATCTTAAAGTCGGTGAAAAAGTCCGACTTTCAGACCTTGCGTCGGGAATGATGATGGCGTCGGGCAATGATGCGGCGAATGCGGCGGCATATACAATTTCGGGCAGTCCCGAAAAGTTTTCACAACGAATGAATGAAAAGGCAAAGCAAATCGGTATGACGAATACCAATTTTGTAACGCCGAGCGGACTTGACGATGACAACCATTACTCAAGTGCAAAGGATATGGCTCTGCTTATGTCATATGCACTTGAAAATGACGATTTTGCAAATCTTACGGCTAAGAAGAGCGTGACCGTTGAATTTCTTGAACCGAAATCAAAGAAAACCGCATATGCAAATCATAACAGGCTTTTGTCGCTTTATTCCTACTGTACAGGCGGAAAAACAGGCTATACAACGGCGGCAGGGCGGTGCCTTGTTTCCTCTGCAAAAAAAGACGGAGTAACGCTTGTGTGCGTCACTCTGAATGACCGCAACGATTGGAATGACCATATTTCTCTTTATGATTACGCTTTTGAAAAGTACAGGGGAGTTGACTGCAAGGACGCTGACTTTTGTGCCGATATTCCGTGCGTGGGCGGTGATAAGGACAGCGTAACGGTTACAGGGGAGAAGAACAACACAATCGTTTTAAAGCGTGAGGACTGCGATAAGATCAAGAAGAAAATCTATATAGACAGCTTTTTGTACGCTCCGATTGAAAAGAACGAGTCGGTCGGCAGAATTGAATACACACTCGGCGGAAAGCTGCTTTATAAATGCAACATTGTTGCAGGCGAAAAGATTAAATCGGATAAAAAGAGTGTGTCAATATTTTCGGCAATAGGAAATCTGTTTTCGTGACAGCTTAAATATACAGAAAATTTTAATAAAAAGGAATTTACATATGGCTAAAATTGAACCTATAAGACTTCAGAAATTCATAGCGCAATGCGGTATTGCGTCAAGGCGAAAGGCCGAGGAGCTTATTCTCGGCGGTCATGTCAAGGTGAACGGCAAAACCGCAATTCTCGGCGATAAGGTTCTTCCTACAGACAAGGTGTTTGTAAGAGGCAAGAGGATTGTTGTGCCGAAGGGCGGTAATTACCGATATATTATGCTCAACAAGCCCCGTGGATTCATTACCACAATGAATGATGAGCGTGGCAGAAAGTGTGTTGCACAGCTTGTTGAGAATGTCGGCGAGCGAGTTTATCCGATCGGCAGACTTGACAAAGACAGCGAGGGTATGCTTGTTTTTACAAATGACGGTGACTTTGCAAACAAGGTTATGCACCCGAAAAACAATGTTTACAAGATTTACAGAGTAACCGTTCGACCGTCAATTGACGAGGATCAGCTTGTAAAGCTTGAAACAGGCGTTGAGCTTGACGGCAGGAAAACCGCTCCTGCATATGTCCATGTAATTCACAAGGAGCAGGGCAGAGTAGTTCTTGAAATGATTCTTCACGAGGGTAAGAACCGTGAAATCAGAAGAATGTGCGAGGCTGTCGGGCTTGAGGTTGCAAGACTCAAACGCACCCAGATCGGCGGTGTAAAAATGGGTATGCTCAAACAGGGCGACTGGAGAGATTTGACCGAACAAGAGGTTAAAAAACTGCTTGCAAACCCGTTTTTAAACGGCAAACAGCTTTAATTTTCTGTTTTTGAAAAATACTTTTGAAACGGTCAATAAAACTATTCGTTAATTTGACAATAAATTTACGGTTTTGGTGTAATAACTATTAAATGTGTTCAAAATTGAAATAGTACAGCGTGTTTTTCTTGTACTTTTGAAGATTATAGAGTATAATGTATCGTGTAGAAAATTAGTATGCACGCTCAGTTTTCGTGCATATTCAATACATGGTATTGGAGGATTTTAAGATGAGTATTGAAAAGATCAATCAGGCAAAGGCTGAAATTGCCGCAACTTCCGCTTATAAGACAATTACGGCGTTTTTTGATGCAGACAGCTTTTGTGAAATTGATGCCTTTGCAAAATCCGGTGAAGGTTTTGCCGAGGTTGTTGCAGGCTTTGGAACAGTAGAAGGTATGCCTGTTTATGCGTTTGCACAGAACAGCGACATTTGCGGCGGTGCCATGAGTAAGGCACAGGCTGCCAAGCTTAAAAAGCTGTATGGTCTTGCACTCAAGACAGGCGCTCCTGTTGTAGGTTTCTATGACAGCATTGGCGGCAGACTTAAGCAGGGTACAGAGCTTCTCGCAGGTTGCGGTGATGTTCTCAATGCGGCTGCGTCACTTTCCGGTGTTGTACCGCAGATCTCGGTTGTTCTCGGCACTTGCCTCGGAACAAACGCTCTTAACGCCGCAAGCGCAGACATCGTTATCATGAGCAAAGACGCACAGCTTTCACTTTCGGTAACAGGCAAGCATTCCGATGCCGCTTACAATGCTGAAAACGGTATTGCCTCAATCGTTTGTGACGATGCAGACAAGGCAATCAAGGCTGCAAAGGAACTTATCCTTTATCTTCCGTCAAATAACCTCACAATGGCTCCTCAGTCATTTGAAGAAGCTCCGGCAGAGGACGGTTGCGGTTGTGTAGTCAGCAGAACAGTTGACGGCAACAGCATTGTAAAGCTCTTCAATGATTACGGCAAGGAAGCAAATGTTCGTTTTGCAAGACTCGGCGGTCAGGTTGTAGGTATTGTTGTTACAAAGGGCAAGGAGCTTGGTTGCAAGTCTGCAAACAAGGTAGCAAAGTTTGTTCGTTTCTGCGACGCTTTCTCACTCCCTATTGTAACATTCGTAAACTGCCCGGGCTTTGAGTCAATCAAGTCGGCAACAAAGGCGTCAGCCGCTTATGCTGAGGCAACAACAGTTAAGATTTCTGTTGTTACAGGCAAGGCAATCGGTTCAGGCTATGTTGCTCTTGCAGGCACAGGCGCTAATGCAGATGTTGTTTACGCACTTCCCGATGCGGTTATTTCACCTGTTAATGTTGAGGCTGCCGCATTCATTATGGCTCCCGAAGTTATGAATGTTGCCACAGATAAGCAGGCTGAGGTTGCTCAGAAGTTTGCTGACGAGAATCTTTCTGCTTACAATGCCGCTCAGAACGGCTATGTTGACGGTATTGTTGAAGAAGCTCAGCTCCGTCAGACTCTTATTTCTGCTCTTGATATGCTCTCGGGCAAGCGTGTTTCAACACTTTCAAAGAAGCATTCAACTATCTGATAAATGATTACTTGTTAAAATAAAAGGGGATACTAAAAATGAAGAATTTAAGAATTACAGTTAACGGCACAGCATATGATGTTCAGGTTGAAGAACTCGGTGGCTCTTCAGCTCCCGCAGCAGCCGCTCCTGCTCCGGCAGCCGCTCCCGCTCCTGCAGCAAAGCCTGCAGCTCCCGCAGGCGCTCAGGGTTCTGTTGTTGTAAAGGCTCCTATGCCCGGTACAGTTGTTAATGTTGTTGTTTCGGCAGGACAGGCTGTTAAGGCCGGAGATGACCTTGTATTCATCGAGGCTATGAAGATGGAAACTCCCGTTAAGGCTCCGCAGGACGGCACAGTTGCAACAGTTGATGTTGCAAAGGGTGAGTCAGTTGACTCAGGTAAGGTTCTCGTAACACTTAACTAATCAATAATTCGGAGAAAGGGATGCTGTAAAATGGCAAAAAAAATCAGAGTTACCGAAACTGCTCTGCGTGACGCTCATCAGTCACTCATTGCAACAAGAATGACAACAGAGGAAATGCTCCCTGTTCTTGACAAACTCGATAAAATCGGTTATTACTCACTCGAATGCTGGGGCGGCGCAACATATGACTCATGCCTCAGATTCTTAAACGAAGATCCGTGGGACAGACTCCGCACAATCAGAGAGCATTGCCCTAACACAAAGCTCCAGATGCTTTTCAGAGGACAGAATATGCTCGGTTATCGTCACTATGCCGATGACTGCGTTGAGTACCTTGTTCAGCGTTCAATCGCAAACGGTATTGACATTATCCGTATTTTTGATGCTCTTAATGACATCAAGAATCTTAAAACAGCTATCAAGGCCGCTAACAAAGAAGGCGGTCATGCACAGGTTGCTATCAGCTACACAACAGGCCCTGTATTCACAGATGAATACTATGTTGAGTATGCTAAGAGAATTGCAGACGCAGGTGCAGATTCAATCTGTATCAAGGATATGGCTGCTCTTCTTACTCCGACAAGAACCGAAAGCCTTGTAAAGGCTATCAAAGCCGCTGTTCCGGAGCTTCCGCTTCAGCTCCACACCCACTACACATCAGGTCTTGCATCAATGTGTCTTTTAAAGGGTGTTGAGGCAGGTGCCGACGGCATTGACACAGCAATCAGCCCACTCGCTCTCGGTACATCACACGCACCTACAGAGTCAATGGTTGCCGCTCTTTCAGGCACAGAGTTTGACACCGGTCTTGACCTTAAACAGTTCTCTGACATCCGTGCTTACTTCATGACTCTCCGTGAGAAGTACATCAAGTCAGGACTTCTTGATCCTAAGATGCTCGCAACAGATGCTAACGCTCTTATCTATCAGGTTCCAGGCGGTATGCTTTCCAACCTTCTTTCACAGCTCAAGCAGGCCGGTAAAGAAGACAAGCTTGACGAAGTTCTTGCAGAAGTACCCCGTGTTCGTAAGGATTCAGGTTATCCTCCGCTTGTTACTCCGACATCACAGATTGTCGGCACACAGGCTGTATTCAATGTAATCACAGGCAAGCGCTACTCAATGTGCACAAACGAGTTCAAGGGACTTGTTGCCGGTGAGTACGGTACAACTCCAATGCCGATTGATCCTCAGTTTCAGAAGAAGATTATCGGTGACAAGAAGATTATCAAAGGCCGTCCTGCAGATCAGCTTAAGCCTGAGCTTGATAAGCTCCGTGGCGAGATTGAGCAGTGGATTGAACAGCCTGAGGATGTTCTTTCTTATGCACAGTTCCCGAAGGTTGCCCTCGACTTCTTTGAAAAGAGAAGGAATGCCAAGGTTGGCATCAACGGCGACAAGCTTGACAAGAAAAATATGGTTCACCCTGTTTGATTTGACAACTAAAATTAACATTTATGCCACTTTCGCTATGAAAGTGGCATTTTCATTTGAGCAGAATTATTTTTGCTAAATTTTTAGCAACTATATTGCATTACATGTATTTTAGCGGTATAATAAAGTAAATTGAATATCTGTTGCATATACCATTATTACAGATAGAATAAATAAAAGGTGAGGAAATAAAAATGAAAAAATTTTTAACTGCATTGATAGCATTTGTAATGTGCTTTTCGGTTGTAACAACAGCTTTTGCGGCTACACCTGATGAAGCTTCTGATTCAGACTTGATTTCAGATATTAAACAGGCTATGTTAGATACATATTATGGCGATGAAAAGCCTGATTTTATTGAAGTAAGAATATATGGTACAGCCAGTGACGGTGGCGTGTATTTCGATTTTATGGATAGTTTTACACACTGGACAGATGAAGTGGAATTCGATATAGGTGATTATACTGTTTCTTATCCGAGAGATTGTCCCGTTTTGTTATACAAGAATAATAAAGTATATACCTTGTCAGATGCCTATGAAACAGGTGTAATTGATGATGATATGCTCTATGAATTATATGTTTGGGGAAATCTTTGGGGTAAGATAGATGTTACCCCAAAGGGTGAAGATAGAGCTCTCCTTTCAGAAATAAAGCGTGTAATTATAAATAAATATTACAATGGCAAAGCACCTGAATATTTGAATGTCGAAATTGTTGGTTCTACAAGTGATAAAACAGTATGTTTTAGAAATATACCCTTTATGAGTTTAGGCGTTATGATTGAACAAACAATTGGCGACTATACTTATTATTATAACCATGGCGATGATGTTATGCTTTATAAGAATGGCAATGTTTACTCAATTAAAGAGGCTTATGAAAGCGGAGTTATTGACGATAGTATTCTTGAAGAATTGTCAAAAATGAATTTTGGTTTGGAATCTAATAAACCGAATACAACTGTTCCTACTGAGCCTACAACTACGGTTGCAACAGTTGACGAACCTGTAACAGTACCCGATACAACTTCTGCAACTTCTGCAACAAAGCCTGTTTCAACAAGCGACACAGCAACAAATGACACACTGAGCAATTCACAGAATAACAGCGGTGCTGTACAGACAGGACAGAACAGCGTTGCTGTAATTCTTCTTGTTGCAATGCTTGCAGGTTGTGCAGTAATTTTTGCAAAACGCAGAAATTATTTTAAATAATTCAAAACATCAACAGAATATATAAAAAAACCGTTCTCGCTTTTGTGAACGGTTTTTTTATTTTAGCTTAAAAATTTGTGATAGTTTATCAAGATGTATTGCTTTTTATATCATTTAATGTTACAATTAACTTGCATAAAAATTTAGTGAAAGTTTTTAATAATGCGTTGAATATTTACAAAGTGAGAGGTAACTATGAAAAAATTTATATCAATAGCTATGGCGGCGGTAATGTCGATGTCTGCGGTTGCGGTTTCGGCAGTTTCTGCAAATGCGGTTGAACCGCTTAACACACCCGTCCAGTATGCACAGGTTGCAAGGGCAAGCTTGGCAACTCCGAAAATTTCAAAAGCCGAAAGCGTTTACGGCGGTGTAAAGCTTACATGGAACAAAGTGAACGGTGCGGCTAAATACAGAGTTTACTACAAGGGCCGTAAAGGTTGGACACGAATGGTCGATACAACTTCAACCTCATATATCGACAAGGATGTTTCATCGGGCAGGAATTACACCTATACTGTAAGATGTATTTCTGCTGACGGAAAGAGCTTTACAAGCGGTTATGATTCAAAGGGCAAAAGTGTAAAATATATTGCCGCCCCCGAAATTTCAAAGCTTGAAAGCGTAAACGGCGGTGTTAAAATCTCTTGGGGCAAAGTAAGCGGTGCGACTAAATACAGAGTTTACTACAAGGGCAGAAAAGGCTGGACAAAAATGGTTGATACAACTTCAACCTCATATACCGATAAGGATGTTTCATCCGGCAGAAATTACACTTATACCGTAAGATGTATTACATCAGACGCAAAGAAATTTACAAGCGGTTATAACCCGACAGGCAAGTCGGTAAAGTATGTAGCCACACCGAAAATTTCAAAACTTGAGGTTACATATGACGGTGTAAAGCTGACATGGAACAAGGTTGCAGGTGCAGAGAAGTATCGTGTGTACTACAAGGACAGAAACGGTTGGACAAAGCTTGGCGACACAACAGGCACGACAATGCTTGATATGAATGTTGTTTCAAAGGAATTTGATTTAAGCATTGATGATATTTATTACACGGTTCGTTGTATCAGCAAGGATGCCAAGAGTTTTACAAGCGGCTACGATTCAAAGGGTAAGCCCATTGGCGATCATCAGGATTGTCCCGAAATTTACAGCATTGGTGCAGTAAACAACGGCGTTGAAATGCATTGGACGGGAGATGCGCCAAAGTTCCGTGTTTATATTAAAGAAAACGGTTCTTGGAAGAAGATAGCAGAAACTTATGACAACCATTATGTTCACAAGGGTGCAAAGTCCGGCAGTAACACTTATACGGTAAGAGGTGTTTCAAAAGACGGTAAAAAGTTTACTACGATGTTTAACCCAACCGGTGTAACATACAGATATAAGACATCCGATAAAACAAGGGACGCTTTTATCAATTATATGATGAATCATACTGATGAATGGATGCCAAGTTTGGGAAGTAATCACAATTTGTCAGGTATTATGTTTTTGGATTTCGACTTTGACGGAGTTCCGGAACTTGTTGCACAAAAGTCTGATTCCAAAGAGTATGGTTTCCATTCCGTTGTTTACAAATTTGAAGACGGTAAGTTAAAAAGAGTGGGAAATGTTAACGACGGTTTTTCGATATACTATAATAAAACTGCCAAAAAGTATGAGGTTCACGACCTAAAGATATCTTTAAATGTAGATGACGGTTACTATTGGTCGGGTAATTCAATAATCACATACGACGGAGAGAATCTTTTTGCAAATATGTATTCGTCAAGAGGCGTAGTCGAAGAATCAAATAATATTTATTATAGATATTTTGACGGTAATGACAAAAATATTTCACGGGCAAAATATAACGAAATTAACCTTAAACAGTTTAATAATTGCGTAAATGCACATATGTTTACCGAATTTATTGCGACAGGTTATGGTGATACCAGCGCATGGGGTGAGAAAACTACCGCTGAGAATAAGCAGTCTTTGCTTGACGCTTATAATTCTTTCTCCTATGAGAAGTATTGATTATTTAAAAATTGATAAGTTTTAACTGCAAAAGGGTTCAGCTGTAAAAAGCTGAACCCTTTTATTGCACAACAAAAAACGGTTCAGCCAAATTGACTGAACCGTTAATTCGTACTATGTAATGCTCGGGTGACAGAAGTTTGAATATATCAAACTGTCTTCACGAACTGTGTGCGAGACACTCGCATTAGTTGTTGATGAGCTTATCTTCGTCAGACCAGCTGTAGAGCTTTCTAACTTCCTTACCGAATACTTCGGCAGGAGCTTCGGCAGCGATCTTTCTCATAGCCTTGAAGTGAACCTGTGAACCGGCATCGCTCATGTCAAGGAGGAAGTCCTTAGCAAATGTACCGTCCTGAATGTCAGAAAGAACCTTTCTCATAGCCTTCTTAGTATCCTCTGTGATGATCTTTGGACCTGTGATGTAGTCACCGTACTCAGCTGTGTTAGAGATTGAATATCTCATGCCTGCAAAACCTGACTGATAGATAAGGTCAACGATGAGCTTCATCTCATGGATACACTCAAAGTAAGCGTTTCTTGGGTCGTAACCGGCATCGCAAAGTGTTTCAAAACCTGCCTGCATAAGTGCGCAAACACCGCCGCAAAGAACAGCCTGTTCACCGAAGAGGTCTGTTTCTGTTTCTGTTCTGAATGTTGTTTCAAGAACACCTGCTCTTGCACCGCCGATACCGAGTGCATATGCAAGTGCGAGATCCTTAGCCTGACCTGTAGCATCCTGCTCAACAGCAACGAGGCAAGGTACACCCTTACCAACCTGATACTCTGAACGAACTGTGTGACCCGGTCCCTTAGGAGCTACCATTGTAACATCAACATCCTTTGGAGGCTTGATGCAACCGAAGTGAATGTTAAAGCCGTGAGCGAACATAAGCATATTGCCTGCTTCGAGGTTTGGCTCGATGTCGTTCTTGTAAAGAGCTGCCTGCTTTTCATCGTTGATAAGAATCATGATGATGTCAGCCTGCTTTGCAGCCTCTGCCGATGTATATACCTTAAAGCCCTGTGCTTCAGCCTTTGCCCAGCTCTTGCTGCCTTTGTAAAGACCGACGATTACATCGCAACCTGAATCCCTGAGGTTGAGAGCGTGTGCATGACCCTGGCTGCCGTAACCGATAATAGCAATTTTCTTACCCTTGAGAAGGTCAAGGTTGCAATCTGACTGATAGTAGATTGGTGCTGTCATGTTTTTTGTGTAGTCTTTCATATTAAAGTCCTCCTTACCGCAAACGCGGCATATAAATTAAAATATATGCTAACTGTAAGATTAAACGGAAACCGAAGCTGTGCCTCTGTCAATGGCAACAGTACCTGTTCTTACAATCTCACGGATACCATAAGGCTTGAGTAAGTCAACAAGCGTGTTGACGCGGCTTGCACATTCGCAGTACTCAACGGTAACTGACGAAGGGGATACATCAACGATTTTCGCCTGCATAATTTCAACCGTTTTGACAATTTCGGCTCTTTTTGAGGCGGCGCAGTGAACCTTGATTAAAACAAGCTCACGGCTGATAAATTCGCCCTCGTTAAGCCTTTTTACCTTGATGACGGGAATGAGCTTGTTTAGCTGTTTTTCAAGCTGTTCAACAATGTACTCGTCACCGTTTGCAACGATTGTGATTCGGGAAACCGACGGTTCCTGAGTAACACCTACTGCAAGTGAGTCGATGTTAAAACCTCGGCGAGAGAAAAGTCCCGAAATCTTTGAAAGAACGCCCGCCTGATTTTCAACAAGTATTGATAATGTATACTGCATTTTATCACCTCATTAAATTGACGGAGTGTCGGGGTGAACATCGCAAACAAGAATGAACGGTTTTTCCGAATCAACAATACCCTTGATGATGTTTTCGGCTTCCTCGTTTGAATGAGCCTCTGCATGGTCAATGCCGTAAGCATCGGCAATCTTCAAGAAGTCGGGATCACCGTTGAGAATTGTTGCGGAGTGTCTGCCACCGTAGTGTTTGTCCTGAAGTTCACGAACCATTCCGAGTCGTGCGTTTTTCATAATGATGATTTTAATTCCGAGCTGATTGCCTGCAATAGTCGCAAGCTCATTAAGCCCCATCTGAAAACTGCCGTCACCGCAGATTACAATAACATCACGGTCGGGTCTTGCAAACTTTGCACCGATTGCGGCAGGAATTGAGTAACCCATTGTACCCATACCGCCTGTTGTGAGGAATCTGCCCTCACGAATACGGAAGTTGTTTGCACACCAGATTTGATTTTGTCCTACATCGGCAACGAGAATTGCCTTTGAGCGGAACATTGCACTGAGATGACCGACAAGTGTTCTCGGCTCAACAAAGCCGTCAAAAACGGGAGGCTCACGGTAAAGGTCTTTTTTCCAGTTCTTTACGGTTTCGCTCCACATTGTTGTAACCTTGTAATCGCCGATGCTGTCAAGCAGCATATTGATGACATTTTTCATATCGCCTACAATCGGAATTTCTGTTTTAACATTCTTACCGATTTCAGCAGGGTCAATGTCAATGTGAATTACCTTTGTGTTTTCACTCATCTGGTCGGGAGCCGCAACAGCTCTGTCACCGAGTCTTGCACCGCATACGATTACAAGGTCGGCTTCGTGGAGAGCACGGTTGGCAACAGCCTTGCCGTGAGTGCCGAGCATTCCGAGATAAAGCTCATGCTCGCTGGGCATAACACCGATGCCCATCATAGTTGAAATAACGGGGATACCCGTAGTTTCTGCAAATTTTTGAAGTTTAAGCTTGATACCCGAACTCAGCACGCCGCCGCCTGATACGATAACAGGACGCTTGCTTGCGTTGATGGCCTCAACAGCCTTTTTAACCTGAATTGCGTGTCCCTTAGTGTTCGGCTTGTAACCGATAATGTTTACGCTTTCGGGATATTCAAAACTTTCAATTTCATTTTCCTGAATATCAACGGGAATGTCGATAAGTACAGGACCGGGTCTGCCGGTTGAGGCAATATGGAAAGCCTCTTTGAAAACTCTCGGAAGGTCTTCTGTTTTGCTGACGAGATAACTGTGCTTTACAAACGGTTCACAAGCTCCCGTGATGTCAGCTTCCTGAAAGACATCTCTGCCGAGAAGGTCGGAACGAACCTGACCTGTAATGGCAACAATCGGAATAGAGTCCGTATAGGCGGTTGCAATACCTGTGATGAGGTTGGTTGCACCGGGACCGGAAGTTGCCACGCAAACACCGGGACGATTACTGCATCTTGCATAGCCGCTTGCCGCATGAGCAGCGTTCTGTTCCTGACGAACAAGAATGTGGGTAATGCTCGAATCGTAAATTTTATCGTAAAATGGGCAGATAGCCGCACCGGGATAACCAAAGACTATGTCAACGCCCTCGGCTTCCAAACATTTTACCATAATTTCAGCACCGCTGATCATTATGTTTTGTCCCTCCTATCCTTTTTATTGTGAGCAAAAGGTGTTTTGTAACATTAAATATACCCTTTTACTTTACCGCTAATTATACAATAAATACCTTAAAAAGTAAAGAGCAGTATTGCCCATAAATTAAATTTTTTGCAGGATTTTGACAGATAATTTGCAAAATGAATTTTAATTGATTTTTACCGCCTGTTTACTGAAAATTTAAGTCGCTTAATTTTGTAAAGTATATTCTTGCATTAAGGTCGCTTTTTTCATCTGCATTATCAGGGGACATCATTATCATCAAATTATCTTTTCCTATTCGTGATATACTGCCTATAGTGTACCCTTTTTCTTCAATATTGAATTTTGTTTCTTTCATTGTTTTGTTGGTTGTATCAAAAAGATATATGTAGTTATCTTCTGAACTTGATTCCGCCCTCTTATACAATAAATTTGTATCACTGTCATCTTCAGATGCGGATACTATTGAAAAAGTATCATCTACATCTTCTGATATGTCGGATTTTTTCAGTTTATCGCTGTCTATATATCCTATACATCTTGTTATACTGAAATTTTGATAGAATAGATAATTGTTTTTAAAATCAAATTCCTGTACGCCCTGAATTAACTCGTTTGAATCATCTGAAATGTTGGAAATATCATAGCTTTTTTGAAAATTCATATTATAGTCATAAGTTTCTATTTTCAAAGAAGCTTCGTTCTGTGAAATGCAATCCAAAACCAAAAGAGAGATTGTTTTTGTACTTTTGTCAATTGAAACTTTTCTTATAGTTTCCCCGATACTGTTTTTATCATCAAACTCTAAATATTTTAATTGCTTGAATTTTTGAGTTTCGGTATCATACAGTTCCAAAGAAGTACCGTTGTTTAGCACTTTTGTGATTATGACAAGATTGTCTGCTCCTGTAACAGTGTCATATGGAAATCCGCCTTTGTCAGAAAATACAGTTGTCATTTTGTTTTTATTAAGGTCGATATCAATAAATTCGAGAGTTCTGTTTTCTTCGTCTGTAATGTCACCTGTGCTTGCCGTAAAACAAAGGTGATTATTTACATAAGCTTTATCGTGAATTTGCATAGACCAGTCTTTTATTGAGCCGAGTTTTACACTGCTTTTTTTATCTAAATAATATCTGTAGTATTCCATTTCATTTGGAGAGTCTTTATTGATTTTTGAATATATGAAGCCGTTATCAATTTGTTTAAATAAGCCGTAAAGATTTAAAGTATCCACCTTTTTGCCGTTATTGTAAATTTCTAAGTTATGATTTAATTCTGTTGTTTCAATATCTGAATCAAGAGATAAATCATCTGTATCCGTTACGGTTGTTTGTTCAGTGGAATTATTGCTTGATGAAGAAGTGTTACATCCATATAATGAAAGTAAAAATAAAGCGGTTACTAATAATAAAAATATCTTTTTCAAATTAATCTCTCCGAAGTTTATTTATCAGTTACAAGCGCTGACAAAAATATTATAATTTATATAATTATAAAAGTCAATGATTTTAAAATACTATAATATAAGATTATGTTTAGAAAAATTTTGGCAAATGAAAGCACCGTGAAACTTGTGAAAGCTCACGGTGCTTTATCATGATAAATGATATGATTTGCAAAAAAATCAATATTTCTTTTTGAGGAGTCTTGCGGCAATGAGTACGCAGACTACGCTGACGCCTGTGTCGGCAATAACGGACATCCAGATTTGTGCAAGACCGAATGCGGCGAGAATGATTACAAGAGCCTTGATTGAGAGGGCAAAGATGATGTTGCCCTTGACGGTGTTGATAACACTTCTTGCAATTTTAATTGCCTTTGGAAGCTGTTTGAGTGTGCCTGATGCGAGAACTGCGTCTGACGCTTCAATAGCTGCCTCACTGCCGAATCCCATTGCGATACCGCAGTCGCTTGCCGAAATAACAGGGGCATCATTGATGCCGTCGCCCACAAAGCAAGCACCCTTGGATTTTGATTTCAAGCCCTTGAAAAGTTCAAGCTTTTGAGCAGGGAGAAGTTCTGCGTGACATTCGGAAAGTCCGAGTTCATTTTTAACATTTTCGGCAGGCTGTTGTCTGTCGCCTGTGAGCATTACCGTGTTCTTGACACCGAGCGCTTTAAGCTGTGAGATAACCTCTTTTGCCTCAGGTCTTACTGTATCGCTGACATTGAGCGAACCGATAAGCTGACCGTCATAAATTACGAAAACAGAATCGTCTTTGTTTGCAATCTTCTTCTGCTCGTCCGAAAGAATCTTTGAACCGCCGCACTGAATAGTTTTGCCGTTATAAACTGCGCTTGTTCCGTGACCGGCACTTTCGCTGTAGTCGGAAAGCTCGGGAAGTTCAAGACCGTTTGCCTTTTCTCTGATTGCGGAGGCAATCGGATGAGCGGAATATTTTTCGCTTGCAGCGGCAAGAGCAAGAACTTCGTCAGCACTGTATGAACCGACAGTATTAACCTTGTTTACGCTGAGCTTGCCGCTTGTGAGCGTTCCTGTTTTATCGAATACGAATGTATCTGCTTTTGCAAGAGCCTCAATATATTTTCCGCCCTTGATGAGTACACCGACTTCGGATGCCGCACCGATACCCGAATAGTAGGAGAGAGGTACGGAAATAACAATAGCACACGGACATGACGCTACAAGACAAACAAGCGCACGGTATAGCCATTCGCTGAATGCTCCGAGTCCGCAAAGCGGAGGAATTACTGCGATTGCAGCTGCAATGAGTACAACAACCGGTGTGTAAACAGAGGCAAATCTTGAAATAAGCTTTTCGCTGTTGCCCTTTTGAGCGGCGGCATCTTCAACAAGCTGAAGAATTCTTGTTGCGGTACTGTCGCCGAAATGTTTTGTGGTTTTGACGGTAATAAGGTTACTGCCGTTGATTGCGCCGCTGAGTACCTCACTGCCCTCGCCTGCATCAACAGGAAGGCTTTCGCCTGTGAGAGCCGATGTGTCGAGAGTCGTTTTACCTTTAATAATAATGCCGTCAAGCGGAACTCTTTCGTATGGTTTGACTTCAATGATACTTCCGATTTCAACGCTTTCGGCAGGAACAATCTGTTCCGCACCGTCAACAATAATTGTTGCTGTATCGGGACGAATGTTTGCAAGCTTTTCAATGTCACGGCGGGACGCGTCAACTGCTCGATCCTCAAAAATTTCACCGATAGAAAAGAGGATTGTTACCATTGCCGCCTCAACAAAATCTCCAAGACAGAATGCCGCAATTACCGCAACAGACATAAGCGTTGTTTCGTCAATTCTCAGCTTTAGAATGTTTTTTGCACCCTTGATGAATACCTTGTAACCCGAAAGAAGTGTTGCAACAAAACACGCTGCGAGTACAACATAATGAACAGCCGTAACACCGTCAAGTGTAAGGTGGAGAATTTCGGACACTACAGCAAGTACAATTGAAATTGCAAGGAAGATTGTGTCACGGTTGATTTTCTTTTTTGTGATTTCGGGTTCTGCCTTTGTTGTGATATCATTTTTCGGAGTTTTGTCAACAACAGTTACACCGTCCTCAATGCTGTCGCAGATTGCCTGAATTTCGGAAACAGGATTCTGCCTTTCGCTTTTGAAGTTGAGAAGTTTTGTCGCAAAATTAAAGCTCACATCCTCAAAGCCATTTGTTTCTGCAATTTTAGCCTCAATCTTGCCTGCACAATGAGCGCAGTTGAGATTGTCAAGCTGATATTTGTACCTCATATGTCTCCCTCCTTATTCAAGGACATGGTCAAGTCCCATTTCGATGATTCGTTTCACATGGTCATCGTCAAGGCTGTAATAAATCTGCTTTCCTTCACGGCGAACACGCACCAGCTTGTTCTGCCTTAACACACGCAGTTGGTGGGAAATTGTGCTTTGCTCCATGCTGAGAGCTTCAGCAATGTTGAGCACCGACATTTCATTTTCCGAAATGGTGTACATAATGCGAAGTCGGGTTGAATCACCGAAAACCTTAAAAAGGTCTGCAAGCTCAAACAGCACATCAATGTCGGGCATTTCGGGAGTGGTCGTTTTTTCTTTGTTTTCCATAGGCGTCCCCTTTAATTTTCTCTCAGGTTAAAAGTTATACTTGAACATATGAAGATATGCTCATATGTTAATTATAATATAGCATTCCCTTTTTAAAAAGTCAATAGACACACACGAAAAAGTGTAATAATTTTCAAGTTTTTTTGCCCTAATATTTCGCTTGTTTATTGTGTTCGTTTGGAGAGTATATATAATATAGTATAGGAAGAGAAGCTTAAAATAAAAGGGAAAAAAGGAAGAATTAAAGGTGCAAAGTTATTCCGAAGCGGCAGAATGATATTTTTCTGTATTCAATTTGAATTGTAAATTGCTCAGATGCCTGATGATAACACGAAAATAACACTTGTTTCAATTTGTAACAATCTTACAAAAAAAGCCGTTGAGTTATTACTTCTTTTTAAGGAAAATCAATTCAAAAAATGACGCTTGGTTATAATAAAAACAAAAACAGCAAGAAATCAATAAATTGAGTACAACCTGCCCAAAAATAGATTACAGTTTTATTATTCCGTTGACTTTACTACAGTTTTGTAGTATCATTTTCTGTAAGAGAATTGATAGGTTACATCTGCGTAATCGAGCAGGCTTATTTTTAATAAAATGTAACAAATTAGTTCCTGTTGCGAATTTTAAATTCGTGTTATTTTTGAGTTTTACTTATTTGATATATATTTCAGATATTTTTTTAATATCTTTTGCACATAATTGGGGTGTAACAATTGGAGAAGTTTGTAGTTACCGGCGGAAAGCCATTATCAGGTGAAGTGACAATCAGCGGTGCGAAAAATGCAGCCGTTGCAATTATTCCGGCAGTTATTCTTTGTGATGAACCCTGCCAGATTGAAAATATTCCTAACATCAGCGATGTATCGCTCATCAGCAGGATTCTTCAGCAGATGGGTGCTAATGTAAGGCGAATCAACCGTTCGTCTTTATATATTGATCCTACAAAAATCCGCACATGCAATGCGGTTACAGACCTTGTAAGAGGTATGAGAGCATCATACTATCTTCTCGGCGCACTTTTGGGCAAGTACGGCAGGGCTAAGGTGGCTCTTCCGGGCGGCTGTAACTTTGGTGTGCGTCCGATTGACCAGCATCTCAAGGGCTTTGAGGCTCTCGGTGCGGCAACTCAGCTTGTTGACGGTGCGATTATAGAGGCAGAATGCGACAACCTTGTCGGTACACATGTGTACCTTGATGTTGTGTCCGTAGGTGCAACAATGAACATTATGCTTGCCGCATCAAAGGCAAAGGGTCAGACCATTATCGAAAATGCCGCAAGAGAACCGCATATTGTTGACCTTGCAAACTTCCTTAATTCAATGGGTGCGGATGTCAGAGGTGCAGGTACTGATGTTATCAAAATCCGTGGCGTTGAGTATCTTCACGGCGTTACCTATTCGATTATTCCCGACCAGATTGAGGCAGGAACATATATGTGTGCCGCCGCCGCAACAAGAGGCTGTATTACGGTAAAGAACATTACACCGAAGCACCTTGAATCAATCAGCGCAAAGCTGCGTGAAATGGGTGTTAAGATTACGGAATATGATGAGGCTCTCAAGGTTGACGCGTCATCTGCTCCGCTAAAGCGCTGTAACATCAAGACTATGCCTCATCCCGGCTTTCCGACAGACTGTCAGCCGCAGTTTGCCGCATTGCTTATGAGCGTTCCCGGAACAAGTATCATCAACGAGAATGTCTGGGATAACCGCTATCAGTATGTCAGCGAGCTTATCAGAATGGGCGCGCAGATTTCCGTTGAGGGCAGACTTGCAATCATTGAGGGCGGAACTCCGCTCACTGCGGCTCCCGTTAAGGCAACCGACCTTCGTGCAGGTGCGGCTATGATTATTGCCGCTCTTGAAATTAACGGCACAACCGAGATTTCGAACATACAGTTTATTGAACGCGGTTATGAGGATGTTGTTGAAAAGTTCAGAGGACTTGGTGCAGACATTAAAAAGGTGTATTTTACAGGAGACAACGAGCAGGAGCTCGGTGCCTGATTAAAACTTAATTAGAAATCAAAGCCGTTTTCTTTGTGAGAACGGCTTTTTTGTGAGATAAAATTTACAAATCATAAAATTTGTGTTATCATATTTGGCAGACTAATGATAAGGATTGATTGTTTTGGCAAGAGCAGTACCGCTGTTCAGCGGAAGTAAGGGCAACAGTTATTACATAGGTTCGGCAACCGAGGGCGTTTTGATTGACGCAGGCCGTTCATGTAAGCAGATTGAAAACGCTATGCTTGCAAACGGACTTGATATGAGCAGTATCGGGGCAGTTTTTATAACTCACGAACACACAGACCATTGCAGTGCCTTGCGTGTGCTTGCAAAGCGTTACGGCTTTAAGGTGTATTCAAGTCTTGGTACGCTCAATGCTTTGAGGGCAGGTAATAAGCTTGATCCAAACACGGATGCAGATGTTATAACTGACGAGGTTGTAATCGGCAATATGCGTGTTCAGCGAATTGACACACCCCACGATGCGGCGGAAAGCTGCTGTTATCGTGTTACTGCTCCCGACGGAAAATCCGCACTTATAGCAACCGATATGGGTGTTATGCTGCCCGATGTCAGAACTGCCGCAGAGCAGAGCGACTTTGTTGTGCTTGAGTCAAATCACGATATCAATATGCTCAAAAACGGAATTTATCCTTATCCGCTAAAGCAGAGAATCCTTTCAAACAGGGGACACCTTTCAAATGAGGCGTGCGCAAAGGAGCTTGTCAACCTTGTTGAAAAGGGAACATTAAGACTTATGCTCGGTCACCTCAGCGAAGAAAATAACACTGTTCCGCTTGCAATGTCAACATCCGTTGACCTGCTCACATCAAACGGAATGAAGTACAAAAGCGATTATTCGCTTGATGTTGCTCCGAGTGTAAGCACAACAAAAGCCATCATCTTTTAACCTTAAACAAACAAGAGAAATATGATTAAGATTAACATAATCTGCATCGGAAAAATCAAGGAAAAATATTTTACCGACGCAATTGCAGAGTATGCAAAACGCTTGACCGCATTTTGTAAATTCAACATTATTGAGCTTTCGGAAGAACGCATAAAGAGCAACATACCGAACCAATCGCAGATTGATGAGGTTATTTTCTCTGAGGGAAAAAGAATCATGCAAAAAATTTCGCCTTCAGATTATGTTGTTGCAATGTGTATTGAGGGAAAGCCTATGTCGAGCGAGGAGCTTTCAACTTTGATTGACAATGCGTCCGTAAGCGGAAAAAGCACCGTTGATTTCATAATCGGCGGCAGCTACGGACTTGACGAATCGGTTAAAAAACGGGCGGATGTCCGTCTTTCCATGAGCAGAATGACCTTTCCTCACCAAATGGCAAGAATGATTTTAAGCGAACAGATTTACCGTGCGTTTGAGATTTCATCAAACGGTAAATATCACAAATAATTTACGGAGTTACTATGGCGCTTGACGGAATTTTTTTAAGACATATTAAAACTGAAATAGAAAAAGAGGCTCTCGGTGCAAGGGTGTCGCAGATTTATCAGCCGAACAGAGAGGAGCTTGTGTTCGGGCTGAGAACATTTTCCGGCAACAAAAAGCTGTTGCTTTCTGCACGAGCAAATTCACCGAGGGTGAACTTTTGTTCCTCAACACCCGAAAATCCTGCACAACCTCCGATGTTCTGTATGCTTTTGCGAAAAAGAATCGGCGGCGGAAAGCTTGTTGGACTTCGCCAGAACGGTTGCGACCGTGTTCTTATGCTCGATTTCGAGTGCGTGAACGAACTCGGCGATACTGTGATGATAACTGTTGTATGCGAAATTATGGGTATGTACAGCAACATAATTATTGTCGATTCAAACGGTGTTATCATCGACTCGCTCAAGCGTGTAGATCTTACCATGAGCAGTAAAAGACTTGTACTGCCAAATATAAAATACGAACTTCCCGAATCGCAGAACAAGCTGAATCTGCTTAAATGTTCGGTGCTTGATGTGTGTACAGCCGTAAAAAATCTTGACACGGAAATGCCGCTTAACAAGGCACTGTTAAGGACAATTGAGGGCGTTTCTCCGATTGTATGCCGTGAGATTGAATACAAGGTTATGGAGGGCGCAACAAACAGAATTGAGGGTGTGCTTTTTGACCGACTCGCAGTTGAAATCGAAAGGCTGAAAAGCGTTTGCAGCGATTGTTCGGGCAAGCCTGTTGTGGTTTATCGTGAGGACGGCAAGCCTATGGACTTCTGCTTTATGAATATTGAGCAGTACGGCGATTTTGCAAAGGTTGAGAGTAAGGAAAGCTTCTCCGATTTGCTTGACGGATTCTATGAGGCTCGTGACAGTCGTGACAGAATGAGGGTGAAATCACAAAGCCTTACAAAGCTTTTGAACAACACACTTGAAAGGCTTGCACGAAAAATTGCAAAGCAGAAGAGTGAGCTTGAACGCTGTGCAGACCGTGAGCATCTTCGCATATGCGGGGACCTTTTACAGGCAAATATCTATCGCATTGAGCGTGGTGCGGAGTATGTTGATGTTGAAAACTTTTACGATGAGAACAACGCAATTTTACGCATAAAGCTTAATCCGGCAATCTCACCTTCGGCAAATGCTCAGAAGTATTACAAGGATTACCGCAAGGCTAAAAATGCCGAAATTATGCTCAAAGAACAGCTTGAAAAGGGCAGAGAAGAGCTTGATTATATAGACTCCGTTCTTGATACGGTTGACCGTGCGGAGAATGAAAAAGACCTTGCACAAATTCGTGAGGAACTTACCGAGCAGGGCTATCTCAAGGTTCAAAAAGGCAAAAAGCCCCGTCAGACAACTTTGCCGCCGCTCGAATTTGAATCAAGCGACGGCTTTAAAATCCTTGTCGGAAGAAACAACCGCCAGAACGATAAGCTGACTTTGAAAACGGCGTCAAAGAACGATATGTGGCTGCACACAAAGGACATTCACGGTTCGCATGTAATTGTTGTTTCGGACGGCAAAGAGATTTCCGACACGGCAATCTGTGAGGCGGCACAGCTTGCGGCATATCACAGCAAGGCGAGAAACAGCAGTCAGGTTCCCGTTGACTACACACTCGTTCGTTATGTATCAAAGCCAAACGGTTCAAAACCCGGTATGGTGATTTATGTCAATAACAAGACGCTGTATGTTAAGCCGTCACAGTTCAAAATAAAAACGGAGTGATTTGTATGAAGAAAACTTTGATTGTAATAGATATGCAGAACGATTTTATTGATGGCAGTCTTGGCACTGCCGAGGCTGTGAAAATTGTGCCTAATGTACGCAAAAAGATTGAAGAATACCGTTCAAACGGTGATGAAATTATTTTTACAAGGGATACTCACGGTGAAGATTACCTAAGCACTCCCGAGGGCAAAAAACTGCCCGTTGTGCATTGCGTAAAAAATACTCACGGCTGGCAGATTGCAGACGGACTTGATGTTCCCGATGCAATTCATATTGACAAGCCGTCATTCGGCTATACTCATTGGGATAAATTCTGCTTTGAAAAAATTGAGCTTGCAGGACTTTGCACCGATATCTGCGTTGTGTCAAATGCGTTGATTCTAAAGGCACTTTTCCCGAACGCTGAAATCAGCGTTGATTCGGCTTGCTGTGCCGGCGTAACCCCCGAAACCCATAATTCCGCCCTCGCAACAATGAAAATGTGCCAGATTGATGTGGTGTGATTTAATAATAAAATATATTGTGATTTTAAGTTCGTGATATTGAATATATTAAAATACTTTGCCATAATTACTCGGTAAGGAAACGGTGGCGGCTGTTTCGACTCCCTTATCAGAGAGGGGGTGATTGCGTGGAATACATAGCTGTGATAATAATCTTCACATTTTTTATTGTGTTCACCATAAAGAAATAACCGCCCTGTGTCGTGAACAGAGCGGTTAATCTTTAATTGATTTTATTGTTCAAACTTGCGAAACAGCTAAAGCCGTTTCCTTGCTTATATATTATCATTGATGAATAATTATGTCAATAAAAAACTTCAATTTCGGTTTACAAGAGATTGAAGTTTTATTTTTTGTATGTGCAAGTTTTTTAGAAAATTGAAGATTATTCAAAATAAATCAATTGTAAAATTTTTTGTATGAAGCTACTCGGAAAGTTCAAATATTCTTTCTATAACAGCTTTGAAAAATGGTAAATCTTTTTCCTGCTGATAATCCATATAACTCCAATGTGTGATATATCTCCATTTTGAAATCAACAATGATGTGGCTGTGCTGTAATCCGTATGTTTCAGCATTTTTTTAAGCTGATTGTAATCGGTAATATTTAAAATGTTTTTGTTATTATATTCATATTTTGAATCATTGAAACTGCCTAATTTAAATCCCATTTTTACCAAATCATTACCAAAATTCATTTCAAAATCATGAATATCCATAGAATTATTGATGAATTTTTCGTAGTATGGTTTTAGCACCTTAGCGGTATTTTTTCTTCCGTTTATGTATGAAACAGGATTTTGCGTCATATTTACTAAATCGGCAATGTTTTTGTTTATGTAAATATTCGGCTTATTAACTGCTTGACAGGTGCAGTATTTGCGATTTGACCTTGAAAGATTTTCTTTGCACAATCGTGGATAGAATGGAGTTTCCACACCTGAAGAATACCACTTCATATTTTCATAAACTCCGACAATCAGTCCGTGATTTACAGCAATAAGATAGTCGCAATTTTCTGCTCGTTTGGTGTCGATTATCCAATGACCTCTCGCACATTCCATAACTTGGCTGTCTGACATATCGTATTTATAAAGTGAATTTATTTTAACAATTAAAAGATTGCGGAAAATATCTTCTTTTGAAAGAATTTCGGCACCGTAAATTTTTTCAAAATCTTCAGCTGTAATAACAGGTGCTGTGTGGTGTCCCGAAACTACATTAGTCAGTGATTGAGAGTCAATGTAGTTCATTATATTTATCAAAGCCGATTCGGCAACGAATGCCTCTTTTTCCGAAAGACCATATGATATAATTAGTTTTTTGATTTTGTTACCCGATGAGAGTATTTCTTTTATAAGATTTGACTTATTTGAGTTATCGAGTTTTTCTTCGTGTTGAAAAATACGGTTGTTAATTCCTTTGCCTATGTAAAAAATTTTGTTATCTCTTGGATCTGCAAGGGCATAAACATAGTAACCCAATTTTTGTTTTACCTTATCGGAAAAGCCATTCATAAGAAACATACCTTTCAACTTAATTTATTTAATGATACCATAAATGTTAAATACGGTAAAGCGTTGTTTTGTGTACTTGATTTATACAAATACGGTCGGGAAAATTCGGTGTATTGTTTTACACCTGTCTTCCCGACCGCATTTTTTATTATTACCTATTTTTAAAAATCATTCTTCCATTTGCTTGCCGAGGAATGCGGCGGCTGTTTGTGCAAGCTTGATTTCGGCATTTGACGGGATTTTGGTCTGTTCGCCTGTGAGCATAACTACCGCACCCGAAACATCTCCGGCGGCGATAATCGGATAGATTACCGATGCATAATGTTCAATGCCCTCAATCGGCTGAATATCGCCGAGCGTCTGCTGTGTTGCCGAATAAGTTTTGCGGTTTTCCATATATCCCTCAAGCACAGCTGTTACCCTGCGCTCAAGAAATTCACGCTTTGAAACTCCTGCGGCTGCGATTACATGGTCACGGTCTGTTATGATTGTCGGCATTGAGCTGATTTTTGCAAGCACATCTGCGTATTGTGACGCAAACTCCGCAAGCTCTCCGACAGGCGAATATTTTTTGAAAATAACCTCGCCGTCCGTTGCGGTATAAATTTCGAGCGGATCTCCCTCACGAATACGAAGCGTCCGCCTGATTTCTTTCGGTATAACCACTCTGCCGAGATCGTCAATTCTTCTGACGATTCCTGTTGCTTTCATATTTAAAACTCCCTTCGGACAGTTCTGTCCCTTGTCTGATACATATTCAGCAAATTATTTGCAGTAATATTGTTTGATTCATACAGTTTTTTATACCGAAATTTTCTTTGGTGACATATTTTTACAACATATAAAAAATATAACTTTATCACGATTTAGTTAATCGTAACCACCTAAATTGCAAATGAACAAATTAAGAACAGCTGACACAGATTATTTCGTATCGGCTGTTCTTAATAATTTTTTAGATTATGCTTTTTGGGATTTTGAGGTGATTTTGTCTGCGATTTTGGTAACTATGACGCAGAGGATGATTGTGAAAACCATATCGGGCAGAGTGTTGCCGACGATAATGTCAACATTCATCAGGAAACGATATGCCGCAAAGCCTGCAAGCCATACTATGATGTTGCAGATGTCAACGGCTTTGTTTGCTCTGTCTTTTTTGAGAATGAAAAAGTCTGCAATCTGAATGGCAATCATCGGAGCAAATACCGAACCGATGAGATAGAGAAAATCGGTGATGTCATCCATAGGATAAACAATTGCGGCGATTACACCTACTATTGTTACTGCAACGGCAACATATTTCCCTTTGAGTTTTGAGAATATCGACTCACTCGAAATTCCTGCCGAGTAAGCGTCAAGGAAGGTTGTTGTAACTGTTGAAAGAATTACAATTACAAGACCTGCAATGCTGAGTCCTGATTTAAGCATGATTTTTGCAATATCGCTTTCACCTGTAAGGATAGATGCACTCATACCAATTATGTACATCCAACAGCTTACCGCACCGTAAACAAGTGTGCTTGCGAGAGTTGCCTTAAACGGCTTTTCCGCCTCTCTTGTGTAGTCGCTGATGAGCGGTAACCATGAAAGCGGCATTGCTACCGAAAGCTCAACTGCCGCACCGAATGACATTGAGTCATCGCCTGCCACACCCATACCGTTGCCGTTTCCGAAAATAAAGAAACACATCACGATTGTGAGAATGAACAGTGCCGCCATTGCAATTGTGTTGAGCTTGCCGAGGTTTGAAATACCGACAAGAATCCAAAGCACAATCAATGCACCGATTACAATACAGGCAATCCACCTGCCTGTGTCGCCCATATTGAGAATACTGTTCACGGAAAGTGAGCCGTCATAAATCATAATGGCTGTCCAGCCGACAAGCTGAATAACATTGAGGACAGAGAAAAGAAGTCCGCCCTTGTTGCCAAAGCTCATTTTTACGGTTTCCATTGAGCTTTTACGGCACTTACCACCGATGAGTCCTGCACAAAAGAGCATTGCACATCCGATTATGTGACCGATGATTACGGCTAAAATGCCCTTTTCAAAACCTAACGGAGCAAAGTATGTACCTGTGAGAATTTCGGCGATTGAAACGCCTGCTCCGAACCATATCAAACTGTTTTCAAATACACTTGTCTGCTTTTTCATTGCTCTGCCTCCGAATTTTCTTTTGTGAATTTACTTTGAATGTCAAAAGCGTGGTTCATGGGACCGCTGCCTTTGCCGAGGTCAAGCATTGCCGCAAGTGCGCCTGAAATATAATCCTTTGCACGCTTTACGGAAGCGTCAAGGTCAAAGCCTTTTGCAAGATTTGCGGCTATTGCACTTGAAAGTGTACAGCCTGTTCCGTGTGTGTTGGGATTGTTGATTCTTTTGCCGTTGTACCATGTGTAGGTGCCGTCTTTAAAGAGCAAATCGTTTGCATCGTTAATCTGATGTCCGCCCTTGCAGAGAACCGCACAACCGTACTTTTCGCTGATTATTTCAGCGGCTTTTATCATTTCTTCCTCATTTGAAATTTTCATTTCAGAGAGAACTTCCGCCTCCGGAATATTCGGTGTAAGAACTGTTGCAAGCGGAAAGAGATGCTCTTTGAGCGTGCTTACCGCCTCGTCGCTGATAAGCTTTGCTCCGCTTGTTGCCACCATAACCGGATCGACAACAATATTTTTTGCATCGTACTTTTTCAGCTTGTCCGAAATTGTTTTGATAAGGCTTGATGAAGAAACCATTCCGATTTTTACGGCATCGGGATAAATATCCGTAAAGATACTTTCAAGCTGTTCACCCAGAAATTCGGGTGTGGATTCCATAATTGCCGTAACGCCGGTTGTGTTCTGTGCGGTAAGTGCGGTGATTGCGCTCATGGCATAAACACCGTTTGTTATCATAGTTTTGATATCCGCTTGAATACCGGCGCCTCCGCTGCAGTCACTGCCAGCGATTGTTAATGCTGTTTTCATTTTAATCTCCTCTTTGCATTAATTTTTTACAGCGACAAAAGGTGGTGCCCCCAATCTGCCGCTTTTTCAAAGCTGTCTGCGTAGTAATCGCAAACGGCTTTTATTCTGTTTTTATCATTCCTGCTCGATTCGTCATACACTCCCACCGTTTTGAAACCTGCCTTGTGAGCAGTTTCTGCGGCAAAAACAGCGTCCTCGAATACAAGCGTTTCACTCGGAGCTGTTCCGAGTTTATCTGCACAGGCAAGGTAAATGTCGGGACTTGTTTTGCCTTTTCCGATTTGTGAACAGGTCACAATGTCCGTAAAATATTTTAGAATACCGAGCCTTTCAAATGCCTTTTTAATATGCGTTTTGTCGCTTGATGTTGCAATAATCATTTTGATATTGTTCGATTCCAAAAACTGCAATATTTCTTTTGTACCGTTTTTTAAACCGACCTCATAAAAGTAAAAATCTTCAATAATTTTCAGCACACCCGAAACTATTTTATCAGTTGAAAAGGGAAGAGCATACTGCTTTTTCATATACTCCGCACCTTCCGTCAGACTCATATCACAGAGCTTTTCGGAAAGTCCGTTTTCGGCTGTTTTGCCGACAGACGAGAGGTAACGCTCTCCTGCGTCATCCCATATCTTCATTGAATCGAGAAGTGTGCCGTCAACATCAAATATTGCAGATTTAATCATTCGCAACCGTCTTTTCCGTAAGTGCTTTAAGCTCTGCTGTTGCCTTTGTAATATCGGGCTGAGCGAAAATAGCACTGATAACGGCAATGCCTACGATACCTCTGCCCTTGAGTTCCGTAACATTTTTGGAGCTGATTCCGCCGATTGCGATTACAGGAATGTCAACAGCCTCACAGATTTTCTGAAGTTCATCGTGTGAAACATCGTCTGCGTCGTCCTTTGAGCCTGTTTTGAAAACTGCTCCGACTCCGAGATAATCTGCTCCGTGCTTCTGAGCAAGAAGAGCCTGTTCAACAGTCTGAGCCGAAACACCGATGATTTTGTCGTCACCGAGAATCTTGCGGACATTGCCTGCCTCCATATCACTCTGACCGACATGAACACCGTCAGCGTCAATTTCTTTTGCAATTTCTACATTGTCATTGATTACGAAGGGAACATTGTACTTTTTGCAGAGTTTCTGAATTTCAAGAGCCTCTTCAAGAAAATGCTTTTGGTCAAGGTTTTTTTCTCTTAACTGAATGAATGTTGCGCCGCCTTTAATAGCCTTTTCAACCTGACTGCAAAGTGTTTCACCGTTAAGCCATGCCCTGTCGGTTACGGCATAGAGCAACAAATCTTTTTTATCGCAATTCATACTTTGCTCCTTTTTCAAGTGTTTCGGCATCCATATTATAGATAGCGTCAATAATTCGGTTGCGGTATGTTGAGTTGCCGTCTGTTTCTGCCATATTTGCAAAAGCGATTTCACCTGCAAGTCCCATTGTACAAACTGCTGCGGCAGTTGCCTCAAGAACATTGTCGGGATTTGCAACGATAAATGCAGTTGTCATACCCGAAAGCTGACAGCCTGTTCCTGTGATTTTGCTCATCTCGGGACGACCGTTGCGGATTACATAGCACTTTTCGCCGTCACTTACAAGGTCAATAGCGCCTGTGATTGCAATTACGCATCCCGACTTTTTGGCATAATCCTTTACAAATGCAACTGCGTTATCGAGATTTTCTTCTGTTACCGCATCCGATACATCGGCATCAACACCCTTTGTTGTGCCGCTTCCGAGTGCAAGAGTTTTGATTTCCGAGATGTTACCTCTGATAACATCAAATTTGATTTCTTTTGCAAGCTTAACCGCTGTGTCTGTGCGAAGCTTGCTTGCACCTGCGCCGACAGGATCAAGCAGAATCTTGTGAGAAAGTTCATTAGCTTTTTTGCCCGCAATGAACATACCCTCAATTGAGTTTTTGTTAAGTGTACCGATGTTGATGTTAAGACCGCCGCAAATGCTTGTGATGTCGGCAACATCATCGGGTTCGTCTGACATAATCGGACTTCCTCCGCAAGCGAGAAGTACATTTGCAACATCGTTTACTGTTACATAGTTTGTGATGTTGTGTACAAGCGGTACATTTTTTCTTACATTTTCAAGACAATTTCCAATCATAGCTGATTCTCCTTTATAAAAATAAAACGGACGCACCAACAAAAGGTGTGTCCGTAAAGGCTCGCTGTTTCCCTCCGTTGGCATTATCCAAATCAGGTCATAGGTCGAGGCATTCAGCCTCCTCTCAGCCGACTAACTTGTCAGCTCCCTTACTTATAATATACAATTTGTGTCGTAATTTGTCAATGAAAACTTGACAAATAGTCACCGAGAACGATTATACGAATCTATCATCAGTAAAATCTTCTGTATTCAGTATATCTTTTATGTAAAAAACACTGATTTTTAAATATCAGTTGACTTGAAGAAGAAAAAACAGTACAATAAAAATGACAGAAGATAAGGTTGACTTTTGTTGTTAAAAGGGGCTACCTTTGATTAAATATTTATTAAACAGGAGAGAAAGTATGTTTTGTAAAAATTGCGGAAGGCAGTTATTGCCTAATGAAAAGTTTTGTGCCGATTGCGGAGCGCCTGTACCCGTACAGGAATCAGCTATACAGAACGAAAAACCGATTGCAGAAAATCAGTCGGTTGAACAGACTGCCGATATGAATGTTCGGAATGAGCAGACTCAGCCTGTTGAAGTTCAGCAGACTGACGCGTTTAATAATCAGACTGCAGCAAACGATTATGCCGCACCGCAGTATCAGACCGTTAATGCACAGGGCGGATATAATCAGTATCAGAACGGACAGCAGGGCGGATATTCTTATGATTATAACAATCAGGGCGTTCAGCCACAGTATGCACAGCCGATTCCAAAGAAAAAGTCAAAGACACCGTTTATAATCACTGCCTGCGGAGTTGCGGTTGCGCTGGTTATCGCAATTGCTGTGTTCTTTATCTTTACAAATCTTAACAAGGCGACTCCTCAGGGTCAGATTCAGGGTACATGGGTTGCCGAAGAGGACGGCGTAAGAATTCAGCTCGAGTTCAAGCCCGACGGTACAATCAATATTCCGAATGCAAAAGAGCTTGGCAAGCTTATTTCAAGTTATGCCGGCAGTTCCGATTACAGTGATTTCATAAACTATGATGAGATTTTTAATATGATTAAACTGACATACAGCATTGATGACCAAAAGACCCTTTCGGTGAATTTTGAGGTGTCTTTTATCAATCAAAGTCAGTCGCAGTCACTCAAATGGTCGGATGATCCCGCAAACGGCGGTTCGGATACATGGGGTATTGACGGAGATAATCTCTATATTGCCGGCACAAAGCTGACAAGAGTTAATAGCTGACAACTATGTTGAATAACTAAAAACAAGGGGCTGTGGCAGAATGCTGTGATAGCCCCGTTTTTATCGGTTGAATATTCAGAGCAGAGAAGCGGAAAGAGTCCTGTATTGTATAGACGGTCAGCTTGATTACTCAGACTTTCCGCCGCCCGAATATAAATACTTTTCAAGACTGTCAAGGGTCGGCTACAACAACCGTCATAAAGGCTGGGACATAAACATCTGCCTTGAATGGCAGTACAAGCTCAGAACGGCTATGTAACCCGACCTGTGAATGAAGCTTTTGAATGCTCCGAGCAGAGAGCAAAGGAACTCATTGACGGCGATATACCTCACATTGTTTTTCGGAAAGTATATTTCGGTATATGAACCCACTTCAATATAATTTCTTCCGAGTCCGGACAGATCCTTTGTTATGATGATTCCGATTTTTCTGTCCTCAATCAGATGGAGCATACGGCGAAAGGCGGGTCTTTCAAAATTCACTCCGCTGTAACCGTCATCCGCAAACACCTGTGCGTTTTCAAAGCCGTTTTTTAATTTGTTCGAACAGAGCCTTTTGTTGTTCTGTGAGAGTGGCTCTGAGCTTTGTTTCAAGCCGCACAACGGTTACAAACGATCCGCCTTTGTCTATGCCGTTTGCTATGCTCTGCGCTGTTTTTTTAAAGAATGAGCGCCTTAATGCAATCTTAATACAGAGTGCCGAATCATTACACCGTTTTTTTATATTTCACGGTATACTCTTTGTAAACAAGTAGAAATAGGAGAAGTATATATGCCTAAAATTACACATAGAAAAA
>OLRV01000121.1_pt1 | contig 73452 bp, 59 predicted proteins | sample 1672421 | NCBI WGS metagenome assembly OLRV01 (sample SAMEA3136684, study PRJEB25190) | human gut metagenome | biome: human gut; feature: human-associated habitat; material: faeces | place: Austria | collected 2013
GGACACGAGAGTCACTTTAAAGCTTCTTAATCATTTTGATATAAAAAAAGAAATGGTTTCTTATTTTGAACATAATAAAAGGCAAAGAGGGAAGATTATCTGCCAAAGAATACTTGCAGGTGAAAGCTGTGCAATTGTTACCGATGCAGGTATGCCGGCTATTTCCGACCCCGGTGAGGACTTGGTGGCTCTTTGCCATGAACTTGGTATTGTGGTGCAGTCTGTTCCGGGACCCACTGCATTTGCAACAGCACTGGCAATATCGGGTATGCCTACGGGAAGGTTTACTTTTGAAGGCTTCTTGTCGGTTAATAAAAAATCAAGACGTGAACATCTTGAAGAGATTAAGGATGAAAAACGCACTATGATTTTTTATGAAGCACCTCATAAACTTATTTATACACTTAACGATATGCGCAAGGTGTTCGGTAATCGCAATATAGCGCTTGTAAGAGAACTCACTAAAATCCACGAGGAAGTTCTCCGATTTACCTTTGATGAGGCGATAGAATATTACAGCGATAAATCACCAAAGGGTGAATATGTGATTATAATTGAGGGCAAAAAAGAAGATATTAATGAAGATATAACGCTTGAAATGGCTGTTGAAATGGCTAAAAATCTTGTGGAAAAGGGTATGTCGATTAATAATGCGGCTAAGGAGATAGCGGCGCAAACACCTTTTAAAAAAGGCGACATATATAAGGCGTTGATATGATTTGCTCGATTTGCCCAAGGCATTGCAATGTTGACAGAAGCGTTAATCTCGGCTTTTGCCAAAGCCCCGATAATTTTCGTGTTGCAAGAGCGGCACTCCATTTTTGGGAGGAGCCTTGCATAAGCGGCAAAGAGGGGAGCGGTACTGTATTTTTTTCAGGTTGTAATTTGAAATGTGTATTTTGCCAAAATAATGAAATCAGCGCTGAAAATAAAGGCGTTGAAATAAGCGATGATAAACTTATTTCTATTTTTGAAAATCTTATTTCTCAGGGTGCAAATAATATTAATTTGGTAAATCCCACTCATTATGCAAAAAGGCTTGCAAAGGTGCTTAGCAGATGGAAATCTCCTGTGCCAATAGTTTATAATTCAAGCGGATATGAAGAGGTGGAAACACTCAAAGCGTTAGATGGGCTTATTGATATCTATTTGCCCGATTTGAAATATATAAGAGCTGAAAAAGCAATGCGCTATTCAAAGGCGGCGGATTATTTTGAAAAAGCGTCGGCGGCGCTTTTGGAAATGAGGCGTCAGGTTGAGGATAAATTTGACGGCGATATTATGAAATCGGGTATGATTATTCGTCATTTGATTTTGCCGCAAAATACCAACTCCTCAATTGCCGTTCTTGATTTTATTAAATCAAATTTTCCTAATACCTTTGTTTCTCTTATGGCTCAGTATACCCCTTGCGGTGATTTGAGTGAATTTCCTGAAATTAATCGAAAAATCACAAAGCGTGAATATGAAAAAGTAGTAAATTATGCGTTTGATAATTCATTTGATAAACTTTTTATTCAGGAACTGAGTTCTGCGGATAAATCGTTTATTCCAAAATTTGATTTTACGGGTGTATTATGATATTATAAAGATAATTAAAGTATAAAAAGAGGAATTTTAAATGAAAAAGTTTTTAGCTGAATTTAAGGAATTTATTTCAAGAGGAAACGTGATGGATATGGCCGTCGGTGTCATCATCGGTGCTGCCTTTGGCAAGATCGTCACGTCATTCGTCAATGACATCCTGATGCCGCCGATTGGCCTCTTGCTCGGCCGCGTGGATTTTTCCAATCTCTTCCTGAACCTCTCCAGCACGCCGGCTGCGACGCTCGCGGAGGCGCGCGATGCGGGGCTGCCGGTCATCGCCTACGGCTCGTTCCTCAATGCGGTCGTCGACTTCCTGATCGTTGCCTTCGCCATCTTCCTGCTGATCAAGCAGGTCAATCGCCTGATGCCGAAGAAGGAAGCAAAGGCCGCACGCCTCTGCCCGTACTGCCGTCAGGAAATTGCGGATGATGCGACGCGCTGCCCGCACTGCACGTCGGAGCTGCCCGCAGAGAAAGCATGAACAGTATGAGCATGAACAAGTGCATCGTCGAATAAAAACGGCCGCAGCAGATGCTGCGGCCGCTTTTCACGTGAGTCAATCGTCTTCCAATTTGAGCTCACGTAATTTCTTCTGTTGTTCGACGCTGATGGAAATCTTGCCGTGGAGCAGGGTAATGAGCCCTGCATCGCGCAGCTTGCTGACGCCGCGGTTGACCGTCTTGACGCTCGTGCCGATATCGTCGGCAATCTGCTGGCGGCTCGTGCGCAGGACAAAGTGCTCGGACGGTGAGAGCTGCACCCGCTTGACGAGGTACTCCTGCAGGCGCTGCAGGCTCGGCTGGAATTTGATCTGGCCGTTCTCGTTGGAGGTCGGGTACATCTTGGAGGCGAGCTGCTGCGCGATGGCGCAGGCAAAATGGTTGTCGCGACGCATCCATTTCTTGAATGTCTCGGCTGTCATGGCGAGGACTTCACATTCTGTCAGGGCCTCGTTCGTTGCCGAGAAGTATTCCTGGCCAGCGAGGACCTCGAGGTCGCCGATGAGGTCAGGGACGTTCTGCTGTGCGAAGGTATAGCGCTGTCCACTGGCGAATTCATTGCTGACGCGGGTCGTACCCTTGGTCAGGATGTAGACATGGTCGGCACGCTCTCCCTTGCGCACGACGAATTCGCCGGGCCGGAAGGTGCGGCGACTGACCTGAGGCCGGATGCTCTCTGGCATGAATTCAATCACTTGTTCCAGCTTCAATGAAATCTCCCCTTTATCTGTATATGTTCTTCACGTTTGATTGATGCGCTTCTCTACGGTGCTTTCCTCTATTATAGCGTAAAATCTTGCTGGCGAAAACTTTCTGAATAATGGATAGAAAAAATATTTAGGACACGCGGACCGCTGTCCTTTTTATCTTGGTTTTTTTTCGCTAAACTAGATACATGAAGTCAAATCACGAACATTTCACGAACATTCAAGTGTATTCAGGAACATCAGGAGGGAAAAGAATGCAGGCTTTATTCGGTGGCGTCCTCAAGGACCGCCGCTTATGGCAAAAGGAGATACTGGCTGGCATCACGGCCTTTTTCGCGATCTCTTACATCATCGTCGTCAATCCGATCATCCTGGCTGACGCTGGTATCCCGGCAGAGCTCTCGGTCTTTGCGACGATCTTCTCGTCCATCATCGGCTGCCTGATCATGGCCTTTGTGGCCGACGCGCCGATTGTCTTGACGCCGGGCATGGGCATCAACGCTTTCTTCACCTACACCGTCTGTGTCCAGATGGGGCTTGCCTGGCAGGAGGCCATCGCCATCTCGCTCGTCTCCGGCCTGATCTTCGCCTATGTCGCCTGCACGAAATGGCGTGAGCGCATCGCGCACGCCGTGCCGAATTCGCTCAAGTGCGCCATCACGGCCGGCATCGGCCTGTTCCTAGTCGAGATCGGCTTGGAGAAGGCGCAGCTCATCCGCTCGGGGGCAAACTCCATCATCGAGCTCGGCTCGCTGACGAACCCGATGGCCCTCTTGGCGCTCTTTGGCCTCGTCCTGAGCCTGGCGCTCTACCTGCGCGGCGTGACGGGCAGCTTCTTCCTGGCTATCCTCGTGACGACGGGCGTGGCGCAGGTCTTCGGTCTCAAGGACCCGACGCCTCTCGACCTCGACTTCGCGCACATCTTCGACTACCCGCAGCTTTTGCTGCAGGCGGATTTCCACAATGTCCTGAGCATCCCGTTCCTGCTCTCCGTCTTCTCGATGTCGATGATCATGATCTTTGAGACGATGGGCCTGCTTGAAGGCATCCTGCCGGACCGCTCGAAGTTCTCGCGCACGTTCCGCGGCTCGGCCGTGACGACAATTCTCTCGAGCCTGCTCGGCACGAGCCCGACCGTCGCAGCGGCAGAGAGTGCGGCAGGCATTGCCAGCGGCGGCCGCACGGGCCTCATGGCGCTCACGGCAGCCGTGCTGTTCCTCGCCTCGCTGTTCTTCATCCCGCTGCTGTCGTACGTGCCGCAGGCGGCCATCGCGCCTGTCATCATCATCACGGGTGCGATGATGATGCAGCAGCTTCAGCACATGGACTTCAAGGACTTCTCGGAGTGGTTCCCTGCCTTTCTCGTCGTCGTGCTGATCCCGCTCTCAGGCAGCATCTCGACGGGACTTGCCTTCGGTTTCACGGCTTATCCGCTCTTGAAGCTCATGAACGGCCGCTCGCGTGAACTCCACGCCCTGAGCTACGGACTCGGCTTCCTGTTCCTCATGAACCTCGTCTTCCAGGCAAGCTTCTGAGAGAATGCCCTCTGACCTGTATACCAGCCTGTCTTATCGGCAGGCTGTTTTTTGTTGTCAGGGTGTGTACCTTCCCGTATAATGGATGGAGAGACAACAGCAAGGGGGAATGAACTTGAAGCCGGCAGCATTTATCTTTGACATGGATGGCGTCATCATCGACAGCGAGCCCATTCATTCGCGTGTGAAGATGGATACATTCCATCACTTCGGCCTGCCGTTTGAGGAGGCGGACCTCATCCACTACATGGGCAGGACGAGCAATGAGACTTTTGGCGAGGTCATCGCGAAGGAAGGCCGCCATGATCTTCAGGTGGAGGATCTCGTGCGCTACAAGCACGAGCACTATCTCGAGGTGCTGCAGAGCGGCACGATTGAGCCGATTGAAGGCGCTGTAGAGCTTATCCGCCATCTCTATGACGAGGGCATCCCTCTGGCACTGGCGACATCATCGTGGGAGCGCGTCATGGATACAGTGCTCGATGCGTTCAAGATACGGCCGTACTTCCAGTCGGTCCTCTCGGGCAGTACACTGCCGAAGAGCAAGCCGGATCCGGCCATCTACCTCCTGAGCGCTGAGCGCCTCGGCGTGGCGCCCAAGGACTGCTTCGTCCTCGAGGACACGGCGGCCGGTGTGCTCGCTGCAAAGCGCGCGGGCATGCACTGCATCGGCTTCCGCAGCCCCCACTCTGGGGCGCAGGACCTCTCCCTGGCCGATACCATCGTCAATCACCTCAGTGAGGTCCCTGTATAAGATTGCAACAAAAAAGCGTCACTTCCATGTGGGAGTGACGCTTTTTGCGTTCCGGACCGAGCGGTCCTGATGCGATGAAGTGCTCAGACAATCGGAAAGGAAAGGATCGTGCCGTACTGGATGTACGAGCTGGCATCCGTCGGGTTGCCGTTCAGGATGGCATCGCGGATGGCCGGGATGTCCTCTTCTTTGGCATGGATGCGCCCGGAAGCGAGCTCCTCTTCAATCTTGGCAAAGAGAGCCTTGCGGGAGACCTTCAGATCGCGGAAAATCTCTTTGTTGTAGAATACATTCATGGATTTCTGGCTCTTCTCCTCATCGCAGTTGAAGAAGATAAAGGCGTTCTTCTCTTTCATCGTGATTCCCCCTCAAAAAGTATAAGATAGCGGCAATCCCCTCGCATAAATGCGGGATTGCATGACAGCATAATTATAGCATACTTGAGGAAATTTGTTTAATTCGAACGAGATAAAAGGAACGAAGTCCCATAAAATGGTTTGGTGCGAACAGGAATTTGACAAAAAGATGCAGAAATAGTAAAGTAGAGTCGTATGAAATTGTCCGAAATCATTATCAATTCGGCGATATCAATTTATTTCGGGAGGTATGCTTCATGGCTACAATCAAAAAGGAATCGTTTGGCAAGCTGAGCGATGGCAGAGAGGTCGAGCTCTACACGCTGTGCAATACAAAGGGGACGGAAGTCAAGGTCACGACGTACGGGGCAAGGCTCGTGGCATGGAGTGCCTTCGGGAAGGATCACCAGCGCACGGATATCGTGCTCGGCTACGCGGACGGCGCATCCTATGAGAAGGATGATACGAGCATGGGCGGCCTCGTCGGCCGCCATGCCAACCGCATTGCCGGCGGCAAGGTGACGATTGACGGCAAGACGTATCAGCTCGACCTCAATACGGGCTCGCACAACCAGAACCACATCCACGGCGGCTTCCAAGGCTTCCATCAGAAACTCTGGACGGCGGAGGAGACGGACCAGGGCGTGAAGTTCACCTATCACGCAGCCGATGGTGAGGGCGGCTACCCCGGCAACATGACGGTACACGTGCTCTACTCGCTGTCGAACGACAATGAGCTCTCGATCCGCTACGAGGCCGTCTCGGATGCCGACACGGTCTGCAATCTCACGAACCACGCTTACTTCAACCTCAACGGCTTCGCTTCGGGCCCGGTGCTCAACCAGAAAATCCAGATCTTTGCCGACAAGTACACCTGGGCCGATGCAGAATCCCTGCCGGACGGCCGCATCCTTGATGTCGCCGGCACGCCGATGGACCTGCGCCAGCCGACGCGCATCGGCGAACACATCGACGATGATTTCGATGAGCTCGTCATGGGCAAGGGTTACGACCACAACTGGGTCATCCGCGACGAGAAGCCGGTCGTCGAGATGAAGCCGGGCATGTTCGGCTCCGATCCGAGCTGCCCGATCGACTATGTAGGCGGCGGCCTCAAGAAGGCGGCTTATGCGGAGTCGGACCAGTCGGGCTTCACGCTGACCTGCTACACGACGCAGCCGGGTGTCCAGTTCTACACGGGCAACTTCTTGAACGGTGGCCTGCCGGGCAAGGATGGCGTCGAGTTCCAGCGCCGCACGGGCTTCTGCCTCGAGACGCAGTACTTCCCGAATGCCTTTGCCAATCCGAACTTCCCGCAGCCGATCCTCAAGAAGGGCGATACGTGGAAGGCACAGACGGTCTACGTTCTCGGCCAGAAGGACTGAGCGTTGAGCAACTCATCCCGGGAAGGGGGAATAGAGATGAATGATCGCTACACGATGATTTTTCCAGATTACACGATCGGCGTCGAGGCGTATGAGAAGATCCGTGAGATCTGCCCGCGCTACGGCAAGAGTGTCGTCGTCATCGGCGGCCGCCGCGGCATCGAGGCGGCTCAGGAGAAGATGGTGCGCGCCGTCGAGGGCGTGGGCCTTGAGTTCACGGGCTTCATCCATGCTGGTGGGCAGAGTTCGCTTGCGAACATCGAGCGCATCAGCGAGGATTCGGCCGTTGAGGAGGCCGATATGATCTTCGCCGTGGGCGGCGGCAAGGCCATCGACACGGCCAAGGCCGTGGCGCACCGCCAGCACAAGCCGTACTTCACGTTCCCGACGGTCGCCGGCAGCTGCGCGGCAGCGGCCAGCATCGCGACGATCTACACAGAGGACGGCAAGTTCCAGGATTACCTGTATTCGAACATCCCGCCAATCCACGTATTCCTCTGCAGCCGCATCATGGCGCAGGCGCCCGTCGAGTACCTGCTGCGCGGCATCGTCGATACGATGGCCAAGTACTACGAGGCGTCGATCGCCTCGCGTGGCCGCAAGCTCCAGCACCGCGACGGCATGGGCATCGCACTCTCGCGCATGTGCGTGGACCCGCTCTACGCGTACGGCGAACAGGCCGTGGCAGATAACCGCCGCCATGTCGTCAGCCCCGCGTTTGAAGAGGTCATCCTTTCCATCGTCATGACGAGTGGCCTCGTCTCGAATTTCGCCGCACCGGAATTCAACGGTCACATCGCGCACCAGCTCTTCGTGGAGCTCTCGGACCTGCCGACTTCGGAGCAGTGCCGCCAGCACGGCGGCCTCGTCGCCTACGGCATCCTGCTCCTGCTGCTCTGTGACGGGCAGGAAGAGGAGTTCCGGCGTTTCTACGCCTTCTGCCAGAGCATCGGACTGCCGACCAGCCGCAAGGCGACAGGCGCGAGCGAGACGGAAATCCAGCGCGTCTTCCGCGCGACTGAGAAGAAGCAGGATGTGCGCATCATGCCTTACAAGGTCACGCAGGACATGCTGCATGAAGCAGCCGAGAAACTCGAGGCGTATCACAGCGAACAGGAATAGGAGATAGCATATGAATATCCACGAATACCAGAGCAAGGCTATCCTGCGCTCGTACGGCGTCAATGTCCCTGAGGGCAAGCCGGCGTTCTCTGTTGAGGAGGCTGTGGAGAATGCGAGAGAGCTCGGCACGGATGTCGTCGTCGTCAAGGCGCAGATCCATGCGGGCGGCCGCGGCAAGGCGGGCGGCGTCAAGGTTGTCCACTCGCTTGAAGCCGTCGAGAAAGCGGCGGAGGAGCTCCTCGGCAAGGTCCTCGTCATGCATCAGACGGGCCCTGCCGGCAAGCGCGTCAACCGCCTGCTCATCGAGGCCGGAGCGGCCATCAAGAGGGAATACTATCTCTCTTTCGTCATCGACCGCCAGACGGCGCGCATCGTCATGATGGGCTCGGAGGAGGGCGGCATGGAGATCGAGAAGGTCGCCGCTGAGATGCCGGACAAGATCCTCAAGGAGTACATCGACCCGGCCGTCGGACTGCTGCCGTTCCAGGCGAGCCGCATGGCCTACGGGATGCACTTCCCGCACGATGCCGTTCGCAAGGTCACGAAGCTCATGATGAACCTCTACCGGGCCTTTGTCGGCAAGGACTGCAGCCTCGCGGAGATCAATCCGCTCGTTGTCACCGAAGATGACGATGTCATGGCACTCGACGCCAAGCTCAACTTCGACGACAGTGCGCTCTTCCGCCATCCGGACATCGAAGAGCTGCGCGATGAGACGGAGGAGGACCCGAAGGAGCGCCGCGCGGCCAAGGCCGGCCTCAATTACGTCAACCTCGGCGGCGACGTCGCCTGCATGGTCAATGGCGCGGGCCTGGCGATGGCCACGGTCGACATCATCAAGTACTATGGCGGCGAGCCGGCGAACTTCCTCGATGTCGGCGGCGACTCGACGCCGGAGAAGATCGCGGAGGCCTTCCGCATCATGCTCGACGGCGGCCAGGCCAAGGGCATCTTCGTCAATATCTTCGGCGGCATCAACAAGTGCGACCTCGTCGCGGAGGGCATTGTCGACGCGGCCAAGATGATCTCTGAGGACGGCCGTTCCCTGCCGGTCCCCGTCGTCGTGCGCCTCGAGGGCACGAATGTGGAGCGAGGCCGCGAGATCCTCCAGGATACGCCGATCGCCAACGTCATCATGGCCCCGACGATGGAGGGCGGCGCCGAAACGATTGTCCGGCTCGTCCGAGAAGCCGACGAGAGAGCATGAGGAGGTCGTGAGATGGGAATCTTAGTTCATAAAGACACAAAGGTCATCGTTCAGGGCATCACGGGCAAGGCAGCGGCGTTCCACACGCAGCAGATGCTCGACTACGGCACGAAGATCGTGGGCGGCGTGACGCCGGGCAAGGGCGGCCAGGTCGCCTGTGGCGTGCCCGTCTTCAACACGGTGCGCGAGGCCGTCGAGGCGACGGGGGCCACGGCTTCTGTCATCTACGTGCCGGCGCGCTTCGCGGCGGACTCCATCATGGAGGCCGTCGATGCCGACCTCGAAGTCGTCGTCTGCATCTCGGAGCACATCCCTGTCCAGGACATGATCAAAGTGCGCCGCTACATGGAAGGTCACAGGACACAGCTCATCGGGCCGAACTGCCCGGGCATCCTGACGGCCGATGAGTGCAAGCTCGGCATCATCCCGGGCTACATCCACCGCAAGGGCCATGTCGGCGTCATTTCCCGCTCGGGCACGCTGACGTATGAGGCAACGTTCCAGCTGACGGCCGCTGGCATCGGCCAGACAACGGCCATCGGCATCGGCGGTGACCCCGTCAAGGGCACGGACTTCATCGATGCGCTGAAGCTCTTCAAGGAAGACCCCGAGACGCTCGCTGTACTCATGATCGGCGAGATCGGCGGCACGGCCGAGGAAGACGCGGCAAAGTGGATCGCACAGAACATGCCGGATAAGCCGGTTGCGGCCTTCATCGCCGGCCGTCAGGCGCCTCCGGGTAAGCGCATGGGCCATGCCGGTGCCATCATCTCAGGCGGCAAGGGCACGGCTGCCGACAAGATCAAGGCGCTCCATGCGGTCGGCATCGAGGTGGCCGATACGGTCGCGCACATCGGCGAGACCGTCGTCAAGACGCTCAAGGAACGCGGCCTGTACGACAAGTGCCATACGTGCTGACTGTATCGGATGAAGAGAGGGGATTTCAGCCCCTCTTTTTTGTTCCACAAGGTTATCCACAGCATCTGGGGAGCAGCAACGATGCATATTGCGCATGGTAACGATTTATCCACAGTATCCACAGGAAAGTCTGTGCACAATGTGGATAAGTCGGGCGGGCGAAATGGTTGCATGTTCGCGGATAGATGTTTACAATAGGAAGTACAGCAACTTACAGATGGAGGTTTTCTCATGAGCGAATTGACACTGGAACAGGCGAAACAGATATTGGCAAAGCACACGACGGAGGCGCATCTCTTCACGCATGCGGCGGCGGTCAGCGCTGCCATGGGCGCGATGGCAGACCACTTCGGCGCCGACAAGGAGCACTGGGAGGCCGTCGGCTACCTTCACGATGTCGACTACGAGAAGTACCCGGATGAGCACTGCTTGCACGTCCGCGAGCTCCTGGAGCCGGAGGGCGTGCCGGAAGAGGACATCCGGGCCATCATCTCGCATGGCTACGGCATCACGACGCAGGAAGTGAAGCCGGAGACGGACATGGAGAAGAGCCTCTTTGCTGTCGATGAGCTCACGGGCATCGTGCAGGCCTACGCGCTCATGCGCCCCGAAGGCCTCGATGGCATGGCGGTCAAGAGCCTCAAGAAGAAATTCAAGGACAAGCGCTTCGCCGCGAAGTGCAGCCGTGACATCATCAAGCAGGGCTTCGAGATGCTCGGCATGGAGGCAGGCGATGTCATGCAGTGCTGCATTGACGGCATGCAGGCACATAAAGAAGAGCTGGGCTTCTGAAGATACGGTCCTATACAAGAAAAGCTATGGCGGTGCAGATGCACGAGGCCATAGCTTTTCTTGTATCTGGATTCTCTTGATGAAGGGGCTCAGCGGTGCTGGCGCTTGGCGCCGGGGCCGTCGCTCGCGGTCGAGACATTGGCTTCGTCGAAGGTCTTCATCTCGTTGAGCATGAAGAGTGAGGCCCTGACAATCTGGAGGCCGCAGGCGGCTGTCAGGCCCGGCAGCTGCGCGCCGATGCCGGTGAGTGGGGGCTCGACGGGCAGCAGGAAACTGCGCAGCTCGGGCGCAATCTTCGCGGCGTAGCGCGCGACAATCTGCACGGCCTCGCTGTCGAGTACGATCATGGCGCCGTTGTGGGCGGCAGCGATCATCGCGCCGAGCAGCGAAGAGACGATGCCCTGATAGCGCGGGGGAACATGGCCGAGGAAGTCGTCGCCTCTGAAGCGCAGCGCGCCGCTCTCAGTCAGTAGCGCTTGGCGCAGGGCGCTGCTCATCGCGCCGCAAGGTTCGCCCTCGCCGTCGGTGGCCGAGAGGGCGATGACCTCGTTCATGACGGCATAGCGCTCGCCCTCCTCGCGTCCGAAGTCAAAGGCGGCCGCTGCGCGCTTGCCCGGGGACAGCTGGGCGATGGCGAGACGCGCGCCAATCAGGTCTGCCTGCGCGGCCATCGTCTCTTCCATAGCGGGCGGCACAGAGTCCTGTGCTGTGAAGCAGATCATGGCCATGCGGCTCGTCTCGATATCGGGGCGCTCATTGCCCGAGCAGCCGGCCAGCTCTGCGGCGATCTGCTCGAGGCAGCCGAGGCTGTCAACTGGCTTCGTCAGGTTGTCGATGCGCAGCTTGCAGGCCTCCATGGCTTCCCTGTCGGGCGTGGGCATCGTCGTGAGGTAGAAGTCAAAGGTCTTGTCAGTCAGCTTCACTTCTTCTTCGCGCATCTCGCAGTGGTCGATGGCAGGGCTTTCATCGCCTGCTTCCTCTCGGCGAAGCGCCTGCCAGCTGGCAATCATGCCCTCGAGGATGTTGCCCGCGATGGAGGAGCCGATGGCTTCGCCGAGGCGCAGGTCGAGGTGCAGGATGGGCTGGAGCCCGAGCGATTCGAGCATGAAGCGGTGGGACTTCTCGGAGCCGAGGTGTGAGGCCATCGTGTAGGCGATGGAGGCCGGAGCGAGCTTCTGGGCGAGCAGGGCGGCCGCGCCGCAGTTGGCGCCGTCTAATATGACGAGCTTTCGGTGGAGCGCTGCGCCGAGGATGAGGCCGGCCATGCAGCCGAATTCAAAGCCGCCGACCTTGGCGAGGATATCGATGGCGTCGTCTGGGTCGGGCCGATTGACCTGCAGGGCGCGGCGCACGACCTCGACTTTCTTCTGGAGGCGCGTGTCGGAGATATTCGTACCGCGGCCTGTGACGTCCTCGGGCGATTCCTGGCAACAGACGGCGGCGATTGCGGCGCTCGCCGTCGTGTTGGCGATGCCCATCTCGCCGGGCAGGATCCAGTCGAAGCCCTGCTCGGCCAGGGACTTCGCGATGAGCAGGCCGACTTTGATGGAGTCAGCGGCCTGCTCACGCGTCATGGCGGGGCCCTCGGCCATGTTTCTCGTGCCGCTGGCGATGCGCGTCGGGAAGAGGCCCGGCAGGTCGTCCGTGTCGGCGGCGATGCCCATGTCGTCGATGAGGAGGTGGGCGCCGGCGTAGGCGGCAAAGGCGTTGGCCGCACCGCCCTGGCGCACTGTGTAGTTGCGAACCATCTCGAGCGTCGTCTCCTGCGGGTAGGCGCTGACGCCCTCCGCCGCGACGCCGTGGTCGGCGCAGCAGATGACGACGGCCTTGCGTGGCGGCTTAGGGTCCATCGTGCCGCTGATGTCGAGCCAGCGCAGGAAGAGGGGCGCGAGCTGGCCGAGGTCCTCTGCCGTAGCTCCCATGCTCGCGAGGTACGCATCGAGGAGCGGGCGCGCCTCGCGCGAGATCGCATGGCCCGGGGCCTCTATCCGGGTCAGGACATCTTCGAGGGAGAGGCCGGCGAGGCGGTCTTGCAACAGATTCATACGCTCGCCTCCTGTGGCACCTGCTTGAGGGAGAGGCCGATGCGGCCGCGCTTCTCGTCGACGCTGATGACCATGACGCGCAGGACCTGGCCGATGGAGACGACTTCGAACGGGTGCTTGACGCGCCGCTTCGAGAGCTCAGAGATGTGGATGAGGCCGTCGTCGTGCAGGCCGATGTCGACGAAAGCACCGAAGTCCGTGATGTTGCGGACGGTGCCGCGCAGGATGGTGCCCGGCTTGAGGTCGGAGAGCTTGACGATGGCCTGGCGCGTCAGCGGGGCCGGCAGGTCGGCGCGTGGGTCGCGCCCCGGGCTCGCGAGGGCATCGAGGATGTCGTGGACCGTCGGCAGGCCGGCCTGAAGAGATGCGGCGAGCTCGCGCTCGCGGCGCTCATCTAAGAGGCGGCGCTTGGCTTTCATGATGGTGAGCTTATCGGGATCGTTGAGGTCCTTGAGCGCAAAGCCGAGCTTCTGCAGGATCTTCTCGGCAAGCGCGTACGACTCGGGATGGACGGGCGTGTTGTCGAGCGGCGACTTGCCGCCGTGGATGCGCAGGAAGCCTGCGCACTGTGTGAAGGCCGCCGGACCGAGGCGCGGGACTTTCAAGAGCTCGCGCCGGCTCGTGAAGACGCCGTGCTCGTTGCGGTAGGCGATGATGTTCTTGGCTGTTGTCGCATTGATGCCAGCGATGTGGCGCAGCAGGGCGGCAGAGGCCGTATTGAGGTCGACGCCGACGTGGTTGACGGCCGCCTCGATCGTCGCGTCGAGCGTGCTCGCGAGCTCCTTCTGGTTGACGTCGTGCTGGTACTGCCCGACACCGATGGCCTGCGGGTCGATCTTGACGAGCTCGGCCAGCGGGTCTTGCACGCGGCGCGCAATGGAGACGGCGCCGCGGATGACGACGTCGTACTCGGGCAGTTCTTCCTTGGCGAGCTTGGAGGCCGAGTAGACAGAGGCGCCGGCCTCGTTGGTGATGAGGTAGTGGACATCCCTGAGCTTGTTGTCGCGGATGAGTGCGGCGGCGAACTGCTCCGTCTCGTACGAGGCCGTGCCGTTGCCAATCGAGAGCAGGGTCACGCCGTTCTCCTTGATGGAGCGCAGGACTGTCTCGGCAGCCGCCTTGCGCGCGCGGTCGCTCTGCGTGATCTGCAGGACGCCGTAGTCGAGCACGCGGCCTGTCGGATCGACGACAGCCATCTTGCAGCCGTTGCGGTAGCCGGGGTCGAGACCCATGACCGTGTGGCCCGCGAGCGGCGCCTGCAGCAGCAGTTGGCGCAGGTTGACGCCGAAGAGGTGGATGGCGTGTTTCTCGGCCTTCTCCGTCAGCTCCGCGCGGATCTCGCGTGTCAGGGAAGGAAGCAGCAGGCGCTTGTAGCCGTCCTCGATGGCGAGCTGCAGGTGCTCCGACCAGATGGATTTCGGGCGGCGCAGCTGGCGCTCGATGCGCTGGCAGTTTGCCTCGTGGTCTGTCAGCAGCGTGACCTTGAGGCAGCCGAGCTTCTCGCCGCGGTTGATGGCGAGGATGCGGTGCGGCGGCAGGCGGTGGACAGGCTCCTCGTACGACTCGTACATGTGGAAGATCTGGCAGCTCTCCTCAGGGGCGTCTTTGGCAAGCTCCGTCTGCAGGCTGCCCGTCCGCGCGATGTGCTCGCGCATGGACTGGCGGACCTTCGCCTCCTCCATGATGGTCTCTGCGACGATGTCCCGCGCGCCCTGCAGGGCGTCCTCGGCAGTTTTGACCCCCTTGTCTTCCCCGCAGAAGGTGGCCGCAATCCCCTCCGGACTGCCCTGCTGGTCGCTGGCGAGCAGCATGCGGTTCGCCAGTGGCTCGAGGCCGCGTTCGCGGGCAATCTGCGCGCGCGTGCGCTTCTTCTGCTTGTAGGGCAGGTAGAGGTCTTCGAGTTCCTGCAGCTTGCGCGTCTTCTCGATGGACTGGCGCAGCTCGTCTGTCAGCTTGCCCTGCTCCTCAATCTTGGCAAGGACTTCTTCCTGGCGCTTGACGAGGCCGCGCAGGTAGGCGAGGCGCTCTTCGAGCTCGCGTAGCTGCTCGTCTTCAAGAGACCCTGTCGCCTCCTTGCGGTAGCGCGCGATGAACGGCACTGTATTGCCCTCGTCGAGCAGCTTGGCCGCGGCCTCGACCTGGTGCGGCTGTGCCTTGAGCTCAGACGCAATCAGCGGATATATGTCTTTTTCCAGCATGGAAACACCTCTTTCTCTAGGTTCCAGAATCAGTATAATCCAGTATAACACACTTGCTCTGCATCGGCAGGCAGTAGTCTCCCATTGCTACCCTTTCTATCCGTGATAGTGTATAATAAGAATTGGCCTGCTAGCGATTGCAGGCCGTTTACAGGATTTTGATCTAAGATAGGGGAAGAGACATGCAGGTATCGGTACTCGCCAGCGGCAGCAGGGGCAATGCCGTTTATGTGGAAATGGACGGCGTGCGTCTCCTGCTCGACGCGGGCATCAGCGCGACGCGCATCAAGAAGGGGCTGGCGGCAGAAGGTGTTGACGCCTCCACGCTCGACGGCGTGCTCATCACGCACGAGCACCGCGATCACATCGCGGGCCTCGTGACGCTCTCGAAGTGGTATGAGCTGCCGATCTTCACGCGGCGCGCAACCATCGAGCACATGAGCTGCCGCAGCGCCATCCCCGCCGAGCGCTTCCACGCCATCGAGGGGGCCTTCCGCATCGGGGATTTGACGATTGCCCCGTTCAACATCCCGCACGATGCGGCGGACCCGGTGGGCTACCGCATCACGGGCTCCTCGCGCTGCACGCTCGCGACGGACCTCGGTTTCGTGACCGCGAGTGTGCAGGAGGCCATCGACGGGGCCGACGTGCTCGTCCTCGAGGCCAATCACGACCCCGAGGTGCTCAAGCACGGCGACTATCCGTGGCCGCTCAAGCGGCGCATCCTGTCGAACCGCGGCCACCTGGCCAACGCCGATGCCGCCTGGGCGCTCGTACGCATGAAGAAGCGCCCTGCGCACGTCTTTCTCGCCCATCTCTCGGAGAAGAACAACACGCCGGAACTCGCAGAGAACACGGTGGAGGAGATCCTGCACCGCCAGGGCCTCGCAATCCCCATCTGCATGACGGCGCAGGACAGGACAGTCCGCCTTCACTGAGGCATCACCATACATCACATCCCGCATAACATGGTAACGGAGGAATCTCAAAATGAAGAGTATTGTTTCGAAACTTGGCCATCAGAACCATAAACGCATCGCCCTGCTCGTAGCGGCAGCCTTTGCCGCTTCGGCCATCTCGTTTGCCGGCAGCTCGGCCGTCTCGAGTGCCGCGGAGCAGTCTGCCGCCCAGACCGCCGCGCAGGCTGCGACGGAGAACATCTCGAGCGCGCGCAACACGCCTGCCGTGCGCGCGGCCAAGATGGTCGGCCCGGCTGTCGTCGGCATCACCAACAAGGCCGTTGCCCGCGACTGGTTCGACAATCCCGTCGAGACGGAGGGCGTCGGCTCGGGTGTCATCTTCAAGAGCGACGGTTACATCGTCACCAACAACCACGTCATCAACGGGGCCAAAGAGCTCATCGTCTCGCTGTCTGACGGCCGCACGATGCGCGGCAAAGTCATCGGCGCCGATGAGGTCACGGATCTTGCCGTCGTCAAGATCGACGCCAAGGACCTGCCGACGGCTGAATTCGCCGATTCCGACCAGATCGTCGTCGGCGAGCCGGCCATCGCCATCGGCAACCCGATGGGCCTCGAGTTCAAAGGCAGCGTGACGAGCGGCGTGGTCAGCGCGCTCAACCGCACGCTCGACAACAGCGACAGCCGCGTCAAGCTGCTGCAGACGGATGCGGCCATCAACCCCGGCAATTCGGGCGGTGCTCTCGTCAACGCCGACGGTGAGGTCATCGGCATCAACAGCGTCAAGCTCGCGGCCAGCGGCGTCGAGGGCATGGGCTTTGCCATCCCAAGCAATACGGTCCAGTCCGTCATCAAGGAGCTCATGGACAAGGGCTACGTCGCGCGCCCGTACCTCGGCGTCTCGGTCTTTGACCCCGAGACGGCAGCCCGCTTCGGCTACTCGCTCGACATCGATAAGGGCGTCTATATCTTCAAGCTCGTGCTCGGCGGCCCGAGTGACAAGGCAGGGCTGCAGCGCGGCGACATCATCCTCAAGGCTGACGGCGAGGAGGTCAACAGCGTCTCGGACCTGCGCGCCAAGGTCAGTGCCCACAAGGTTGGCGACACCATCACGCTGACAATCGACCGCAACGACCATGAGCGCACGGTCGACGTCACGCTCGACGAGATGCCGCAGGATAAGAAGAGATAACATGAAGATAACGATTGTCTGCGCCGGCAAGATCAAGGAGAAGTATTTGAGTGCCGGCATCGCAGAGTTCCTCAAGCGGCTCAAGCCATATGCACAGGTGGAGATCCGCGAGATACACGAGGAGAAGATGCCAGAGGATCCGTCGCCTGCGGAGAAGGAGCAGGTGCTCGCGCGAGAGGGCGAGAAGCTTCTGAAGCTCGTGCCGGGCGGCAGCTACCTCTATGTGCTCGACGTCTACGGCGCGCTCAAGTCCTCCGAGCAGCTCGCCGAGGAGATCAATGCGCTCGGCCTGCGCGGCAGGAGCAGCATCACCTTCCTGATCGGCGGGGCCTTCGGTCTCTCGAAGGAAGTGCGCGCAAAAGCTGACGCGCGCATCAGTTTCTCCCCGATGACCTTCACGCACCAGATGGTGCGCCTGTTGCTCGTCGAGCAGATCTACCGCGCGTTCAAGATCAACCGCGGTGAGAAGTACCACTGGTGAAAGGCGGTGACAGTATGAAAGGCTTTTTGTGGTTCTGGAGCGCTGTGTTCTTCTTGTTCGGCTGCGGCAGTATCGACTATCTGCTCAAGAATCCGGACTACGTTTTCCTGCCGGCCGGCATGACGGCCGTCTCTCTCGTCCTCTGCGTCTACTTCGGCTACAAGGCGAAGACGTACAGCGGTCAGGCCATTGACCGCCACCACAAGCTCGAGCTCAAGGAGTATTCAGAGGACGAGGCACAGCTCATCGAGACGAGTTGGCAGAAGGCCGTGGGCGACTACGCGCGCGTCGATGCGGCGCGCAGGACCATCCGCGACGGCGAGCTGCGCGAACAGCTCGCCGTGATGCAGCAGGTCGCTGCGAACCTGCTCGACTACCTCGAGAAGCACCCGAAGGCCATCCCGGCTGCCCGCCGCTTCATCGACACGTACCAGGACAGAGCGGCGCGACTCGCCGAGGAGTACCGCGAGCTCGAGAAGACGGGCCTCGATACGGAGCAGGTCGCCGAGACGCGCGAGAACATCAAAGATACGCTCGCTTCCTTCGACGAGGCGTATGAGAAGGAATTCGAGCGCGTCCTCAGCGACAAGCTGCTCGACATGGACGCCGAGCTTTCCGTCCTGCAGAAGACGATGGCCGCTGACGGCATCGAGAACCTGCCAAGTCATGAGGAGAAGAAGACGGCGGCATCAGTGCAGGAGAATGAGATGGAGAAGACGACCGTCCTCGCGGATGTGCGCCGCTTCTTCGACAAGCAGGAGCCGGTCGTGCACAAGGGAACGGGCCTCCAGAACCGCGGCGGCCGCAAGCATCCGCGCCGCCGCGCCTTCCGCGCGGCCAGCACGTTCCACGTCACGATGCCGGAGGAACTGCGCGGCAGCGTCCTCAAGGACAAGCTCATCATGAGCGCGCTCGCCATCTTCGGCGGCTGCATTGGCGCCCACAAGTTCTATCAGGGCAAGACGAAGTGGGGTATCCTCTACCTGCTCTTCTGGTGGACGGCCATCCCCGGCATCGTCGGCTTCTTCGAGGGCATGCGCTACCTCTTCATGTCGATGGATGATTTCTATGATATGTACTACCAAGGCAACAGGCGGTGATTTTTATGGCAAAGGATATTGATCTTTCGGATCTCATGACGCGCCATCAGGCAGAGCAGGGCACCACGACGAAGGCCATCGTGCCGGAGAAAGTCGAGCGCGAGGTCGAGGCGGCTGTGGATGCGCTCTCACCGGAGGAACTGGAGAAAGTCGAGCAGATCAAGGACAGCATCGACATGACCGACTCCGAGGCCCTCTTGACGTACGGCGCGCCCGCGCAGAAGAAGATTGCGGCGTTCTCCGACAGCGTCCTCGCGCAGGTGCGCACGAAGGACAGCGGCGAGGTCGGCCAATTGCTCGCTAGCCTCGTGACAGAGGTCAAGGAGTACGACGAGAAGAGCCAGGGCGGCTTTCTGCGCAAGGTGCCGATCCTCGGCAGCCTCGTCAATAAGACGGACAACATCAAGCAGGGCTACGAGAAGCTCTCGGTGCAGGTCGAGCGCATCGCCGGCGCGCTCGAGCAGTCGCGCCTCAAGATGATGAAGGATGTCGTGCTCTTCGACCGCCTCTACGACGAGAACTTTGCCTACTTCAAGGAGCTGCAGCTCTACATCCGGGCCGGTGAGGAGAAGCTCGAGGAGATGCGCACGGAGACACTGCCGAAGCTCCACGCGCAGGCCGCCGCGGCCAACGACCCGATGGCTGTGCAGGTCGTCGCGGACTTCGAGGCGGGCGTCAACCGCTTCGAAAAGAAGTTGCACGACCTCAAGATCAGCAAGACGATCGCCATCCAGACGGCACCGCAGATCCGCCTGATCCAGAACAACGACAAGGCGCTCATCGACCGCGTGCAGACAGCCATCTACTCGACGATCCCGCTCTGGAAGAACCAGCTCGTCATCGCGCTCGGCCTCTCGGCCCAGCAGAAGGTCCTGCGCATGCAGCAGGCCGTCAACAACACGACGAACGAGCTCCTGAAGCGCAATGCGGAGCTGCTCAAGCAGAATTCCATCGAAACGGCGAAGGAGAACGAGCGCAGCATCGTCGATGTCGAGACGGTGCGCGAAGTCAACGAGAAGCTCATCCAGACGATCGAGGACACGGTGCGCATCCAGCAGGAAGGACGCGCCAAGCGCCAGGCTGCCGAGAAAGAGCTCGCCTCCATCGAAGACCGTCTGCGCGAGACACTCTTGCGCCACAGCGGCAGGAGCGGCCAGAGTGAAGCTGGTCAGGCGAAGCCGTGAAAAATGTGGTACAATACAGGGATGAGAAAAAACGAGAGGCGGATTGCCATCAGGCGGTGATCCCGGCTAGTTGGAGTGAACGAATGAGATGAAGATGGATAGACGTGTTTGGCTGCAGAAGCACATCCTGGCGATGGTGTACGTGATGGGCATCCTTTTTGGTGTCATGGTGTTGCGCTACGCCTGGCTGCAGCTCGTAGCGGGAGATGAGCTGTCGGAGCGCATGCGCAGCCAGGTCGGGTACGACCTGGCCATACAGTCCCCGCGCGGCACGATCACCGACCGCAATGGCCGCGAGATGGCCGTGAGCCTCATGACGAAGTCGCTGTACATCGACCCGAATCACGTCTCGGATCCCGATGCACTTGCCTCGGACCTCGCGCCGCTCATCAACATGCCCGAGCAGGAGATCCTCGATGATATCTCGGCAGGCGGCGGCTTCGTCTGGGTCAAGCGGCGCATGGAGCACGACGAGTACGAGGCTGTGCGCAAGATGGTCCGCGAGAAGTCGTACACGGACTGCGTCGGCTTCCGCGACGAGGCCAAGCGCTACTACCCCAACGACATCCTCGGGGCCAACGTCCTCGGCTTTGTCGGCACGGACGACAAGGGACTCGACGGCATCGAGCAGGGCCTCGACGGTCTGCTGAAGGGAGAGGTCAAGGAGAAGTACCTGACGACGGACCGCCAGAACAGGCCGATCCTCGACTCGATCTTCTCGAGCCAGCGCCAGTACAAGGGCGAGTACTGCAAGAACGTCGAGCTCACGCTCGATGCCGGCATCCAGTTCATCGTCGAGCAGGAGCTGGACCGCGCGATGGCTGAGAACAATCCGCAGGCCATCACCTGCGTCGTCATGAACCCGAAGACGGGCGAGGTCCTCGCGATGGCCTCGCGTCCGTCGTACAACCCGAACAGCTTCTACGACTACTCGCCAGAGGTCTGGAAGAACCGCGCCGTCTCCTTCATCTACGAGCCAGGTTCGACCTTCAAGTCGGTCGTCGCCGCGGCCGCCCTGCAGGAGAAAGTCGTCTCGCCGAACCAGGTCTTCGTCGACCCGGGCTACGTCATGGTTTCGGGCCGCCGCATCCAGAACTGGAGCGGCACGAGCTTCGGCACCGTCACCTTCACCGACGTCGTCAAGCAGTCGCTCAACACGGGCTTTGCCCAGGTCGGCCTGCGGCTCGGCGCACAGAAGCTCACGGATTACGCAAAGCTCTTTGGCTTTGGCTCGCCGACGGGCATCGAGCTGCCGGGCGAGGAGGGCGGCCTGCTCTTCAACCCGGATGACATGCGCGACTCGGACGTCGCGACGATGGCCATCGGCCAGAGTATCGCTGTGACGCCGCTGCAGCTCGTGACGGCCATGTCGGCCATCGCCAACGACGGCGTGCTCTTAAAGCCGCACATCGTCAAGACCATCACGAATGTCGACGGCTCCATCTACGAGGAGAAGGGCACGACAGAGGTGCGCCGCACGATTGAGTCGGCCACCGACAAGACGCTCGTCGGACTGCTCGAGCAGGTCGTCGCGAGCGGCGGCGGCAAGAAGGCAGCCGTCAAGGGCTACCGCATTGCCGGCAAGACGGGCACGGCCCAGAAGATACGCCCCGACGGCTCCGGCTACATGGAAGGCCACTACATCGCCTCGTTCTGCGGCTTCGCTCCCGTCGAGGACCCGCAGCTCACCGTGCTCGTCATGATCGACGACCCCGGCACGGGCAATTACTACGGCGGCCAGATCGCCGCGCCGGTGGCCAGCCGCATCTTCACGCAGCTCTTCCGCTACCTGCACATCGAGCCGTCGAGCGATCCGTTCGCCGGCATGGAGTCGAAGGCGAAGCCCTCGGCCAAGACGCAGAAGTCGTATTCCGGCACCGTGCCCGACGGCAAGGTCGTCGTGCCCGACTTCTCCGGCAAGAGCATGCGCGAAGCCGCCCAGCTCGCCGCCGACCGCGGCCTGAACTGCGACCCCGACGGCTCCGGCTACGCAGTCAGCCAGAGCATCGCCCCGAATACACTGGTCGACAAGGGGACAACCGTGACCGTGCAGTTCAAGTCACAGTGACATATGAATCAAAAAAGCTGTTGCAGATGCAACAGCTTTTTTTGATGGGCTTTTCAGTGGTAGAGCAGTTCGAGCAGGGCTTTTGTCACGGTGCCGGGCTTGATGGCGTTCATGCAGGCGTTTGACTTGTGGCGGCACTTTGTCTTGCAGCAGGCGGTGCACTCGTGGGGGGAGAGGATGAAGTGGTGACCTTTTGTCAGCGGTCCGTAGATGCCCGGATGGGTCGGGCCCCAGAGGGAGAGGGTCGGCAGTCCGACGGCTTCGGCGATGTAGAGCGGGCCGGTGTCGCCGGTCAGCAGCAGGTCGGACTCGCGGAAGATGGCGGCAAGCTCCAGGAGGCTCGTCTGGCCGGCAATCGAGAGGGAGGCGCGGCCTTCCATCTCCTGCTGGGCGCGCTCGATGTAGACTTGGTCGGACGGCGCGCCGGTGAAGACGATCTGGATGTTCTCGGGCAGGTTGGCGAGCGCGCGGCCGAAGAATTCGGGCGGCCAGTTCTTGTCGGGCCATGTCGTGCGCGTGTTGACGAGCAGAAGCGGTTGCTGCGGGTCGTGCAGCGTGACCTTCTTATCCGCGAAGAACGTCTCGGCGAAGCCATCGTAGGTGTCGGGCAGCTTGAGCACGAGGCCGGGCATGAAGTCCTCGGGGCCGATGCCGAGCGGCGCGAGCGCCGTCATGTAGCGGCGTATCTTGTGGCGATCGGGGATGTCCGGCGCCATCTCCGTCATGAAGAGGAAGTTGCCCTCGTGGCGCTCGTGGATGCCGATGCGGCGCGGCGCGCGGCTCATGCGCGTCAGGATGCCCGAGAGGAAGAGCCCCTGGATGTCGAGTGCGATGTCGAATTCGTACTGGTGCAGCAGCGCCTTGGCCTCCCGGAGCGTCTGACGGATGGTGCGCAGGTCGAGATGCGCTGCCGCCTTGTCGAACGTCCGGCGGTCCCAGACGAGCAGGCGGTCGATGTCGGGGTTGTTCTCGAGCAGGATGCTCGCCGGCGGGCTCACGAGCCAGGTCACATGGCAGTCCGGCACGAGCCGCTTGAGGTTGTGGACGACGGCCGTCGAGTGCAGCACGTCGCCGATGGCGCTGAGGCGCACGACGAGGATGCGCGCGCCGTGCGGAAGTTTTTGTTCGTTCATGATGCTCTCTTTTCTGTTCGCAGTGAGTGAAATATGTTAAGATGAAAGGAATGAAATCTACTTTATCTTAGCATAGTTGCGAAGCAGAAGAAAGGCGGGAATACGGTGATCGATGAGGAGCAGATCCGGGCAGTGGCGACGGATGCCGCCTACAAGCGCGGTGTCCGCTATTTCAGGCGCGGCGCCGTCGGGCATCTGGAGCGGCAGGAGGATGGCAGGAGCTACACGGCCGTCGTCGAGGGAACGGAGGCATATCATGTCCGCATCAGCCTGACGGGGGCGGGCGATGAAGTCGAGTCGTTCCACTGCGACTGCCCGGCCGCGGCGCAGTACCTCGGCGCCTGCAAGCATGTCGTCGCCGTGCTCAAGACCGTCCAGCAGCAATCCATGGCAGGCTGTTCCTCTCAGGGAACGGATGCGGGCGGCCGCCGCCTGCTTCAGGGCTTCCAGTTGGCGGCGCAGCTGCCATCCGCTCCGCTGCAGGAGCCCGTCTACCTCGTCCCGCGCCTCTTCGTCGAGAGTGCGCCAGGCAGGGTCGAGAGCTGGCTCGAGTTCCGCATCGGCATGAGCCGCCTCTACGTCGTGCGCAATCTCATGGAGCTCCTGCAGTGCGTGATGGCGGGGGAGGACTACTCGCTTGGCCGCAATAATGTGATACACACGGCATCGCTGCGCTGGGCCGACGGCGTCTCCGAGAGGCTCTGGGCCTTCATGCAGCAGGCGTACCGCGACGAGAAGAGTCTGCTGCGCCACCAGCCGGCGCTCTCTTACATGCACGCGCTGCAGAAGAGCACGGTCTTTGAGCATAAGATGATGCACCTGACGCCGAGCCTGCTCGAGGACTTCCTCGCCATCATGGGGGAGACGTCCATCGAGCTGCACATCGACGGCAGCGAGGCCATCGCGGCCCATCTGCGCGAGGGAAAGCCCGCCATCCATCTGGAGGTCAGCCGCCTCGCTGACAGGAGCGGCCGTATCACGCTGGAGGACGGGGACCTCACGCCGCTCTCGGAGGACTGCCGCATCCTCTATCAGCACGAGGCCATCTACCGGGTGGCGGATGCGTTCGGCCGCGCGCTGCAGCCGCTCTGGCAGGCGTTTGCGCGCGCGACGAGCGTGCAGCTCTCGCATGGCGACATGACGCCGTTCTTCAGCAACATCCTGCCGGCCGTCGAGCAGGTCGCGGACGTCGATGTCGACGCTGGCTTCGAGGAGGAATTCCTGCTCGTGCCGCTCACGGCAGAGCTCTACCTCGACTACGAGGGCGAGGGCATCGCCGTGAAGCCCGTCTTCGTCTACGACCACATCCGCTTCAATCCCGTCGTGCAGGCGGCGCCGGATGTCGATGCGGGCCACTTGCTCGTGCGCGACAGCGAGGCGGAGCAGGCGCTGCTCGCCGTCTTTGCGCGCTATGGCTTCACGAAGAAGCGCGACCAGTTCGTCCAGCTCGACGAAGAGAAGAGCTACGACTTCCTCACGCAGGGGCTCGAGGAGCTGCCAGAGCGCGTCGAGATCTTCTACGAGGCGAGCTTCGAGCGCCGGCCCGTGCGCCCCATGCCGAAGGTCACGGCCGGCGTCAGCGTCAACGACATGGACCTCCTGGAGGTCACGTTCAACATGAAGGATGTCGACTATCAAGAACTCGTCGACATCCTCGACTCCTACCGCCAGAAGAAGCGCTATCACCGCATGAAGGACAGGAGCTTCGTGACGCTCGGCGACCAGCAGCTGCGCGCCATCGCCTCGCTTGTGGAGAACGCGGGGCTGCGGCAGAAAGACCTGGCGGGCGGCAAGATAGAGCTGCCGCTCTCGGAGGCCATGTACCTCGACGGACTCGCGCGCGAAGACGAGGGCCTGCAGCTCGTGCGCAGCCGCCGCTTCCGCGAGATCGTGCGCGGCATCCGCCAGCCACAGGAGGCCGACTACGAGGTGCCGACTTCGCTGAAGCCCGTGCTGCGCGACTACCAGGTCACAGGCTTCAACTGGCTCTCAGGCCTTGCGGACCATCACCTCGGCGGCATCCTCGCAGATGACATGGGCCTTGGCAAGACGCTGCAGGTCATCACCTTCCTGCTCGCCAGGAAAGCGCCAGAGGCGCCACCTGCGCTCGTCGTCGCGCCGACCTCGCTGCTCTACAACTGGCTCGAGGAAATCGCCCGCTTCGCGCCCGCGCTTCAGGCGGTGGCTGTGGCGGGATCGAAGGCGGAGCGCCGCGCTCTGCTCGAGCAGGCGGGCGGCGTCGACGTCATCGTGACGACGTACGACACGCTCAAGCGCGACGTCGACCTCTACGCGCAGCGCCGCTTCGCCTGCATCTTCCTCGACGAGGCGCAGCACATCAAGAACCCCGCGACGCAGAGTGCGCGCGCCGTCAAGAGACTGTCGGCCGACACCTGCTTTGCGCTGACGGGCACGCCCATCGAGAACACGCTGACGGAGCTCTGGTCCATCTTCGACTTCCTGATGCCGGGCTACCTCGGCAGCCAGTCGAAGTTCAAGCAGCGCTTCGAGCTTCCCATCGTGCGCGCCGAGGACAAGAAAGCTGCCAAGGCACTGCGGCAGCGCGTCATGCCCTTCATCCTGCGCCGCATGAAGAAGGATGTCTTAAAGGAGCTGCCCGACAAGGTCGAGCGCAAGCTCGTCGGTGAGATGACGCCGCAGCAGGCGAAAGTCTACCGGGCCTACTTCATGAAGAGCCAGCGCGACTTCCTGCGCGAGGTCAGCCTCGCGAGCCCCGGAGAGCAGCGCATCAAGATCCTCGCCATCCTCACGCGCCTGCGCCAGATTGCCTGCGACCCCTCGCTCTTCCTCGAGAGCTACCACGGCGGCTCGGGCAAGCTCGACATGCTCGAGGAACTCATCGCGGAGGCGCACGAGGGCGGCCATCGCCTGCTGATCTTCTCGCAGTTCACGACGATGCTCTCGCGCATCGCCGAGCGCCTGCGAAGGAGGGGGCTCGCGCACTTCTACCTCGACGGCGCGACGCCGGCCCTGACGCGCATGAAGCTCGTGCGGGAGTTCAACAGGGGCGCTGTGCCGGTCTTCCTGATCTCACTCAAGGCGGGCGGCACGGGCCTCAACCTCACGGGCGCCGACATGGTCGTCCACTTCGACCCGTGGTGGAACCCTGCCGTCGAGGACCAGGCGACCGACCGCGCCTACCGCCTTGGCCAGCGCAGCAACGTCCAGGTCTTCAAGCTCATCATGAAGGGGACGGTCGAGGAGAAGATCTACGAGCTGCAGGAAAAGAAGAAGTCCCTGATCGACCAGATGATACAGCCCGGCGAGAATTTCCTCGCCAAGCTCACCGAAGAGGAGATCCGCGCGCTTTTCCAGGGGTGATCGGGATGATCGCCACTTGATGTGTTTTTTTTGGTGCGCATGTGTGATAGAATAAGAAAGAGCATGTAAGAAAGGTGGAGAATCCATGAACATTACGATTGGCAGTGACCACGGCGCTGTGGCACTTAAGGACGAAGTCAAGATGGTCCTGAAAGAGTACGAAGACATCAAGGTGACGGATGTCGGTACCTTCGGCACGGAGTCCGTCGACTACCCGGATATCGCCGAGAAAGTCTGCGCAGATGTGACGAGCGGCAAGGCCGACTTCGGCATCGTGCTCTGCGGCACGGGCATCGGCATCTCGATTGCGGCCAACAAGGTCAAGGGCATCCGCTGCGCCCTCTGCAACGATGTCTACTCGGCCAAGAAGGCGCGCGAGCACAACAACGCCAACGTCCTCGCGATGGGCGGCCGCGTGCTCGGCTTCGGCCCGGCAGGCGAGATTGTCCGCGCGTTCGTCGAGAGCTCGTTCGAGGGCGGCCGCCATGCGCGCCGCGTCAACAAGATCATGGCAATCGAGCAGCAGTAAGCTCCTCGCCATCTGTCATCCACACAATAGGGCATGCTGCAAGAGCAGCAGAATAGGAGGAAACCCATGAGCCTGATGGACACCCTGAAACAGTCGGACCCGGAAATTGCGAAAGAGATTGACCTGGAGCTCAATCGCCAACGCACGAAGCTCGAGCTCATCGCGTCGGAGAACATCGTCTCCAAAGCCGTGATGGAAGCACAGGGTAGCGTGCTGACGAATAAATACGCCGAAGGCTACCCCGGCAAGCGCTACTACGGCGGCTGCGAGTACGTCGACGTCGTCGAGCAGCTGGCCATCGACCGCGCGAAGAAGCTCTTCGGCGCAGCCTATGCCAACGTCCAGCCGCATTCCGGCGCACAGGCCAACATGGCTGTGTTCTTCTCCCTCTTGACGCCGGGTGACACGGTCATGGGCATGAACCTCACGGACGGCGGTCACCTGACGCACGGCAGCCCGGTCAACATGAGCGGCAAGTACTTCAAGATCGTGCCGTACGGTGTCGACAAGGAGACGGAGCGCATCGACTACGACGCACTCGAGAAGCAGGCTGAAGAGTGCAAGCCGAAGCTGATCGTCGCCGGCGCCTCCGCCTATGCGCGCATCATCGACTTCCCGCGCCTCGCGGAGATTGCCCATAAGGTCGGCGCTTACCTCATGGTCGACATCGCGCACATCGCCGGCCTCGTCGCCGCCGGCCTCCATCCGAGCCCGGTCCCGTACGCCGACGTCGTCACGACGACGACCCACAAGACGCTGCGCGGCCCGCGCGGCGGCATGATCCTCTGCAAGGATGCGGAATTCGGCAAGCAGTTCAACAAGGCCGTCTTCCCCGGCATCCAGGGCGGACCGCTCATGCACGTCATCGCCGCCAAGGCCGTCGCCCTCGGCGAGGCACTGCGCCCCGAGTTCAAGGAGTACGCAGCGCAGACCATCAAGAACGCCAAGGCACTCGCTGAGACGCTGCAGCAGGACGGCTTCCGCATCGTCTCGGGCGGCACGGACAACCACCTGATGCTCGTCGACCTCACGAGCAAGGACATCACGGGCAAAGAGGCGCAGAACGTCCTCGATGAGGTCAACATCACCTCGAACCGCAATACGATCCCGTTCGAGCCGCGCTCCCCGTTCGTCACGAGCGGCATCCGCCTCGGCAGCCCGGCCCTGACGACGCGCGGCTTCAAGGAAGACGACATGCGCGAAGTCGGCAATATCATCGCGCTCGTCTTGAATGACCCGCAGAACGAAGAAAAGAAAGAGGAGGCACGCCGCCGCGTCGCCGCCCTCTGCGCGAAATATCCGCTCTATGAATAAGCACTGTGAATAACATGTGAACCATATCTGACATGGCCCCGCTCTGCGGGGCTCTGTAATGTGTAGAAAGGGGTATCTTTTATGGCTGAACCAATGAATGTCCACGTCATCGACCACCCGCTGATCCAGCACAAGCTCACGATCATGCGCATGAAAGAGACTGGTACGAAGGACTTCCGCGAGCTGCTCGAGGAGATCTCGATGCTCATGGCCTATGAGATCACGCGCGACTTCCCGCTCAAGGACGTCGAGATCGAGACGCCGATCTGCAAGTGCAAGGAGAAGATGCTTGCGGGCAAGAAAGTCGGCGTCGTGCCGATCCTGCGCGCCGGCCTCGGCATGCTCAACGGCGTCGTCAACATGATCCCGGCGGCTCGTGTCGGCCACGTCGGCATGTACCGCGACCCGAAGACGCTGAAGCCAGTCGAGTATTACTGCAAGCTGCCAGGCGATGTCGCCGAGCGCACGCTCATCGTCGTCGACCCGATGCTCGCCACGGGCGGCAGCTCGTCGGCCGCGCTCTCGCTGCTCAAGGAGAAGGGCGCGAAGCACATCATCCTCATGTGCCTCGTCGCAGCGCCGGAGGGCGTCCGCGTCATCAACCACGATCATCCAGATGTGCCGCTCTACGTCGCAGCCATCGATGAGAAGCTCAACGAGAAGGGCTACATCGTACCGGGCCTCGGCGATGCAGGCGACCGCATCTTTGGCACACTGTAATCAACTGTAAGTAAGGGAGAAATTCATTTTGAGTAATTTAGAAGTTGGTATTGTCGGCCTGCCGAATGTCGGCAAGAGCACGCTTTTCAATGCCATCACGAAAGCCGGCGCTGAGGCCGCAAACTTCCCGTTCTGCACGATCGAGCCGAATGTCGGCGTCGTCGCCGTACCGGATCCGCGCCTCAAGGTCCTGCATGAGCTCTACAAGTCGAAGAAGACGACGCCGGCTACCGTGCGCTTCGTCGATATCGCCGGTCTCGTCAAGGGCGCATCCAAGGGCGAGGGCCTTGGCAATAAATTCCTCGAGCACATCCGCCAGGTTGACGCCGTCGCCCATGTTGTGCGCTGCTTTGTTGACCCGAACATCACGCATGTCGAGGGCGGCATCGACCCGCTGCGCGACATCGACATCATCCAGACAGAGCTCTGCCTCGCAGACCTCGAGATCGTCGAGAAGCGCATCATGAAGCTTGCCAAGATCGCGAAGTCCGGCAACAAAGAGGCGAAGGTCGAGGACGAGATCCTGCGCCGCATCAAGGCCGCGCTCGACGAGGGAACGCCGGCGCGCCAGGTCGACCTCTCCGAGGATGACCTCGAGATCATCAAGGAGATGAACCTCCTGACGCTCAAGCCGACGCTCTACGTCACGAACGTCGCCGAGGATGAAGTCGCCACGGCCTACGACGAGAACCCGTACGTCCAGCAGGTCAAGGAATACGCGGCCAAAGAGGGCGCCGAAGTCGTCGCCATCTCGGCAAAAGTCGAGTCGGAAATCGCTGAGCTCGACGAAGAAGAGGCCAAGGCCTTCCTCGAAGACCTCGGCGAGACGGAGAGTGGCCTCGACCGCCTGATCAAGGCAGCCTTCGACCTCCTGGGCCTCCAGACCTTCCTGACGGCCGGCCCGGATGAGTGCCGCGCCTGGACCATCGTCAAGGGCACGACGGCACCGAAAGCCGCCGGCAAGATCCACACGGACTTCGAGCGCGGCTTCATCCGCGCCGAGATCGTCAACTACGACGACCTCATCGCCGCCGGCAGCGTCGCCGCCGCCCGCGAGAAAGGCCAGGTCCGCGTCGAGGGCAAGGACTACGTCATGCAGGATGGCGACGTCGTCAACTTCCGCTTCAACGTGTGATGCTAGGCCGTGGGGGCTGGTTTCGTTTGTCGCGCAGGAGGGGGCCTGCATTTCGGCTTCGTCGCTCCGTTGAATGGTCCCCATGGTTTTGTATCGCATCGTTGGCGCTTCGCCGCCTGCCGCGGCGTCCTGACATTGCGGACGGATCCTGCTTGGCGTTTGGGGACCAGCCCTGCGGGCAGTCACTGCGCTCCTGCAGGCGAAATGCAGGCCCCCTCCCTCTTGACCAGTTCGGTTTACATGGGGGCGCAGTTGGTGCGTTTTACATGGCCCCGCTGCTGTGTGGTAGGTGAGGCTCTTGGCCCCTCGTGCTGCGCACATCGGGGTTTACCCGGTATCTGATTCCGCAATACGAGAGAAAAAAGACTGCCGCGTTTGCGACAGTCTTTTTGATAGCCGTGTTCAGTAAAGCTCCGGGCGGCGGTCGGCGTAGACGTTGAGCGTCTCGCGGATGTGCTGGCGCAGACCGGGGCGCAGGCGGGCAGTCAGGATGGCTTCGCTTTCGTCTGCCTCAGCGATGGCCTCGCCCCAGGGGTCGAGAATGGCGGAGTGGCCGGCGAGGTGGTTGCCCTGCTCGTCGGTGCCGGCCTCGTTGGCCGCGATGACATAGAGCTGGTTCTCGATGGCGCGGGCGCGCGTGAGGATCTGCCAGTGGCTCAGGCGGCTGGCGGGCCAGGCGGCGGGCAGGAAGAGGACAGAGATGTCCTCGAGTGCGAGCTTGCGGATGAATTCGGGGAAGCGCATGTCATAGCAGACGGCGACGGCGCAGAGCACACCGTCGAGCCGGAAGGTCACGGCATTATCGCCCGCTGCGAAGTCCGCGCTCTCGCCGCTCGGCGTGAAGAGGTGCGCCTTGTCGTACGAGGCGACTTCCGTACCCGTGCGGTCGAAGATGTAGCACGTGTTGTAGACCTTGCCTTCGCGCCGGTTGGCCACTGTGCCGCCGACGATGTTCACGCCGTTCTTGCGCGCGAGCTCTGCGAGCACGGCGCGCGACTGCTGGCCGTCGAGGTCCGCGTGCACGGCAATCGGCTGCGGGTAGAAGCCGAGCCGCCAGAGCTCGGGCAGCACGAGCACATCCGGCTCCTCGCGCATGGACGCTTCGACCATGCGGCGCAGCGTCTGGATATTTTCATCGGGCCGGGCGAAAGCGACCGGCATCTGCAGGATCGAGATTTTCATAGGAGGCCTCCAAATACCATGATGGAAAAACAACAATATGCCGTCGGTGACATCGTGCGCATGAAGAAAGCGCATCCGTGCGGCTCAAGCGAATGGGAAGTCCTGCGCACCGGCATGGACTTCCGGCTCAAGTGCCGGGGATGCGGCCATCTCGTCATGATGCCGCGCACGAAATTCGAGAAGATGGTCCGCGCCGTCCGCCCGAAAGAGCAGTGAGGGCGCGCCCTGTTACAATTATAGCATGATGCCTGCCGCCGTGGAATTGACATTGTCCAACTGTGCGGAAGAAATGTTGTCAGACTGTATACCGTCGAGGACAGCTTTACAGCGGCAGGAATCTGTGCTACAATCAATCTTGTTCAATGAGGAACCAAAGAGCGCCAGGAATCCTGAGGAAACTTGGACACTCATGCGGTTCTTTTTCTTTGGCCTTGTTTGAACGAGAATCATAATTGTTTTATCCCAAAGGAGGAGTTCTTCATGAAAAAGACTCTCGTATCCGCACTGACGACGGCTCTCGTCGTCGGCGCTGCCAGCACGACGTTTGCTGCTGCTAACCCGTTCTCCGATGTCCCGGCTGACCACTGGGCTTATGACGCTGTATCCCAGCTCGCAGCTGATGGCGTCATCGAAGGCTACGGCGACACGACGTTCCGCGGCAACCAGAACATCACGCGTTATGAGATGGCTCAGATGATCGCCAAGGCCATGGCCAAGACGGACGTCTCCGCTGCCGACAAGGCCCTGATTGACAAGCTCGCTGCTGAGTTCTCCGATGAGCTGGGTAACCTCGGCGTCCGCGTAAGCAACCTCGAGCGCAACGCTGACAAAGTAAAGTGGACGGGCGAGGCTCGTTACACCTACACGAGCGCACGTCATGAGGACGAGAAGAACGACAACACGGACAAGCTGCAGTTCCGTCTCTATCCGACGGCTGAGGTCAACAACAACTGGCATGTCAATGCTCGTCTGACGGCTAATACGGACCTTTCCAGCGACAAGGGCGACGATGGCAATGTCAAACTGACGTATGTCTATGCTGATGGTCAGTATGGCAACTTCAACGTCAAGCTCGGCAAGATGCCGCTGTACTCCGTTGCTGATGATGGTCTCGTTGTCGATGACTTCTTCTCCGGCGCTTCCGTAACGTTCGGCAAGGATCTCAAGGCTACGCTCGAAGCTGGCCGTTACGACCTCGATCGCGCTCAGGATAACTTCCATAAAGGCAGTAATGATAAAGCTGCTAACTATCAGGGTGCAGAACTCAACTATGGTCCGAACAAGCTCCGCCTCGGTGCTTCTTACCGTCATTTCAACAGCGCTGAGTTTACGCAGGCTGCGAACTACCGCAATGGTTCGACTTCGGATGATGCCAACATCTGGTCTGTCGGCGCTGGCTACAAGTTCGACCACAACTGGAATCTCTTCGGTGCCTTCGCCCAGAACACGGAAGCCGACAACTATGACACGGCTCACAACATCCAGCTGTCCTACAAGGGCTCGGATATCGCCAACAAGGGTACGTGGGGCGCTTATGCCGCTTATCGTTACCTCGGCAACAACACGCTTGTCCTGCCGACGTATGATACGGCTCACAGCCACCTCAACGAGAAGGGCTGGGAAGTCGGTGCAAGCTACGTTCCGTTCACGAACGTCTACACGGCTGTTGAGTACTTCGATGGCAAAGACCTCGCTACGGACCGCGATGCCAAGACGCTGTTTGGCCGCGTAAGCTTCTTCTTCTGATTTCAGCAGAAGTCACATTCCGCAATACAAAGACCGTTCCTTCGGGAGCGGTCTTTTTTGTGCATATAGAATACAGAAATTTATTAATATAGATTTTATTACTAAGATAGAAACATATTCGGTATAATTTGTAATTTGGGCAGGATTGTGTTACACTGATAACTAATTGGTATGAGGTCATAAAGAAAAGAACTGAGGAAACACGGAAACTCATGAACACCTTCTTTGTGAAATCAGCCAGGAATGACCAAATGTTTTATGAAGGAGGAGTTCTTTATGAAGAAGACTCTTGTATCTGCATTGACGACGGCTCTCGTTGTCGGCGCTGCCAGCACGACGTTTGCTGCTGCTAACCCGTTCTCCGATGTACCGGCTGACCACTGGGCTTACGACGCTGTATCCCAGCTCGCAGCTGATGGCGTCATCGAAGGCTATGGCGACACGACGTTCCGCGGCAACCAGAACATCACGCGTTATGAGATGGCTCAGATGATCGCTAAGGCTATGGCCAAGAGCGATGTCTCCGCTGCCGACAAGGCCCTGATCGACAAGCTCGCTGCTGAGTTCTCCGATGAACTCAACAACCTCGGCGTCCGCGTCAGCAACCTCGAGCGCAATGCCGACAACGTCAAGTGGAACGGCCAGGCTCGTTATCGCTACTGGAGCCAGCGTTATGAGAACGAGAAGGGCTCGAAAGAGAAGAAAAACACGGATCAGCTCAACTTCCGCCTCGAGCCGAGCGCTGAAGTCAACAACAATTGGCATGTCAAGGCTCGTATCGATGCATTCATGAATCCGAGCAAAGACGAGACGTCGGATCTGACGGTAAAGCGCGTCTGGGCACAGGGCGACTACAAGAACTTCCAGGTCAAGCTCGGCAAGATGCCGTTCTTCTCTACGGAGACGGCTGGCATGCTCTTCGATGATCAGTTCTCGGGCGCTCAGGTCACGTTCGGCAACCAGCTCAAGCTCACGGCTGAGGCTGGCCGTTGGAACCTCAACAGCGCCAACAAGCAGTCGGCTATCAATAAGACAGCTGCAGTGAAAGACGACGATGCTGCAAACTATCAGGGCGTCGCTCTGAACGGCACGGCTGGCAAACTCTACGGCGGCGCTGCTTATCGTCATTTTGAGAGCGATATCTTCAACCATGTCAATGAGATTGCGAACAGCTACAAAGGCTACAAAGCAAATACGGATGAGGCTAACATCTGGTCCGTTGGTGCTGGCTATAAGTTCGACAAGAACTGGAACCTCTACGGCGCTTATGCCAAGAACGAGAAGGCTGAGGACTTCAGCACGGCTCACAATATCCAGCTCAACTACAAGGGCGCTCAGAAGGCCAACAAGGGTTCCTGGGGTGCTTACACGGCTTATCGCTACATGGGCGGCAACGTCGCCTTCGCTCCAACGTATGAGACGTTCCTCAGCGCTGGCGTCAACAACGTCAAGGGCTGGGAGTTCGGCACGGAATACGTTCCGTTCACGAACGTCACGGCTGCCGCTTACTACTTCAACGGCAAGCAGCTCGAGAACGATAGAGATGCAGAGCTGCTGTTCGGCCGCGTGAACTTCTGGTTCTGATAACGCGCAGCGGTCGTTTCTAGACACAATCGCAGATCAAAGCCTTCCACTGGCAAATGTCAGTGGAAGGCTTTTTTGTGCGCGGATTCTCAATGATAGTGATAGTTGAGCCTGTAAACTATTCTAACCAAAGTGTAATGGACTTCTAACAGCAGTGTAATTGTAATTGACTGAGTCAAGTAATATAATGATGGTGTCAAAGGGAAAGGGGCAGGGACCTCAGAGGAAACATGGAGACTCGCGATGCTCCCCGTTCTCTTCCCACCAATCTAATTCACTCGATACCTTCTATATCGTATATAGAAGGAAGATGGGAGGAATTCATCATGAAAAAGACTCTTGTATCTGCATTGACGACGGCGCTCGTAGTTGGTGCTGCATCGACTACATTTGCCGCAACGAACCCGTTCTCCGATGTGCCGGCTGATCACTGGGCATACGATGCTGTATCCCAGCTCGCGGCTGACGGCGTCATCGAGGGCTACGGCGACTCGACGTTCAAGGGCAACCAGAACATCACGCGCTATGAGATGGCACAGATGATCGCGAAGGCCATGGCTAAGACGGATGTCTCGGCATCCGATAAGGCGCTGATCGACAAGCTCGCCGCTGAGTTCTCCGATGAGCTCAACACGCTCGGCGTCCGCGTCAGCAACCTCGAGCGCAACGCCGACAAGGTAAAATGGAACGGCGAGGCCCGCTACACCTACACGAGCACGCGCGACAAATCCAAAGCTGACAGCAAGAGCAACGACGATGAACTGCTGCTGCGCCTCGAGCCGTCGGCTGAGGTCAACAATCACTGGCATGTCAACGCCCGCCTCGATGCGTCCACGGACCTTGCCAAGGACAGCACCGACCCGAATGGTAAACATGGTGATGAGCAGGACACGGATGTGACGCTGCAGCGCCTCTGGGCAGATGGCCAGTACGGCACGACCAACATCAAGGTCGGCAAGCTGCCGATGCAGCTCGACAGCAACCTGCTCTTCGATGACGAGATCTCCGGCGCCGCCATCACGACGGGCAAGGACCTCAAGGTCACGCTGCAGGCAGGCCGCTTTGACCTCAAAGGCGATACGAATAATGAAGCTGTGAATAATGCAACTGGTGATGATACGGCCAATATGCAGAGCGTCGGCCTGCAGTACGGCAAAGACAAGCTCAGCATTGGCGCTGGCTACCATCATCTGAACAGCGATGTATTCAAGACGATGGGAGCGGCTGGTTCTGCTTATTCGAAGGATCAGAAAGAAGATAATGCCGATATTTGGAGCGCAAATCTCCACTACGCCTTTGACAAGAACGTCGCCCTCGGCGGTGCCTATGCCGAGAACACGAAGGCCGACAACTACAAGAAGGCTGGCACGGTCGAGCTCGACTACAAGGGTGCACAGGCTGCCAACAAGGGCACCTGGGGCGCTTATGCCGCCTACCGCTACCTCGGCCAGAACGTAGCCCTTGATCCATCCTACGACGGCGCCTGGGCCGGCACGAAGGGCTGGGAAGTCGGCACGAACTACACGCTCTTCAAGAATACGGTGGCAAGTGTCAAGTACTTCAACGGCGAGAACATCGACAACGGCAAAGACGCAGAGAAGCTCTTCGGCCGCGTCGAATTCCACTTCTGATATACGCGAATCCCACTTCTCTATATATGAATCAAATGAACGAGAGCAGCGTCCCTTCGGGGGCGCTGCTCTTGTTGTGCACACGCCCTGTGGACTCACATATGTTGCTTTTTTGTCATTTTCTTGTCAATTTTCTACACGATATTGTTAATTTTTTAAATATTTTTTACCAATTCTATTGCGATGAGCAACTATGTATGATACACTGAATTTAATCAAAGTGCGCCAGAAAGATAGGCAAACAGAGGAAACACGGAAACTCTTTGCCGTTTTCTGTCCGATTTTGAGAAAAGACTTCTTAAATTTCATTAAAGGAGGAGTTTCTCATGAAGAAGACTCTCGTATCCGCTCTGACGACGGCTCTCGTCGTCGGCGCAGCAAGCACGACGTTTGCAGCTGCAAACCCGTTCTCCGATGTACCGGCTGACCATTGGGCTTACGACGCTGTATCCCAGCTCGCAGCTGATGGTGTCATCGAAGGCTATGGCAAGAACGGATGTTTCGGCATCGGACAAGGCACTGATCGACAAACTCGCAGCAGAGTTCTCCGATGAGCTGGGCAACCTCGGCGTCCGCGTTAGCAACCTCGAGCGCAATGCCGATATGGTCAAGTGGAACGGCCAGGCTCGTTACCGTTACTGGAGCCAGCGCTATGAAAACGAGAAAGGTTCCAAAGACAAGAAGAACAAGGATCAGCTGACGTTCCGCTTCGAGCCGACGGCAGAAGTCAATGCGAACTGGCATGTCAAGGCCCGTATCGATGCATCGGCTGACCCGAGTGAAGATGGTTCGGCAACTATGGCCGTAAAGCGTGTCTGGGCACAGGGCGACTACCGGAACTTCCAGGTCAAGCTCGGCAAGCTGCCGCTGGCTTCGACGGAGACGGCTGGCATGCTCTTCGATGATCAGTTCTCGGGCGCACAGGTGACGTTTGGCAATAAACTTAAGGCTACGCTCGAAGCAGGCCGTTGGAACCTTGCGAATGGTGCTAATGCACAGTCAGTTATCAAGAAGAAAGCAACTTCTCTTGATGATACAGCCAACTATCAGGGTGTCATGCTGAACGGCACGGCAGGCAAGCTCTATGGCGGTGCAGCATATCGTCATTTCAGCAGCGCAGCCTTCACGAAGATCAACGACGATGCTAGTTCGGATGATGCAAATCTCTGGTCCGTCGGTGCGGGCTACAAGTTCGACCACAACTGGGATCTGTCGGGTGCATATGCCAAGAACACGGAAGCCGATACGGATGCTACGGCTCACAACATCCAGCTCAACTACAAGGGTGCACAGAAGGCCAACAAGGGCTCCTGGGGTGCATACACGGCTTATCGCTACATGGGCCAGAACGTCGCATTTGCACCGCTCTATGAGATGTTCCTCACGGATTCCGGCATGAACAATGTCAAGGGCTGGGAAGTCGGCGCAGAGTACATTCCGTTCACGAATGTCATGTCCAAGATCCAGTACTTCAACGGCAAGAAGCTCGATTCGGACCGCGATGCAGAAGGCCTCTTCGGTCAGGTGAACTTCTTCTTCTGAGCCTGAACAGGTTTTTGAAGTCTTAGTTTAATAAATAGATGTATAGATTAAGAGTCTATACATCTATTTTTATACTGTCTTTTGTAATCAGAAAATTACCTATAATACAAATAAACGCAAGAATGCATAGATTTTCGTGAGGTTTCCGCAAAATACAAGAGGAATTGATATGGAACAATCTGCTACAATAAGAGTCAGATAAGTCATAACAGCGCGCTTGACCTTCTGTCATCAGGAAGAATCACAAGAATCACATTAGGGGGATTTGCAGATGAAGAATCAAAAGAAAGCAATCGTCTTGGGCCTTACGGCCTCAATGTTGATGCCAGTATGCTTTAATGGTGGCACAGCAGAAGCCGCTGCTGCAGATATGGATGTAGCAGCAATGCAGGCTGAGATTAATGACCTGACGGCACGTTTGACCGACCTGGAAAACAGCCTGGCTGCCGCTAAGGAGAAGCAGGAGGCAGCTAAGAGCGAGAAGAAGGCCAAGAAAGAGGCACCGACGCTCAAGTGGTCTGGTTCTACAAAATCTGGCTATATGTATGATGAGAAGAAAACCGGAAAAATCAAGGCAGAGGCTAAGATTTTGGCGACGACGGTGGTGGACAAGACGTATGATGTCGGCCTTGGACTCAAATTCAAATCGACTTCGTCGGAGCCTAACAATGGCAAATACTCTTCGGAAAAGAACAAGGTCAAATTGGAACAGGCATATGTCGGCCGTTCCTTTGGTCCTGTCTATGTGAAGGCTGGCGTTCAGACAGTATCCCTTGGCGAAGGCCTCTGGCTCGCTAAATCAAGTGTGAATCAGTTCACGGCTAACTATAAGATGACGCCGCGCGACACGCTGTATGCCGGCTATGGCCGCGATTCGCAAGATTATCTGGTCAATGATACAAATGATGATAACCCACCTGCTCGCACGCGCCTGCTGAAATTCGCACAGTATCAGCACGATTTCTCGAAGGATGCATATGCCGGCCTGTATTTCGGCACGCAGCAGCCTGAACGGTATCTCGGTGTTTACGGCTCGACGCCGATTGTGGGTAAGTTTGGTATCTCAGCTGAATATGTAAGGAATACCAATAAGGAAAAACCTGGGTTCAGTGATGTAGATAACGGTTATGGCTACAAGTACTTTGGTGCCAATAAGAATACACAAGGCTATGTCATTAGCCTGAATTACGGCAAGGCCAAGAAGAAGGGCACTTGGGATATCATTGGACAATATCTCAACATCGATCAGAACCTCTTTATGGATGATAGCTACACGGATTGGGATGATTACATCACAGCCGATGGCTTCAAGGGCTTTGGCCTGATCATGGATTATGCGACGAGCGATCACACGAAGCTCTCACTGCTCCGTTACTGGGCACATACGAACCCGGACGGCGACAATTTGAAGGATGGTACGGGCTCTTCACTGGAGAAATCCCCGCACTATTCCACGTATCTGAAGTTCACAACGAAGTTCTAAGAGACGAACCCACTAAAATCCATGAAGGAGGAAGATGTCAGCATGAATTATTCAGGAATCAGCAAAAGGATTGCAGCCCTTACTGTTGCGGCGATGTTGTCGACGGCTGCGGCATTTGCCGCAGAGCCAGCACCGGGCGTGCAGATCCTCAAATACGATCGCCCCGCCGCTGTTTCAGAGATGCCAGCAAATTTCCGCACGGCCCAGAGCCAATATAAGACGGCAAAGGATGGAATCTACCCCTCGCGCGAAGGCCTGGATAATCTGCGCCAGTCCGGCAGCAGCTTCTTCTCCAAGAACGAATTCAAGGAACTCCTGAAGCATGTACCGGCTAAAGACCTCGTTGTCATTGACCTGCGCAATGAATCGCACGGCTATATCAATGACGATGGCATCAGCTGGTATTCGCGCTACAAGACCTTCAATAAGGGGCAGTCGGCCAAGGAGATTGACCGCCGCGAGAAGAGCATGCTTGAGACGGCCAAGATGAACCAGGATGTGGATGTGGCAACGCTAGACAAGCACAAGGACATCGCTTCGCAGAAGGTCGAGCACGTCAACTCGGTGCAGACGGAAGAGCAGTTTGTCAAATCGATGGGGGTCAAGTATTACCGCGTGCCGGTCATGGACTATTCGGCACCGACGCCGGCCAATGTCGATGAATTCCTGGCCATCTACAAGAAGCTGCCGAAAAACGCCTGGATTCACGTTCACTGCGAGGCTGGCGTAGGCCGCACGACGATCTTCCTCTCGCTCATGGATATGATCAAGAATGCCGATAAACTTTCTTACGACGACATCATGACGCGCGAAGTGCTGCTCGGCGGTCAGGATGTCCGCAAGTCGGCAGAGACGACGAAGGATGCCTATAAAAAGGAGAACTATCCGAAGCGCGCTCTGTTCACGCGTCACTTCTACGAGTATGTCAAGGCTAATCCACAGCTCAAGAAATCGTACACGCAGTGGACAAAGGAAAATGGATTTGAATTCTGATTAGGGATGCGGTAAGATCTGTTCCGTTACACGTTATACGATGAAGCATATGTTTGCTTTAGAAGAGGAGTGAAGATTTCATGATAAGTTTCAAGAAAAAGACATTGCTCTCTGTTGCCGTTGCCGTCATGCTCGGCAGTGCACAGCTGCCGGGAACGTCATGGGCTGCCCAGGCACCAGCTGCCGTCGTGCAGGAGGTCTCCGCTGAGGCACAGGCTCCGGCTGTCGTCAAGAACCCGCCGAAACTTGCGCTGAAGATTGACCGCGCTGACGTCAACCAGCTGCCGCGCAACTTCCGCATGGGTAGCGACAAGTACGTCGGTGTGACGAAGACCGGCATCATGCCGACCCGTAAGGGCATGGACACGATGAATGTATCGGCCTCCAGTTGCTTCTCCGAAAAAGAGCTGGAAGCAATCCTCAAGAAAGTGCCGGTAAAGCCATCTCAGTTCTACGATGTGGATCTGCGTGGAGAATCGCATGGCTACCTCAATGGCACGGCTGTCAGCTGGTTCGCTAACCACGATTGGGGCAATGATGGACGCACAGAAGATATCATCATCCCGCTGGAAAAAGAGCAGCTTGCTTCGCTCAAGGACAGCACGGTCAAATCGATTTATCGCTTTGACGATAAAAAGAATGTGCTTCTGTCCCCGGTTTATGTCAACTACAACAAAGTTCGCACCGAGGAAGAGATGGTCAAGCAGCATGGTGCCAATTACTTCCGCCTGACGCTGCAGGATCACTTCCGCCCGGATGACCCCGATGTCGACAAGTTCCTGGAGTTCTACAAATCCCTGCCGAAGGATGCATGGCTGCATTATCACTGCTATGCTGGCATGGGTCGTACGACCATCTTCATGGTCATGCACGATATCCTCAAGAACGCGAAGGATGTCAGTTTCGACGACATCATCCAGCGTCAGAAGCTCATCGGCATTGTCGACCTCAGTGAGATCCCGGATAAGAAGAAGAATTACGGCCGCAAGGCGTATATCGAACGCTATCAGTTCGTCCAGCATTTCTATGATTATGTAAAAGAGAATCCTGACCTCAAGACGCCGTATAGTGTCTGGGCCAAGAAGAACAAGGTCAATTCGTGGGAACCGGATTACAACGGTTACATCTGGCGCCTGGACACGAAGGACCGCAATCAGCTGCCGCGCAACTTCCGCACGATGAATTCAGCCTTCAGGACGGATGTCAATGTCAAGAAGACGGGTAAGGGATTCAATCCGACGCCGACGCGCAAGGGCCTCGACACGCTTTACATGTCCGGCAGTGCGGAATTCTCCAATGGTGAGCTCCAGGCAATGCTGCCAGTCCTCAAACAGCAGGCGAAAGGCCCTATCTACATCATGGACCTCCGTCAGGAGACGCACGGTGTCTTCAACGGCAATGCAGTCAGCTGGTACGGCCTGCGCGATTGGGGGAACCTCGGCAAGAATAAGGCAGAGGTACTCAAGGATGAGAACAGCCGCCTGAACGCAGCAAGAGGCAAGAGCCTTATCGTAGCAGAGCTCGACAAAGACAAGATGCCAATTGACCCGAAACCGGTCAAGATTGAATCCGTCATGACGGAGCAGCAGTTGGTCGAGAAGAATGGCCTCCATTATTATCGCATTGCGGCAACGGATCACATCTGGCCGTCGGCTGCGAATATCGATGAGTTCATCAACTTCACGCGTACGATGCCGGCAAATGCTTGGCTGCATTTCCACTGCCAGGCTGGTGCAGGTCGCACGACGGCTTACATGGCTATGTACGATATGATGAAGAACCCGGATGTCTCGCTTGGCGATATCCTCTCGCGTCAGTATTTGCTCGGCGGCAACTACGTTGCTTATGAAATCGCAAAACCGAAGCCGGATCAGTGGAAGGCTGACTATTATCACCAGAAGGCTCACATGGTAGAGAAGTTCTATCAGTATGTCCAGGAGAATCACGCCAATGGGTTCAAGACGAGCTGGAGTCAGTGGCTCGCCGCGCATCAGGATGTCTGATGCTGATGAAGCATATCCTCAAAAACCAACTTTGATTCAGCGGACAGGCCTCTTAGGCCTGTTTGCTGTATATCGCACAATAGAAGGAGGTTTATTATGGCAATCTGGGACAAATCAATCGATCGCAGGGATTTTCTGAAAACGGCTGCAGGCGCTGCTGCTGCATTTGCAGCAGCTTCTATCCTACCCAAGCAGGGATTTGCCGCACCGCGCAACATCGAGACGACGGCCATTAAATTCTCGGAGATGGAGAAACTGTCGCCAACGGAGATGGCTAAGCGCTCACCGCTGCGCGAGTATGGCTATAACTGGCTCATGGACAAGGCGAATGGCCTTCAGGATGAGACGATCAAGAAGGTCGTTTTAGAGGGACTGAAATCTCCGAAGCCGCTGATCTTGAAGAAATACCCGGATAAGGCGAGCAAGGAAGCCTGCCGCAAGGCACTGCTGGCCGCTGGATATATCAAAGAAGAGAACACGATCGACCAGATTTTCCCCGAAGTCAAGAATAAATTGAATTTCTGGGATGCTGCCGGTGCAGGCTGGGGCGGTCATCACGCGTATCCATGCGGCCTGATCACGCATGTCGCAACGGATCTCCAGACAGGACTGAGCCTGATCGAGAATTACGAGCAATTCTTCGGCTATTCCATGAATCGTGAATTGTTGACGGAAGCGGTGCTGCTGCACGACCTGACTAAACCATGGATCCTGCAGTGGACTCCGGATCACAAGTGCCTGCCGGAAATCAAGATTGCCGGCACGGGCTGCCATCACATCCAGCAGGTCGCAGACTGCATGTACCGCGGCTTGCGTCCGGATGTTGTAGTTGCTGTGGCGGTATCCCATGATCATGCGGGCTGGCCGAGTGAAGAAAAGAAACCGGTCGGCTATATCAAGGCAGCAGCCATCATTGCTGGCAAAGATCCGATCAAAGAAGGCTACCTGGCACCGGACGGTGAGACGCTGCCACTGCCGAGACGTCCGGAATCCTTCTTGGTGCACCTCGGCGATCACGACTTCGTCCTGACTTCGGGCATTTCGTCTTGGACGCAGGAGTACTTAAAGAAAGTCGCTCTGTCGGACTATGGCCTGACGAAGGCGGACCTTGACAGCAGCAAGTTCTACAACCTGCGCAATTACGTCTACTCGCAGGCATCGGATATGCATCTCTATCAGATCCTTGTGGATCAAGGCTATGACGCATTCCGCCAGTCTGTTCTGGATATTGTTATTCCCGGCTGATCAGAAGTTTCCCCCTCTCAAAGATTGTAAATATGTTTCTCCCAACCTCCTGAACGGAAAATTCCCCCTCCATGTTCAGGAGGTTTTTTAATGGCATATCTCTCAGCAGTATCTAATTTGACGAAAAAATTTATATCTGCTATAATAATCTTGTCCGAAGGGAAATCGAAGGAAGAGACTGAGGAAACATGGACACTCATGAGGAATCCTCCGATAGAACTAGGACGTAACGTTTCATTCTATTTTTTGAAGGAGGAGTTCTTTATGAAAAAGACTCTCGTATCCGCTCTGACGACGGCTCTCGTTGTTGGCGCTGCTAGCACGACGTTTGCTGCTGCAAACCCGTTCTCCGATGTACCGGCTGACCATTGGGCTTACGACGCTGTATCCCAGCTTGCAGCTGATGGCGTCATCGAAGGTTATGGCGACACGACGTTCCGTGGCAACCAGAACATCACGCGTTATGAGATGGCTCAGATGATCGCAAAGGCTATGGCTAAGACGGATGTCTCCGCTGCTGATAAGGCCCTGATCGACAAACTCGCTGCTGAGTTCTCCGATGAGCTCAACAACCTCGGCGTCCGCGTAAGCAACCTCGAGCGCAATGCTGACAACGTAAAGTGGAACGGCAAGGCTGAGTACACGTACTACAGCCATCGCGACAAGGATGCAAACACGAAGACGAACGATGATCAGCTCCTGTTCCGCCTCGAGCCGAGCGCTGAAGTCAACAGCCATTGGCATGTAAATGCACGTCTCGATGCTTCAACGGATCTTGCAAAGGACCGCGACGATGTCCACAGTGAGCATGGTAAGGACAGCTATCAGGATACAGATGTTACGCTCAAGCGCGTTTGGGCTCAGGGCAACTACGGCAACTTCCAGGTCAAACTTGGTAAGTTCGCTCAGATCGATGATGACAGCATCTTCGATACGTCGTTCTCCGGTGCTGAAGTCAAGTTCGGCAACAAGGTAACGTTTACGGCTGGTGCTGGCCGCCAGAACATGGACAACGACAGTGACTTCACGCAGAAGTTCAAAGTTGGCGAGAAGACGGCTAACTACCAGTACGCTGGCCTCGGCTATGGCGATGGCAAGTTCGTCGGCGGTGTTGACTACCATCATCTGAATTCTGATACCTTCCAGTATCGCGTTGATACGAAGGCTGAGAAGTATCAGAACGAAGATAATGCCAATATCTGGCTCGCAAAGGCTGCTTATCGCTTCGATAAGACGAATGCCCTGAACGGCTTCTATGCTAACAACACGTCGGCTGATGACTTCGACAAGGCTTGGAGCGCTCAGTACAGCTACAAGGGTGCTGAGGCTGAGAACAAGGGCACTTGGGGTGCTTGGGCAGCTTACCGCTACCTCGGCCAGAACACGGATCTGTTCTCCACGTTCGATGTAATCCTCGCTGGTCAGAAGGGCTGGGAAGTCGGCACGAACTACGCTCCGTTCAAGAACGTTGTTGCAACGCTGCGCTATGGCAACGGTAAGGATCTCCTTACGGACAATAAGATCGAGAACCTCTTCGGCCGTATCGAGATGTTCTTCTAATCCTTCGATTAGCAGATTTTCATCGCAATCAAAAGACCTCCGCTTCGGCGGAGGCCTTTTTTGTTGCCGACATCCATGCTTGACTTTTCGATGGCGTGTAGTAAACTGAAAAGAGAATCTGACTCGGTACGAGAAAAGGGGATATTTCATGCCAAACCGTGCAGCCTGGGCGGAGATCGATCTTCGCGCCCTGAGACATAATTACGAAGAAATCAAGAAGAACATTCGCGGCGGGGCGAAGCTCTGTGCGGTCGTCAAGGCAGACGCCTACGGCCACGGCGCTCTGGCCGTCGCGCGCGTCGCGGTGGAGGCGGGGGCCTCGTACCTCGCAGTGGCGACGCTCGGCGAGGCCATCGAGCTGCGCGAGGCGGGCTTCACGACGCCAATCCTGCTCCTCGGTCTTGTGCTGCCGGACGAGGCGCGCGACATCGTCGACTACGATGTCACGCAGGTCGTCTGTGAGCTGCCGCTCGCAGAGGCCATCTCGCGCGAGGCCGTGCGCCAGCACAAGGTGGCAAAGGTGCACCTCAAGGTCGAGACGGGCATGGGCCGCATCGGCATCCGCCCCGAGAAGATCGGCGCCCTGGCCGCGGCGGTCAAGCAGCTGCCGAACATCGAGATCGAGGGCATGTTCTCCCACTTTGCGATGGCGGACAGCAAGGACAAGACGTACACGAAGGGCCAGCTCGTGAAGTTTGAGCAGGCGTTGAAGGCGGTCGAGGAGGCTGGCGTGACGCTGAAGATCCGCCATATCGCGGAGTCGGCGGCCATCCTCGAGATACCGGAGGCTCACTATGACATGGTGCGCGCCGGCGTCATCCAGTACGGCATGTGGCCGTCGGACGAGGTCACGCATCCGATTGACATCCGCCCGGTCATGAAGGTCTGCGCCAAGGTTGTCTTCATGAAGAACTTGCATCCGGGCGAGAGCATCGGCTACGGCCGCCAGTTCATCGCCGCGCGCGAGAGCCGCATCGCGACGCTGCCCATCGGCTATGCCGACGGCTACATCCGCGCTTACGGCAACGGCGGCTACGTCTCGTTCGGCGGCCGCAAGGCGCCGATCGCGGGCCGCGTCTGCATGGACCAGGTCATGGTCGACGTCACGGATCTGCCAGATGTCAAGGAGGGCGACACGGCCGTCCTGTTCGGCGATGAGACGGTCACGGCCGACACGGCGGCCAAGTGGCTCAATACCATCAACTACGAGGTCACCTGCCTGATCTCGCCGCGCGTGCCGCGCGTCTATAAAGGCTGATTGATTGCATAAAAAGAGCATCCCACTGCGGGGATGCTCTTTTTATGTCATGTATGCAGCCGATGGCTTACTCGACCTGGCCCTTCCAGTAGGCGAGGTCGGCGTCATTGAGCGGCAGGTCGATCGTCTGGCCGTCCTTGTAGCTGTAGCGGAAGCGGACGGTCGTGGCCTTCTTGATGTCGTCGAGCGTGGCGGCCGGCAGGAAGACGGAAATCTCGTTCTCTTTCTGGAAGGAGCCAGCGTCCTTCTGCTTGACGGAGGCGATCAGCGGCCACTCCTTGGAGTCGGTCACGAGCGTGACCTTGGAGTCGGCCTTGGCGCCGTCGTAGCGCGTATCCCAGACGGTGAAGTGGGCGCTCGTCGCCGAGCCGTCCGAGCCGCGCAGGCCCGTGAACTCGATGCGCGCATAGGCCGAGAGACTGTCGGCCGTGCGCGTGTCGTGCGCGTGGAAGTAGAGCAGCGTGCCGAGAAAGGCCGCGACAATGATGAGCAGGATGGCAATTGCTTTTTTCATGAATAAGTCTCCTAATAAAATTTACTAAGTCGAGTTTATCGTATCATCCTGTTTCAGCGTTGTCAATGCGTCTCATGAAGAGGCAAACGATAAATAAGTTATCGTAAATGACATGAAATTTTGCAAATTGGTGCTGTGCCTGCCGCAAATGGTCATGTTTCTGTCTTTTTCGCCTGTTTCCCCCATTGTAAAAGCACGCGAATTATTATATAGTATATCAATAGAAAAGAGGCATCGACTGGCGCGGCGGCTGTTTTCCCGCTGCTTTTCAGCCAGTTCTGCCATAATCTTTTCAGAAGGTATGATATCATTCTTTTATCGGTTGGAAGGGGATTTCAATAAAATGTTTGGTATGTCAATGGATATCGGCATCGACCTTGGCACAGCCAACGTGCTGGTCTATGTGAAGGGCAAGGGCATCGTGCTGCGCGAGCCGTCTGTCGTCGCGGTGGACAAGGACACGAACCGCGTGCTGGCCATCGGCGAGGAGGCGCGCCGCATGATCGGCCGCACGCCGGGCAACATCGTCGCCATCCGCCCGCTGCGCGAGGGCGTCATCGCGGACTACGACATCACGGAGAGCATGCTGCGCCACTTCATCGAGAAGGTCGTCGGCCGCAGCTTCGTCTTCCGCCCGCGCATCATGATCTGCATCCCGTCGGGCTGCACGATGGTCGAGCAGCGCGCGGTGCAGGAAGCTGCTGAGCAGGCCGGCGCGCGCCACACGCAGCTCATCGAAGAGCCGCTCGCGGCAGCGCTCGGTGCCGGTCTCGACATCGTGGAGCCGTGCGGCTCGATGATCGTCGACATCGGCGGCGGCACGACGGACATCGCGGTCATCAGCCTCGGCGGCATCGTCAACAGCGAGTCGCTGCGCATCGCCGGCGACAAGTTCGACTCGGACATCATCGCCTATGTCAAGCGCGCGTTCAACCTCATGATCGGCGAGCGCACGGCGGAGGACATCAAGTTCAAGGTCGGCGCTGCGTATCCGGAGGCGCGCGATGAGACGCTCGACATCCGCGGCCGCGATCTCCTGACGGGCCTGCCGAAGACGGTGCAGATCACGACGAAGCAGGTGGCAGAGGCCATCGGCGCTTCTGTCTCGCGCATCGTCGAGTGCGTCAAGAAGGTCCTCGAGGAGACGCCGCCGGAGCTCTCGGCGGACATCATGGACCGCGGCATCATCCTGACGGGCGGCGGCGCGCTGCTCTTCGGCCTCGACGAGCTCATCCGCCGCGAGACGGATATCCCGACGGCACTTGCGGATGACCCGCTCTCCTGCGTCGCACTCGGCTGCGGCAAGGCGCTCGACACGTTCTCGAAGTTCGACGGCAAGGCCATGAACCTCAAGATCGGGAAATAAAGGCTGTGCTTTCCTTCCCCGCATCTGCGCATCTGCGCCGTGCGAGGAAGGTTTTTTATATGGGAAGGGGTACTATGATGAACAGGATTCTTCGGCGCGCGGCTGTGTTTGCGGCTGCGGCGCTGTTTCTGGGGCAGAGCTTCGCGATGGCGGCGGGGCTGACCTCGATGCGCTTCCACAGCGGCAGCGAGCACGACCGCGTGGTCTACGAATTCACGGATTTGCCGGCCTACACGACAGCCATCTCGGCTGACGGCCGCACGCTGACGCTCGACCTCGCCGACACCTCATACAAGGGCTTTGCGGCTGTGCCGGCCAAGGGCAGTCGCATCGAGTCGATTGCCTACAATAAAAAGGGCAAGCACCTCATCGTGACGATGAAGCTCAAGGCGGGCCTCACGTATCAGGTCCGCACGCTCAAGAACCCGACGCGGCTCTTTGTCGATGTCGTGCCGGATACAGCGGTGAGCATGCCTTCGAGCAAACCTGCTTCGAGTAAGCCGTCCGTCAGCAAGCCATCTTTGGGCAAGCCTGCTTCGGGCAATGCCTCTGGCATGCCGGGGGCCATCGACGGCGACTACGTGCAGGAGATCGCGCCGGGGCTTACGGAACACACGTATGTATACTGGGACGACTACGGCAAGATCTCGGCCTGGCTCTTAGAGGCGGATCCCGCGCGCTACCGCCTCGTGCCGGCCCTGGCCAAGGGCAGGATACCGGGGCGTGAAGCGGTCAGCGGCATCGTCGCGAGAGCTGGCGGTATCGCGGGCATCAATGCCTCGTACTTCGCACCGGCAGGCGACATCCTCGGTGTCACACAGATGAACGGCCAGACGGTCGGCACGACGTACTACACGCGTTCGGCCTTCGGCCTGCGAAAAGACGGCACGCCTGTCTTCGGCAAGATCTCGTATGACGGCATGGTCACGATGGGCGGCGTCAGCGTCAGCGTGGCCGGTGTCGACTGCGAGCGCGGCGCGGACAGTCTCGTCATCTACAATCGCGCTTATGGCGCTTCGACGGGCACGAATGAGTACGGCCGCGAGTACATCGTGCGCGGCGGTCGCGTCACAGACATACGCCAGAACGATTCGCCGATTCCCGCGGACGGCGTCGTCCTCTCGGTGCACGGCACGGTGGCCGATGAGCTCGCCGGCGTGCAGGTCGGCGACCCCGTATCCATCGAGGAGAATCTCGGCGGCGGCTGGCAGGGGATGGACTTCATCATTGGCTGCGGCCCGCGCCTCGTCGCGAACGGCCGCGTCAATGTGACGGTCGATGAGGAGGACTTCCCGTCTGACATCCGCATCGGCCGCGCGCCGCGCAGCGCTGTCGGCATCACGAAGGACGGCCGCTATCTCTTGGCTGTCGTCGACGGCCGCCAGTCGCACAGCGTCGGCCTGACGCTGACGGACTGGGCGCGGCTGCTCGTGAAGTTCGGCGCGCAGGATGCGCTGAACCTCGACGGCGGCGGCTCGTCCGACCTCGTCGTGAACGGCGAGGTCCAGAACTCTCCGTCGGACGGCCAGGAGCGCCTCGTCGGCGACGCCCTGGTCCTCGTCGCGAAGTGAGACATTGGCAGCAGCTCACATTTCGCAATCGGGAATGCACAGGGCTGGACGAGTATGCTATAATGGAAACTAACAGTATTTTTCCCATTTTATTTGATTCTTGATTTTGCGTTTACGAGGTGAGTACGTTTGCATAGATTCATGAAGAAGGTCATCGCGACGGGCATCGCTGCGATGTGCTTCGCAACGGCTGCTGTGCCAGCCCATGCGATGGACCCGATCTTGCCGTTCCGGGATGTCAAGGGTGGCATGACGGGCACGGCCTATACCGTAGTGGACAGCTCGGGCGAGATCCGCAGCTTCGATGTGGACATCGTGGGCAATATGGACAATGGCAAGGGGTCGTCCCGCATAATCATGGCACGCGCACGCGGCCCCGTGATTGAGCAGGCGGGCGGCATCCTGCAGGGCATGAGCGGCAGCCCCGTCTACGTCAATGGCCGCCTCGTCGGCGCCGTGGCGGCCGGCATCAAGGAGATGACGCCATACACGTTCTTCATCACGCCGATCGAGGACATGATGAAGCTCTGGACGATGCCGGACACGAAGAACAAGACGCGCCTCAAGACGGTCAACATGCACAAGGTCGTCGAGGAGCGCAAGAAGCAGGCGGCTAAGGAGAAGGAAGAGGAGAACAAAAAGGCCGAGACAAGCGGCAATGCCATCCTCAACCGTATCATGGACGTCATCCACGAGGCTGAGGACACGTCCAAGGAGATGAAGGCCAAGCAGGAAGCAGCCGAGAAGGAAACGGCTGAGAAAGAAAAGGCCGAGGCTGAGAAAGCCAAGTCTGCTGCTGTAGAGACGGCGGATCAAGCGGCCGCCAAGGATGCGGCCAAAGCCGAGGAGGCAGCGGATGCACCTGCCGAGGAGGCCGCGACTGCTGAAGATAAGGCAGCAGTTGACGAGGCGGCCAAAGCGTCCACTCCGGTCAAGGACGCCGCGGCCGCGAAAACGGCTGCGGCAGCTGAGGATAAGGCTCAGGCTAAGGATGAGAAAGCCCTGACGAAGCAGCCCAAGGCCGTCATGTACCTCTCGGGCTTCAGCCAGCCGGGCATCGACTTCCTGCAGAAGAATGTGCCGGTCGGTCGTGATGTGACCTTCATGCCGATGGGCGTCCGCACGGAAGGCGAGGGCAATACGCTCTACAACGCGAGCCTCAAGCCGGGCAGTGCCGTCGGCGTCGCCATCGTCTACGGCGATTTCGCCGTCGGCGCGACGGGCACGGTCACGGCTGTGGACGGCAAGAAGATCCTCGGCTTCGGCCATCCGTTCCTGCATCGCGGCAACGTCAACTACTTCATGACGGACGCGACGGTCGTCGGCACGATCAGCGGCCAGAGCAATGGCATGAAGATCGCGAATATCGGCAACATCATCGGCCGCATCAGCCAGGACCGCGAGACGGGCATCGCGGGCACGATCGGCGACTTCCCGACAGTCGTGCCGGTCAAGGTCCGCATCAAGGATACGACGCTCGGCCGCACGGATGATTACGGTGCGCGCATCGCCTATGACGAGGACTTCCTGCCGGAGCTCTCGGGCGGCATCGCCTATGCGGCGATGACGAAGACGTCGGACACGCTGGCCGGCAGCACGGCCAATGTCCACTTCACCATCCGCACGAATGCGGCAGAAGGCGGCAAGTTCGAACGCAGCAACATGTTCTACAACACGGCCGACGTCGGCCAGATCGCGGTCGGCGAGCTCATGCAGGCCATGAGCATCGTCTGCTCGAATACGGAACAGGAGTCGGACATCGTCGACGTCCAGGTCGATGTGCAGATGGAGAACGGCCGCAAGACGGCGACGCTCCTCTCGGCTGTGCCCGACAAGGCGACGGTCAAGCCGGGCGATCTCGTTAAATTCACGACGACGATCAAGCCGTACCGCCGCGACAAGGAGACGCTGCTCATCCCGTACCGCGTGCCCGTGACGGCACCTGAGGGGCCGCTGACGCTCGACATCCGCGGCGGCGGTGTCGCGCCGATCGCGCAGCTCAAGCTCCTGCAGCAGACGGGCCTCGACCTCATCGCGCAGGAAGACAAGACGGCGACGACGAAGGACAAGCTCCAGGGCCTCAAGCGCACGGGCCGCAATAACGAGATCATCATCGCGCCTGGCGCACAGGCCCAGGTGATGACGCCAGCGCAGCAGCGCAAGGCCGCACGCGAGGCGGCCAAGGCGGCCCGCGAGGCCGCGCAGCAGCGCAAGTTCTCGTTCTCGCTGAACAAGCCGAAGAACGAGAATGCAGGTGAGACGAAATTCACGACGAACTATATCATCGACAATGTCATCCATAGCACCCTGCAGGTCGAGAGAAAGTGACCGCCCCCTATTGTCAGCAGGTGAATATGATGATACACTGGAAAATGATGCTTTAAGCACAGCGGGCGAAGTGGCTGTGCTGCTATAGGAGGAAAAAGGACTTAAATGGAAAAGTTGGTTATACATGGCGGACGCCGGCTGGAGGGCCGCGTCAAGATCAGCGGGGCGAAGAATGCGGTACTGCCGATTATCGCGGCAACTCTTCTCGGACAGGATTCGCCGAGCCTTCTCGACGAAGTGCCGGCGCTTGAAGATGTGCATACGATCACGGAGGTACTGCAGAAACTCGGCGTCAAGGCAGAGTTCCGCAAGGAGACGCATCAGCTGTTTGTCGACAGCACGGTCATCGGCAGCTGCGAGGCGCCGTACGATCTCGTGCGCAAGATGCGCGCCTCCTTCCTGATCATGGGACCGCTGCTCGCTCGCTGCGGACAGGCCAAGATTTCCCTGCCGGGCGGCTGTGCCATCGGCACGCGTCCCATCGACCTCCACCTCAAGGGCTTCGAGGCTCTCGGCGCAGAGATCCGCGTCGGCCACGGCTTCATCGAGGCAGCGGCTCCGGAAGGCCTCAAGGGCGCGAAGATCTACCTCGACTTCCCGAGCGTCGGCGCGACGGAGAATATCATCATGGCGGCTTCCATGGCCGAGGGGCAGACGGTCCTCGAGAATCCGGCCCAGGAGCCGGAGATCGTGGACCTCGCAAATTACCTCAACGTCATGGGCGCGAAGATCCGCGGCGCCGGCACGAATGTCATCAAGATCGACGGCGTGCCGAAGCTCACGGGCCGCGACTACACGATCATCCCGGACCGCATCGAGGCGGGTACCTACATGGTGGCTGCTGCGATGACGCGCGGCGATGTCTACATCGAGAACGCGATCAGCGAGCACCTCAAGCCGGTCATTGCCAAGCTCAAGGAAGCCGGCGTGACGATCGAGGAGGATGTCAACGGCATCCGCGTGACGTGCGACCGCCGCACGAAGTCGGTCGACATCAAGACGATGCCGTATCCGGGCTTCCCGACGGACATGCAGGCCCAGTTCATGGCGATGATGGCCATCTCGGAGGGCACGGGCGTCGTCACGGAGACGGTCTTCGAGAATCGCTTTATGCACGTCGATGAGCTCAAGCGCATGGGCGCGAAGATCAAGATCGACGGCCGCACCTCGATCGTCGAGGGCGTGGAGAAGCTCTACGGCTGCCAGGTCAAGGCAACGGACCTGCGCGCCGGCGCAGCGATGGTCCTCGCGGGCCTCGTCGCGGAGGGTGAGACGCAGGTCGGCTACATCCACCACATCGACCGCGGCTACGACAATCTCGTCGAAAAGCTCGTCGGCCTCGGCGCGGACATCTGCCGCGTCGACCAGTAATCAAACAAGCAAGAGGCTGTTGACAAACGACAGCCCTTTTCTTTTATCTTGGATTCATAGGAGAGTTATCATGAGCATCATCGAAACGCCGCTGCAGCTGCAGCACCTTGCCCTGAAGAACCGGATCATCCGCTCGGCCGTGCACAGTTTCCTCGCAGGGGAAGACGGCTACATGACGGCGGCCGAATACAACATGTATGAGGTACTGGCGAAGAACGGCATCGGCACGATCATCACGGGCCACTGCTGCGTAGACCCGCTGGGCCGCGCCAATCCGGAACAGGTCAACATCTACGAGGACTGCTTTACGGACCAGTTCCGCAAGGCTGTCGCGATTGCCCATGCGCACGATGTGCGCTTCATCCCGCAGATCAACCACGCTGGCCCGCGTGCCATCGACAACGAGGACCTCGTCGACGTCGTCGCGCGCCCGCTCAAGAAGGGCCGCCATGCGCGCGCGCTGACGGTGGAGGAGATCCACCACATCGAGCAGTGCTTCATTGAAGCGGCAAAGCGCCTGCAGCAATCTGGCTGCGACGGCGTCCAGCTCCATGCGGCCCACTCGTACCTGCTCTCGCGCTTCCTCGACCCGACGTTCAACCAGCGCGAGGACGCATACGGCGGTACCATCGAGAACCGCTTCCGCATGACGGAGGAGATCATCCGCGGCATCCAAGAGGCCTGTGGTGAGGACTTCCCGGTGCTGCTCAAGGTCAATGTCGACACGAAGGCGGAGGATGCCGAGGGCTATCACCGCGACATGGTCTGGCTGCTGCAGCGCGCGAAGGCACTCGGCGTCGAGCTCGTCGAGTTCTCGGGCGTTGACTTCATCAATCAGCCGAAGACGGCGACGCTCTACTACCTGCCGCAGATCAAGCGCCTGCACGAAGAGGTGCCCGACATGCCGCTGAGCCTCGTCGGCGGCGTGCGCTCGCTCGCGGACATGGAGACGGTCATCGAGGCGGGCATCGCGTGCGTCTCGCTCGGCCGCGCTTTGATTGCCGAGCCGGATTTCGTCACGAAGGAGCTTTCTGGCGGCGAGAAGTCCATCTGCCTCTCGTGCAGCCGTTGCTTCGTGCTGCCGCACATGCACCCCGGCATCCGCTGCGTCTGGGTCTGGAAGAAGGAACGCGCAAAAATGAAAACACTCTGAAAATTACTTCTTTCCTTTACAAGTTGACAACTATATAATCGAGTGCTAAGATACAAACTATCCATTAAGTGTCTATCGCAACGATGCGAATGACCTTGTCGACGGCGTGTATTTTGCTTGAAGACAAACGGGTCCCGTTCGCGAACATTGCGAACGGGATTTATTGTATGCTTCATTTGGGTAGGAAAGAGGGATTCATATGACAGGATTAATGCTTGTCGGTATCGCACTCGTCTGGTTCGCGTGTGCGTACTTATTCTATGGGCGCTGGCTCGCGAAGACTTGGGGCATCGACCCGAAGGCTCCGACGCCGGCTGTCCGCAAGAATGATGGCCAGGATTACTCCCCGGCCTCGCGCTTCACGGTCTTTGCACATCAGTTCTCGTCCATCACGGGCGCAGGCCCTGTGACCGGCCCAATCATCGCAGCGATGTTCGGCTGGCTGCCGGCCTTCCTCTGGATCCTGATCGGCGGCGCGTTCTTCGGCGCAGTCCAGGATTTCACGGCGCTCTACGCATCGGTCAAGAATGAAGGCAAGTCGATGGGCCTGCTGATTGAGCAGTACGTCGGCCGCACGGGACGCCGCCTGTTCCTGTTGTTCAGCTGGCTCTTCACGCTGCTCGTCATCGCAGCCTTTGCCGATATCATCGCGAAGACGTTCAACGGCTTTGGTGCCAATGGCACGCTCAACACGCCGGGCGCGCAGGCCGCTACGATTTCCATGCTCTACATCGTCGTCGCTATGGGCTTCGGCATCTTCATCAGCAAGGTCAAGCCGTCCGGCGTCCTGAAGTTCATCGTTGCTGTCGTGCTCGTCATCGCGATGTTTGCGGTCGGCATGCAGTTCCCGCTTTATTTCGATGTGCCGACTTGGCGCTACATCGTCTTCGGCTACTGCTTCATCGCAGCCGTCCTGCCGATGTGGCTGCTCATGGAGCCGCGCGATTACCTGAGCTCCTTCCTGCTGCTCGGCATGGTCGCCGGCGGCGTCATTGGTGTCATCGCCGCCAACCCGTCGGTCAATATGCCGGCTTTCGTCGGTTTTGAAGTCAGCGGCAAGCCGCTGTTCCCGATCCTCTTCATCACGATCGCCTGCGGCGCGGTCTCCGGTTTCCACAGCCTCGTATCTTCCGGCACGTCTTCGAAGGCCATCGCCAATGAGAAGGATATGCTGCCAGTAGGCTATGGCGCGATGCTCTGCGAGTGCATGCTCGGCGTCGTCGCGCTGGCCATTGCCTGCGCTGCTGCCTCGAATGGTGTCATGGCACAGGGCACGCCGTTCCAGATCTTTGCCGCCGGCATCAGCACGTTCTTCACGAACATCTTCGGCCTGCCAGCCGGCTTCTCTGCCTGCTTCATCACGATGTGCGTATCGGCACTCGGCATGACAACGATTGACTCCGTCGCCCGCATCGGCCGCATGTCCTTCCAGGAGATGATCAAGCCGAGCGATGGCGTCGAGGCAAGCGGTGCGCAGAAGTTCTTCATGGACAAGTACGTCTCCACGATCCTCACGCTCATCTTCGCCTATGGCCTCTGCCTCGCTGGCTACATGAATATCTGGCCGCTGTTCGGCGCAGCTAACCAGCTGCTCTCCGCACTCGTCCTGATCTCGCTCGCCGTCTTCCTCAAGATGACGAACCGCAAGGGCTGGATGCTCTACGTGCCGATGGTCTTCATGTTCATCGTCACGATGACGGCGCTCGTCATGAGCGTTTACGGCGGCATCATGAAGCTCATGGCCGGCAAGTTCCTCATCGGCGTCGACGGCCTGCAGCTCGTGCTCGCCATCGCCCTGATGACGCTCGCGTGCCTCGTCGTCAAGCACTGCGGCAAGGAGCTCCTCGACAAAGGTCAGGCTGCTCTTGGCAAATGATCGCGTTCGTTTGAACTGACTGTAATTCGATAACCCTGAGTCATAGAAAGCCCCGGTCCCGGATGATTTTCATCCAGGGCCGGGGCTTTTTGCATATGCGCTTCTTATCTGTTGGCAAGCTTGTAGATGGCGAGGACATCCTTGCGATTGAGCGGGTGGAAGGTGCCGAGCTTCTTCGTGTCGCCGGCCGTGGCGAGGTCGGCGAGGCTGTAGAGCTCGCTGTCGTTGAGCTTGGTGCCGAGGAGTTCCGGCAGGCTCACGGGCATGCCGAGACTCTTGAAGTAGGAGACCATCTTCTCGATGCCCTGGCGGGCGCGCTCTTCCTCTGTGCCCGCGCTTGCCTCGATGCCGAAGATGCGCTCGGCGAACTGCGCAAAGCGGGCCGTGTCATCCTGGTAGACGTACTGGGCCCAGGAGCCCCAGAGCGATGTCAGCGAGGCGCCGTGCGTTGCGTCGAAGCGGGCGCTGAGCTCGTGGCCGAGTTTGTGGACGGAGAAGTCCTTGCCGCGGCCGAGCTCCGTGAAGTTGGAGTGGGAGACGCTGCCGCACCACATGATCTCGCTCATGGCATCGTAGTCCTCGCGGTCCTTGACGGCTGCCTTTGAGGCGCCCATGACGGTCTTGATGAGGTCTTCGGCCACGCGGTCGGTGAAGACGTTGGCTTCCTTGACCTTGGTGAAGTAGCGCTCGAGCGTGTGCATGATGATGTCGGAGACGCCGCAGACGAGCTGCTTCTCGGGGACGGTGAAGGTCAGTTCCGGGTTCATGAAGGCGAGGACCGGGCGGTTGAGCGGCGTGTTCAGGCCGACCTTGCGCATCGTGTCCTCGTTCGTCAGCACGGCGGAGTCGCTCGTCTCACTGCCGGCCGCTGCGAGCGTCAGCACGGAGCCGACGGGCATGGTCTTCTCGAGCTTGGCGCGGCCACTCCAGAAATCCCAGATATCCGTGCCCGGGTTGGCCACGCCGTGCGCGATGGCCTTGGCCGAGTCGATGACGCTGCCGCCGCCGATAGCGAGGATGAAGTTCGCCTTGAAGGCGAGCGCCTCGCGGATGCCCTCGCGCACGAGCGCGACGCGCGGATTCGGCTGGACGCCGCCGAGGACCTGGAAGGCCAGGCCGCCTGACGTCAGCTGGCACTCGATGCGCGAGAGCAGGCCGCTCCTGATGACGCTGCCGCCGCCGTAGACGATGTAGACGCGGCTCGCGCCGTACGCGCGCAGCTTCTCGGCCACGCGGTCCTCGGCATGGCGGCCGAAGATGATCTCGGTCGGCATCTTGAATTCAAAACTCTGCATAAGAAAACCCCCTGTATATGTCTTGCATGGATTGTACTCATGTGTACCTCTATTATTGGCGACGGGCAGAGGAAAATCCTGCCGCCCGCCGAAAAGAAGGGGAAATGTCTCCTGGCGGCGAACTATCCAATAGAGGATGTGATAGGAGAGGAATTTGTACTCGGCTCTATGCACATTTGTCTTGTATACAACCATAAATTTACAATAAAGCTGGATTTTTAGGCAATTATCTGCTATGATGTAAAAGTATATGGCGAAAGAAACATAGTTACTATGCATTATTCACATATGAAGCTGTGATATCTTCAGGAGGGAATACCATGAAGTCAGAGATCACCATCAAGACGGTGCGCTGCAAGGGCTGCGGCATCTGTGCGGCGTTCTGCCCCAAGTCCGTGCTGGCGGTCAGCGAGCTCGGCAAGATACAGGTCGTCAACAAGGAGGCGTGCATCGGCTGCGGCCAGTGTGAGCTGCGCTGCCCCGATTATGCGATTTTTGTGGATAGAGTCAAGGAGGCAGCACAATGAGCAAAGCGAGATTGATGCAGGGCAATGAGGCCTGCGCAGAAGGTGCAATCGCGGCTGGCGTCAACTTCTTCGCCGGCTATCCGATCACGCCGTCCACGGAGATCGCGGAGACGATGGCGCGCCTGCTGCCGAAACACGGCGGCAAGTTCGTCCAGATGGAAGATGAGATCGCGAGCATGGGCGCCATCCTCGGCGCGTCGCTGGCAGGCAGCAAGGTCATGGATGCGACGAGCGGCCCGGGCTTTTCCCTCAAGCAGGAGCTCATCGGCTACGCAGCCTGCGCGGAGATCCCGTGCGTGCTCGTCGATGTGCAGCGCGTCGGCCCGTCGACAGGCCAGCCGACGTCGCCGTCGCAGGGCGATGTCATGCAGGCGCGCTGGGGCACGCACGGCGACCATCCCATCATCGCGCTCTCGCCGTGGAGCGTGCGCGAGACGTACGACGCGACGGTCATGGCGGTCAACTACGCGGAGCGCTTCCGCACGCCCGTCATCCTGCTCATGGACGAGGTCATCGGCCATCTGCGCGAGAAGGTCGAGCTGCCGGATCACGTGGAGGTCTACCCGCGCCGCAAGCCGAAGAAGACGCGCGCGGAGGGCTATGAGCCGTTTGCGCCGGATGAGGATCTCGTACCGAATGTCGCAGACTTCGGCCAGGGCTACCGCATCCACGTGACGGGCCTCATTCACGATGACACGGGCTTCCCGTCCGGCAGCCCGGAGGTCACGGAGGCATCCATCCGCCGCCTGCACGAGAAGATCGCGCGCGCCGGTGAGGAGATCATCCACACGGAGTCGTACTTCATGGACGATGCCGAGTATGCCGTCGTCTCGTTCGGCGGCTCGGCGCGCACGGCCTATGAGGCGGTGCGCATGGAGCGCGAGAAGGGCCGCAAGGTCGGCATGCTGCGCCTCATGACCATCTGGCCGTTTGCCGACAAGGCGATCGAGGCGCTCTCGGCGAAGGTCAAGGGCATTCTCGTGGCAGAGCTCAACTACGGGCAGATCGTCCACGAGGTGCGCCGCGCTGCGCACAGTGACTGCAAGGTCTCGCTCTGCGGCAAGTACGATATGAAATCATTTGAACCGGCGGACATCACCTCCGCTATCGAGAACATGATTGCAGGGGGTAATGCGTGATGGAACGGAGTTTCGAACAATATTTTCGCCAGAATCATCTGCCGCATCTCTGGTGCCCGGGCTGCGGCAACGGCATTGCGATGAAGTCCATCGTCCAGGCCGTCGAGAAGAAGGGTTGGTCGCAGGACAACACCGTCATCGTCTCGGGCATCGGCTGCTCGTCGCGCGCCTCGGGCTACATGGACTTTGACACGCTGCACACGGCGCACGGCCGCGCCATCCCGTTCGCGACGGGCATCAAGCTCGCCAATCCGGACCTCAACGTCATCGTCATCACGGGCGACGGCGACTGCACGGCCATTGGCGGCAATCACTTCATCCACGGCTGCCGCCGCAATGTGGACCTCACGGTCATCATGTTCAACAACAACATCTACGGTATGACGGGCGGCCAGGCTTCGCCGACGACGCCTGTCGGCGCCAAGGCGACGACGGCTCCGTACGGCTCGGTCGACCGCACCTTCGATGCCTGCAAGCTTGCGGAGGCGGCCGGCGCGACGTATGTCGCGCGCTCGACGGCCTTCCACGTCCAGCACATGACGAACATGATCGCCGATGGCCTTGACAACAAGGGCTTCTCGTTCATTGAGGCGATGGTCCAGTGCCCGACGGCCTTTGGCCGCAAGAACCGCATGGGCAGCCCGGCTGACATGCTCAAGTGGATGCGCGACCACGCTGTCATGAAGGCGGCCTGGGACAAGCTGCCAGAGGAGAAGCGCGAGGACAAGTTCCCGATTGGCTGCCTCTACAGCTCGCAGGCCATCGACTACGATGCCGCATACGATCAGGTCATCGAACGCGCAGGGGGTGCTGACAAATGAGGAAACAGCTTAGATTATCCGGTTCGGGCGGCCAGGGCGTCATCACGGCGGCCATCATCCTCGCGGCTGCGGCAGTCGACGAGGGCAAGGAAGCCGTCCAGTCGCAGTCATACGGCCCGGAGGCGCGCGGCGGCGCGTCGAAATCCGAGGTCATCATCGACGATGCGCCCATCTACCATCCGCACGTACTCGTGCCGGACCTCGTGCTGGCCATGACGCAGAAAGCGGCCGACAAGTACTGGAAGGACCTCAATCCCGCGGGGCTCCTGGTCCTCGATGAGCAGCTCGTCCCGAATGTGCCTGACTTCCCGCACGTCGTGCGCATCCCCATCACGAAGCTTGCCATCGAGAAAGTCGGCAAGCCGCTCTTTGCAAACATCGTCGCCCTCGGCGCCCTCGTGCGCCTCACGGGCATCGTCTCCTTCGACGCCATCAAGAAAGCCGTCGCCAACCGCGTCCCGCCGCACACCGTCGACGCCAACATGAAAGCCCTCGAACTCGGCTGGGAAGCTGCAGCTGCTAAGGCTTGACCTTGATATCGCTTATCATAGAAAAAGGCCAGGACCTCTTTTTGGGTCCTGGCCTTTTTGCTGGTAAAAGTGCAGTCGTTTAGATGAACATATGGCGCATGCAGAGCACGAGGAAGCAGACGACGGCTAGGCCGAAGCTGAAGATCTCGACGCAGCGCACGGGGTAGGCGAAGTGGAGCGGGATGTCGATGACGCGCGGGATGTTGCTGGCGAGCAGGGAGATGGCGATGGAGACGTAGAGCAGGATGTTCGTCAGCGGTGCGACGTGCACTTCGGAGAAGGCGCGCAGCAGCAGGTAGAGGGAAAAGGCGATGAAGAAGTAAGCGATTTTATCTGCGTAGTGAAAGTTCATACGGGACACATCCTTCGGGATACGAGGTTGAGGCAGTGGGTAATATATGGCTGTGAATCGTCCATCACGATTTACGTCATTCGTAAATCACGTGTTATTTCTGCGCGGGCGGTGCAAAGTCCTGCTGCTTCTGCAAAATCGCAGAAGATCGTGCGCGCTCAGCAGCCGCGCTGGCCGCGGTAGCGGTGCCAGATGGCAGAGCTCAGGCAGAGCAGCAGGAGGCCGGAGAAGGCGAAGACACAGTGGATGCCGAGGTATGTTGCAATGAGGCCGCCGAGCAGGGGGCCGGCCATGGAGCCTACCTGCTGTGCGGCAAACAGCATGCCGAAGATGCGCCCCTTGTAGGACGGCGGGGTGTTGCTGGCGAGCACGGCGTTGATGGACGGATGGATGCCGCAGAAGAAGAGGCCGCCGACGAACTGCATGACGGCGAACGGCAGGAGGGTGTCGGGGATGCCCTGGATGATCATGGAGAGGCCGGCGCCCGCCATGCCGAGGCACATGGCGCGGAAGAAGCCGCGCCGCTGCCCGAAGGTCCCCCAGAATGGCGCGGCCATGGCGCCCGCGATACCGCCGAGCGAGAAGACGAGGCCTGCGACGAAGACGATGTTCGGCATGGGGCCTGCGAGCTTGGCGACGTACGTCGTGAGGACCGGCTGCAGGATCAGGATGACCATCTGCACGAGCGTGCCGCAGAGCAGCATGTTGCGCAGCAGCGGCATGCGCCAGGGCGAGACGTCATCTCCTGCGGCATCTTCTGTGCTTGCGGCTTTCTCAGCGACGGGCGGCTCCTTGATGATGAAGGTGAAGATCAGGAAGTTCGTGAAGAGCGCGGCGGCGGCGAGGAAGAAGGAGTAGCGCATGCCGACAGCCTCGGCGAGGACGCCGCCGAGCAGCGGCCCGACGACGCCGCCTGCCGTCAGAGTGCCCTGCATGACGCCGAGGCAGAAGCCGAGCTTTTTCGGCGGCGCGTAGAGCGTCATGATGGCGAGATCCATCGGCCAGAGGCCTGAGGCGAAGCCCTGGAAGAGGCGCATGAGCGTGAGCTGCCCCGGCGTCTCGACGATGCTGCCGAGGAAGTAACTGATGGAGAGCAGGAAGCTCGCGCGCATGGCCATGATGCGCTTGCCCTTCGTGTCAGCCATGCGCCCCCAGATTGGTGCCATGATGGCGGAGACGAGGAATGAGGCGGAGAAGACGATGCCGGACCAGATGTTGACATCGGCCTCCGAAACGCCGAGTTCCATCGTCAGGTACATTGGCAGGAACGGGATGAGCATGGTGTAACTTGAGGACATGAAGAGGATATTGCACGTGAGAATCGCAAGGACGAGCTTCCAGTTCAAGAAAAGACCTTCTTTCTTCTATCAGGAAAATAACATCTTTCTATTCTATCATGGAGAAAGAAATAAGCAAAGACATTCTGCTGACTTGCATTTTGGGGCCAATGTGGGGATAATAAGACTAGGTTACTTCCATATATGAAGGAGGCGCTACTTATGTCAGTAAAACTTTTTGTGACAGATCTTGATGGGACGCTGCTGCCGAGCGGCAAGGATGTCCCGCGTGAAAATATAGAAGCCGTGCAGAAGGCCGTGCGCGCCGGCGTCATCGTGACGATCGCGACGGGGCGCATGTACCGGGCGGCTCTGCCTGTGGCGGAGGCGCTCGGCGTCGATGTGCCGATCATCACCTACAACGGCGCGCTCATAAAGTCGACGAAGGGCAAGGTCTACCACACGAGCTACCTGAAGCCGGAGGTCATCGAGCAGGTCGTGGATTTCTGCCAAGAGCAGGGCTGGTACCTGCAGTCGTACAGCCGCGATGAGCTCTGGGTGCCGGTGCACGATGAACACGCGCAGCGCTATGAACAGGAGCAGAAGGTCGAGGGACACGTCGTCGGCTGGGACGGCCTGCGCGAACACACGCAGGAGGTCTGCAAGCTGCTGACCATTTCAGAGGACGGCCAGGAGACGGAGCGCCGTCTCGCCATCCTCAATGAGCGCTTTGGCGCGGATATCGTTGCGATGCAGTCGAACGCCCGCTACGGCGAGATCGTCAATCACGGCGTCTCGAAAGCAGAGGGCCTGCGCCGGCTTGCCGAGAGGCTCGGCATCGCCATCGAGGATACGATGGCCATCGGCGATTCGTACAACGACCTGCCGATGCTCAAGGCTGCGGGGCACAGCGTGGCGATGGGCAATGCCGTGCCGGAGGTCAAGGCGGTCTGCGACTATGAGACGGGCCGCTGCGAAGAATTCGGCTTCGCTAAGGCCATCTATGATCTGGTACTCGGAGGTGGGACAGATGAGTGAAATGGTAAAAACGGAACAGGCAAAGGAAGAAGGCTTCCGCCTCGTCATCGTGACGGGCATGTCGGGCGGCGGCAAGACGCAGGCGAGCCGCTACCTCGAGGATCTCGGCTACTTCTGTGTGGACAACCTGCCGCCGGTATTCATCCCCAAATTCGTCGAGCTCTGCAAGCATTCCGGCGGCCATGTCCGCAAGGTCGTGCTCGTCGTCGACACGCGCAGCCGCGAGTTCTTTGACACGTTTGTCCATACGCTCAACGACATGGACAAGGACGATGTGCCCTATGAGATGCTCTTTATGGATGCATCCGACCCGGCCATCATCCGCCGCTACAAGGAGACGCGCCGCCGCCATCCGATGGCGCCGACCTCGCGCATCTCCGAAGGCATCGCGAAGGAGCGCGAGCGCCTGGCACCCGTGCGCGCGAAGGCGACGTACATCATCGACACGTCGGAACTGCGCAAGGTCGACCTGCGCGACAAGATCCACCGGCTGTTCGGCACGTCGGGCGGCGAGCAGATGAGCATCAACGTGCTGTCGTTCGGCTTCAAGTTCGGCATGCCGCTCGATGCAGACATGGTGTTCGACGTGCGCTTCCTGCCGAACCCCTTCTACATCGAATCGATGCGCCACAAGAGCGGCGCTGTGCCGGAGGTCGCGGAGTACATCGCGAAGTGGCCGGTGACAAAGGAGTTCACGCGCCTGCTCGATGAGATGATCGATTTCCTCGTGCCGCAGTACATCAAAGAGGGCAAGAGCCAGTTCGTCATCGCAGTCGGTTGCACGGGCGGCATGCACCGCAGTGTCTACATCGCCAAGCACATCTTCGATCGCCTGACGGCGCAGGGTTACTCGACGCGCCTCGAGCACCGCGACCTAATGAAGAACGATGTGCGTGAGCATGTACGTGAGGAGTGTTGAGCATGCATCTTCTGAAATGGCTCTATCCGGGCATGAAATTCAAGCGATGGCTGCTGCTCTTCTCGGTCGGCGTCATGCTCGTCAGCCTCGGACTCGCCCTGGTCTTCAACTACAAGTACCTCGACTTGATCGAGGAGGCGATTTTCCGCGCGGTCTACCTCTGGAAGGGCAGCTACAACTACATGTTCACGACGCTCGTGGGCATCGCCGTCGTTGTCGTGGGCATCGGCCTCATGCTCATCGCGACGCGCTTCGTCATCCGCTCGGTCATCATGGTGTTGCTGCCGGATAATTCCGAGCGCCTCGTCGACATCATCTACGAGAAGCGCCGGCTCGGCAAGGGGCCGAACATCGCCGTCATCGGCGGCGGCCACGGCCTCTCCGTGCTCCTGCGCGGCATCAAGGCGGCGACGTCGAATGTCTCGGCTGTCGTGACGGTCGCCGATGACGGTGGCTCATCGGGCAGGTTGCGTGAAGACCTCGGCATAATCCCGCCGGGCGACCTGCGCAACTGTCTCGTCGCGCTGGCCGACACGGAGCCGCTGATGGAAAAGCTCTTCCAGTACCGCTTCAAGGGCAAGAGCGAGCTCGCCGGCCATTCTTTCGGCAATCTCTTCATCGCGGCGATGACAGAGGTCACGGGCGATGTCGAGACGGCCCTGCGCGAGTCGTCGAAGGTCCTGGCCGTCAAGGGCGAGGTCCTGCCAGCCTCAAAGGAGCATGTGCGCCTCGACGCCATCATGGACGACGGCTCTGTCGTCGAGGGTGAGTCGCACATCCCGGAGGTCCACAAGCACATCCGCCGCGTCAAGCTCTTCCCGCCGCATGTACAGCCAGTGCAGGCGGCACTCGATGCGCTGATGCATGCCGATGCCATCATCCTCGGCCCGGGCAGCCTCTATACGAGCATCATGCCAAATCTGCTCGTCGACGGCGTGGCGGAGACGCTGCGCAAGAGCAAGGCTGTCAAGATCTACATCTGCAATGTCATGACGCAGCCCGGCGAGACGGACGGCTATACGGCCTCAATGCACGCGAAGGCCATCCTCGACCACGGCGGGCAGGGTGTCATCGACTACATGCTCGTCAACAACGCGCCCATCTCGAAGGAGATGCAGGCGTATTACGCCAAGGAAGGCGCTTATCCGGTCGAAGTCGACGAGGAGGCCATCAACGCGCTCGGCATCGGCTTCCTCAAGGCGGACATCATCAATGAGTCGGATGTCATCCGCCATGATCCGCAGAAGCTTTGCCGCAATGTCATGAAGATGGTCGACGGCCTGCGCCCCGGCAATGGCAGCGACCACTATATGCGAAGCAGGCATAATTGAGAGATATCCGAATTAGTGGAATCAATAGATAGGAGGTATGACCTTGCCGTCGTTTTCAACGGAGGTCAAGAATGAGCTGGCCAGGCTGACGTATGAGGATTCTTGCTGCCGAACAGCAGAGCTCGCAGCGCTCCTGCGCATGGGGGCGACCATCACATTCGGCATGCACCATACCTTTGGCCTCAATTTCACGACAGAGAACGCGGCCGTGGCCCGCAAGGTCCTGCAGCTCCTCAAGAGCGAGGGCGGCAGCATCCGCACGGAGATCACGGTCAGCCGCAACCGCAGGCTCAAGAAGAACAACAGCTACAGCGTCCGCGTCATGCCGGCGCCGCCTGTCGCGACACTCCTCGAGCATCTCGGCTTCCTTCACGATGCGAGCCTCAACATGGATTCTGACATGGGCATCCTGCGGAAAACGTGCTGCCGCGCAGCCTATCTGCGCGGCGCCTTTTTGGGCGGGGGCAGTGTCAACCGCCCGGAGGCCAGCTATCATCTGGAGCTCGTCACGGGCAGTTACGGCCTCGGCAATCTGCTCTACACGCTGATGAAGCGCATGGATTTTCCCGTCGGCTTCACGGACCGCAAGGACTCCTACATCGTCTACCTCAAGGAGGGCGATGCGATCATCGACTTCCTGGCCATGCTGCATGCCGACAAGGCGGTGGAAGAGTTTGAGATCGCGCGCAACATCAAGGAAGTCCGCTCACAGGTCAACCGCCTCGTCAACTGTGAGACGGCGAATCTGCAGAAGGCCGTGGATGCGGCTGGCCGCCAGCTCCACGACATTGAAGTGCTGCAGCGGCGGGAGGGCGGCCTCGCCGCTCTGCCGGAACGATTGCGCGAGACGGCCGAGGCGCGTCTTGAAGAGCCCGGTGCGAGCATTGTGGAGCTCGGGGAGATGCTCGGCGTCAGCAAGTCCGGCGTGAATCACCGCTTGCGCAAGCTCCACGCATTGGCTGCTGCAGCAGAACAGGCAGCGGAAAAAAAGGAAGGGGATTGTACGATTTGAGTCGTTTGAAGAAATGGTTGCTGAGTCTGGTGTTCCTGCTCCTGGCCGTCGTTCTTTGGCTGGTGCTCTCACCGGCGCCGGAGGGCGTGCCCGTCCTCGAGTACCATGAGGTCGCTGAATCCGTCGATGACGATGCGTATGCCTACAATGTGCCGCCGGAGGACTTCCGACAGCAGCTCGACTATCTCCAGCAGCAGGGTTACACGACCATCTCGATGCTCGACTTCATGAAGGCGAAGCGCGGCAAGATGGAACTGCCGGCAAAGCCCATCATCCTGACGTTTGATGACGGCTATGAGGACAATTACACGGAGATGCTGCCCATCCTCGAGGAATACGGCATGAAGGCGACGGTCTACGTCATCACGAATCAGATCGGTCAGCCTGGCTACCTCACGTGGGATCAGCTGCGCGCGATGCAGGTGCGCGGCATCGAGATCGGCAGCCATACGGCCAACCACGATCCGCTGACCTCGATGGACGCAGCAAGGCGGCTCGATGAAGTGCATCTGTCGAAGCTCCTGCTCGAGTGGAACGGCATCCATACGGTCTACGCTTTCTCCTACCCGAACGGCGCGTACGATGAGACCATGCCGGAGCTGCTGGAGCAGAATGGCTACCTGACAGCCGTGACGGGAGATGCCGGACTCAATACGTTTGAGACGAATCCGTACCTGATGCAGCGCGTCAACATCCCGCATCCGCGCTTCGGCCTCTTCGAATTCAAGCTTCGCCTGTTGAAGGCAGAGGTATTCACGAAGCTCCGCATCCATCAACATTTGGAGAATGAATCATGAGACATTTCCATGCAAGTCAAAGCACAAGAAAGAAGAACACGCACGTGAGACGCAAGAAGAAGATTGCCGCAGGGCTGTTGGCCTGCCTGTTGTCCGGTGTATTCTTTTCGCAGAATGCACTGGCACGCCATAAGGAAGCCGCGCCCGCACCTGCAGAAATGCAGCAGGCGGTCAAGGCGCTGGCAACTGCTGCCGACGAGAAGGACACAAAAGACACAAAAAATGCGAAGGTGGCGAAAAAAGAGAAGAAGGAGCAGGCAAAGCAGAATCCTGCCATCGGCATCCAGCAGAAGGTGGCAGAAATCCTGCGGGAACATGTCGCGCAGAATGCCGGCAAGAAGCCATTCAAGTCGCATGTCATGAAGATGTGGCCCGTCGAATCGAAGGATGAGGGCGGCACGCTGCTCTTCTCGGACAGCCCCGAGTCAGTTACCGAAGACGGCATCCTCTACCAGGATGTCGTCAAGGGGGAGGCGCGCATCCTCTACTATCATCTGAACAGCAGCGATTCCGACAAGAAGGTCGCTGTCGTCCTGCAGAGCGCGGACGGCCAGCCTGCTATCGTCCGCGTGACGCGCGGCGGCGCGTGCTACCCGAGCCCTGACTACCTCCACGTCGGCAAGATGACGCAGATGGCGTACTTCGAAGGGGAGGCGCACGGCGATATCTACATCGGCCGTGGCCGCCACCGCCTGTTGCAGGAGAATATGGATACGACCATCCTGCATCCCGGCGACCTCGTCTACGGCGTCTATGACTTTGCCTCCAACCGGCCGATTAAGGTGTCGGTCATCATGTACCCGGCCGATACCGACCCATACGAATTCCTCGAACAGGCAAGGGTGCTGCCGAAGGACGAGCAGCGCCTGCGCGGCACATTCCAGGGCATGAACCGCACGCTGACTTCATCCAAGGCGTACGACCCCGCGGTGGATGGCACGGTCTACTTCCCACTGGCTGACGACATCCATGACCGCTATCGCACGGGCATCGATGCGACGGACGGCAGCGCCGTCACGAATTACGGCAATTACGGCGTGCTGTACAAGATACAGATCCCTGTCGCGAAGGGCAGCGCTGTCCAGTACTACCTGAGCCCGCTCGGCGGCATTTACGCTGGCGCCATGACGGTGGCGCAGGATGCGGTAAGGCGCCGCATGATCGAGACGCCGTATGAACGGCCGTACTTCGGCGATGCGACACCGCCGGAGTCGGATGCCACCCAGAAGGCACGCGAAGAGGGGCTGGCCATCCTGACGGAGACGACAGAGCTCACTGACCTCGGTGTCTATGAAGGCGGCCCTGTCACCTTTGAGTTCTCGCCGCCAGGCGCATCGAATCTGCCCGTCAACATCATCATGATGCCGGCACAATGAGCGCCGTGCGCGGTTAAAACGACCGCCTCATCCTGTGACCGCAGGTTGAGGCGGTTTTTCTCGTTCGTTAGACGCCGTTTAAGACGTGTTTATCTCTCCTCCCTATACTTGAACTGAAATCAGGATTGCAGGAGGTAAGAGATGAGAAGAAAAGATGTGTTCAGCCTGGCAGTTGCCGGCCTGTTGCTCTACATGCTGGGCAATTGGTCGTTGCCAATCACCGACCCCGTGGAGTCTAATTATGCGGAAACGGCCAAAGAGATGATGGAGGCCGGCGATTATGTTTCGCCGCGGATCTTTGGCAATTACTGGTATGACAAGCCCATCTTGTTTTACCTGGAGCTCATAGGGTCGTTTCATCTGTTTGGCATGACGGATTTTGCCGCGCGCTTTTTCCCGGCTGTCTTTGCCGTGGCGGGCATCCTCATGACATATGGATTTGCTGCGCGGCTCTACGATCGCCGCACAGGACTGCTGTCGGCTGTGCTCCTCGGGGTGTCCGTCGAGTACTGGTATCTCGGTCATGCGATCGTCACCGATATGACGCTCTTCGTGACGGTCAGCGCATCCCTGATGAGTTTTTATGCCGGTTATGAGAGCGGCCGGGGCAGGTATTATTATCTGGCTTTTGCTGCGGCCGCGCTCGCCGTCCTCGATAAGGGCCCGATCGGCCTTGCGCTGCCGGGGCTGGTCATCTTGATCTTCCTCCTCTGGCAGCGGCGGCTGTCCATGCTCTGCAGCATCCACATGCTGGGCGGATTGGCGCTCTTTCTCGTCGTGACCGGCCTCTGGTACGTGCCGATGTACCTCCTGCACGGCAGCGACTTTCTCGACACCTTCCTCGGCGTGCACAATGTCCTGCGCGCAACCGTCTCGGAACACCCGCGCAACAATGTCTGGTATTATTACCTGCTGGTCTTCCTGGCGGGCTTTTTCCCCTGGTCACTGGTCGTCGTACCGTCGTGTCTCAGGCGCCTGTTCAAGAGAGAGGTGCATCTGCCGGTAGGAGAGCGCGAGCGCTTCCTTTTGGTCTGGAGCGTGTCTGTCTTTGTCGCATTTGAATGCATGGCCTCGAAATACATGACCTACACCTTCCCGTACATGATACCGCTGGCCGTCCTGATGGGCCGCTTCTTCCTCGGACATGAAACGATGTTCTGGCGCATGGCAAAGGGCATGGGCGCCGCTTATCTCATCGCGCTGTTTGCCATTCTTCCGCTTGCCACGCGAAACAGCTCCGGTCAGGACATTGCGAAGGTCTTGGAGCAGCAGAGCCTGCCGGACACAGTCATCCTGACGTATGGGATCCGGTATCCGGTCTCCATCGCATACTACAGTTCGCTGTGCCCGCAGCGCCTGGTCGCCACGCAGGACGACATCGAGAAGGCGCGTCCGCACAAGATGAGCTGGACGGCGACGAATGTCATGCCGTTTGCTTCCATTGAGAAGATGGACCGGAGGGCGGATACGCTTCTCGTGACAGACCGGGAGCATGTAAAAGAGCTCGGGCTGAAGGTGCCCGGGTACTGGAAGGAGGTCGGCAGCAGCAGCAATTACGTTGTCTACCGCCTGGATGCAGAGGTGCCATACGATGGCCTCGAAGAAATGACGGGCAGGAAAAGTGAGGCCTCGCATGGAATTCTGGAAACGTACCTGTCAGGGAACCGGAAGAATCCGCAGATATCCTGACACAGGATTTTCGGGAGGAGATGAGATGTATGAAACTGCGCGACCTGTCGGTGCGCTACCGGCTGCTGCTCAATAATGTCATCATGGTCCTCATACCGGTGCTGCTGCTGGTCGGCATTGGCAGTGCTGTCTTTCACGGCCTGCGCGCTACCGGGAATTTCCGGGAACGCGAGATGGAGATCCTCTGGCCGGAGGCAGGGGATACGATCCCGGTCCTCCTGGGGCTCAGCCACCTGTTCTCCAATGTTGACGGCGGTGAGGATGAGAAGCTGGAACGCCATACGAAGTCCATGGAGGAACTGGGCATCCAGGTGGCGGTCATCCGCAACGGCAGACTGGATTACGAAACGGAGCCGGGAAGCGCGCAGGCCCTGATTGACGCCTCGTATCAGGCAGCGCCGGGAGAGGGCAATGTGATGCGCTGGGATGAGTCGGGGCTTGTCTACCGCTACGTGTCCCGGGATCAGGCGTCTATCGCTGTCGCGATGGGCCCGGTTCCCTTCCGGATCGGCGAGGGATTCTTCCCGCCGCACATGGGGCTGATATGGCAGGCTGCGGGATGGGGCATCTTCCTTTTGGCAGCCATCATCATCATTCTCGCGGGCACATTCCTCGTTCGGCGCATGTCCCGCGACATCATCCAGCCGCTCACGGATCTGCAGCGGTCTGCCCACTGCATCGGCCAGGGCGATTACGATACCCCGGTACAGAGCCACGGGACAGATGAACTGGGTGAAACGGCCGCTGTTTTTGAAGACATGCGCAGACAATTGCAGGCTGGCCGTAAACTCCGCGAACAGTATGAGAAGAATCGGCAGGAACTCTTTGCGGGCATCGCACACGATCTGGCGACGCCTCTGACAAAGATCCAGGGGTATACGGGCGGCATTCTCGACGGCATTGCCAATACGCCGGAAAAACAGCAGCATTATCTGGAACTCGTCTATCACACGAGCAAGGACATGGAGAGCATGGTCCACGAACTCTTTCTCCTCTCGAAATTGGAGCTCGGCAAGATTGCCTTCCACTGGGAGCATGCAGATCTTGTGCCCATCCTGCAGCAGTACGTCTCGCTGCAGGCAGAGACTCTGCGCGATCAGGGGTTTTCGCTGTCGTTCGTCAATGAGACCGGCAAAGAATCTGCTCGCGTGCAGCTCGACCGGATCCAGTTTCAGCGCGTGCTCGACAACCTCCTGAGCAATGCGATAAAATACAGAGGTGCGTGCGCGGGCAGCTTGACGTTTCGCCTGCAGGAACGAGACGGCGGCTATCTCCTGGAAGGGGAGGATCGGGGGCGCGGCGTTGCCAAGGAAGATCTCGGGCGGATTTTTGAATCATTCTATCGCACGGATAAGGCGAGAGCAGGTGTGGCAAAGGGCAGCGGCCTCGGGCTGGCTGTCACGGCACAGATCGTCGAGGCGATGGGCGGGCGCATCTGGGCCCGCCCGGCCCTACCGCATGGCCTTTGCATCTGCCTGTGGCTTCCCGAAAAGGACAATAAGAAAGAACACGAGGTATCGCAGTGAGAGACGCGAGGAAAGGATGAGCATCATGAAAAAAATCCTCATCGTGGAGGATGATCGTGAGATCGCAGAACTGGAGCGGGATTATCTGGAAGCATCTGATTTTGAGGTAGTGATTGAGGAAGACGGCTCCAAAGGACAGGTAGCTGCGTTGAGCGGTCGTTTCGACCTCGTCATCCTGGATCTCATGCTCCCGCATATCGATGGATTCAATCTCTGCCGCCGCATCCGGACCAAACTCGATATTCCCGTCATCATCGTATCGGCACGTCAGACCGATATCGACAAGATCCGCGGGTTTGGCCTTGGGGCGGACGATTACATGACAAAGCCCTTCAGCCCCGGCGAACTCGTGGCACGGGTCAAGGCACATCTCTCGCGCTATGCGCAACTGAAAGGGGAGGGCGGGGCTGTGGTGAAGCGGCTGGCCTGCAAGGACCTTGTCCTGGAGCCGGATTCTCGCCGCGTGTTTTGTCAGCAGCGGGAAATTCATCTGACGAATCGGGAATTCGAGATCCTGCAGTTCTTCATGGAAAACCGGGGTATTGTCTTTTCTCGAGAACGGCTCTTTGAACGGATTTGGGGAATCGATGCATTGGGAGACAGTGCCACGGTGGCCGTTCATATCAACAGGATCCGGGAGAAGATCGAAGAGGATCCGGCGCATCCGTACTACATCGAGACCGTGAGGGGCGCGGGCTATCGCTTCTGCAATGCGTAAAAGAAAAAAATATAAAAAGGGTGTTGACAAATACGTGAAAACCCTGTAATATATTACAAGTCGCCGCAAGACACCGGCCGATAAGCAGCGAATGCAAGAACATCGTTCCTTGAGTGGAAACGCCTTGCAGGACATGCAGAGTGGCTGTCTTTCAGACAAAAAAGAAAAATAAAAAAGTTCTTGACAGACTGAAAGAGATGCGGTACAATAAATGAGTCGCTTGAAGCGAGAGCTTCGAAAGACAAAGTTGTTCTTTGAAAACTAAACAATGCAACATGAATCATTTGTGATTCAAGCCAGATGTTTTTAAAACATCGATTGATTATGAACATAAGCAATCGGCAATTTCTTTACTAAGCTTCATTTTTTGAAGGTTAGACCAAAAGATAATTAGAGCCAATCAAGGTTCTTCATAATTTTATGGAGAGTTTGATCCTGGCTCAGGACGAACGCTGGCGGCGTGCTTAACACATGC